>Ga0163153_10000652_pt1 | contig 59305 bp, 65 predicted proteins | sample OliLakLV19MP6IB1_FD_148629 | JGI IMG/M metagenome (GOLD analysis project Ga0163153, IMG submission 148629) | Freshwater microbial mat bacterial communities from Lake Vanda, McMurdo Dry Valleys, Antarctica - Oligotrophic Lake LV.19.MP6.IB-1 | ecosystem: Environmental > Aquatic > Freshwater >... | reverse complement strand
CAACAGGCACCGACCACATAGTGCGCTGGGGTATCGGCCACCCGCCCCAGAGACTCGTACCTTTGCACCGATCAGCGTGTCGGCGTGAAGGAACTTGAGCGGTGGCCTAACAACTGGGGGCAGGTCATTTTGGCGGTTTCGTTCAAGGCTCGTATTTTTATAGGAACGAAGCGCTATCTAACTGCGCGGCCAGTGCGGGGGCTACCGCGCAACAGCACTCTCTACGAGATTGGAGTTTTATCTGTTGCACGGTAACTTCTTCCTCAAATTGCATGACGAAAGTCCGGTAAATCACACCTATCACTCAGCGTGCTAGAGCGGATGGGGCGAATCATTGAGGTGGGACAACGGCTGAAGAAGGGAACCACGCACTGAGATGTCGCACTGGCAGCACTTTCATAAATGCGTGGAATCTCCGTGCTTCCCAGAGCACAGCCATTAGTTGTGAGGAGTGAGAAATATTTATAAAAAGGTCAAGAAATATTTTCACAAAACCCTCTGCACAGCTTCTGGGGATAAGTCTGTTCATAAGATCGCCTTGCAATCAAATACTGCATATTTCTCCATGGTCAACAGGTCTCTGCCTAATAATTGAGCATTGATTTAAACGAGCCCCATACCACAAGATATGGGGGGTGCTACACGAAAAATAAATTAAAAACAACTATTCCTAGAAAATACCAAGCATTACATGCGTCACAGTATAAATTTCCGCACTGGGAGCGAGGTTCGTACGTAAGTTATGCACAGATTCCGCTCCTGGACTGTGTCTTCTGCATCATATTAGGAGTCTATTGAAAGTAAATGGCTCGCCACTTTAGACGCAGACTACTGATTCTCTCTGTATCCACTCTATGCTTCTTCATTTCCACGTTCTCGGTAACACTCGCGTCGGACTACACCGGAAGAGTTGTGGGAGTGATCGACGGCGACACTATCGAAGTGCTGAACGGGTACCATGCTGAACGCATCAGACTCAGCGGCATCGATTGCCCTGAGAAAGGTCAAGCATTCGGCAAGCGAGCGAAGCAAGCTGCGTCAGAGTTGGTCTTTGGGAAGAAAGTTACGATCCAGATGCACGGCTACGACAAGTACAAGCGCACCCTTGGCGATGTGTTCTTGTCCGATGGCACCCACGTCAATCACGTGCTGGTCGAAAACGGCTGGTGCTGGTGGTACCGAAAATATGCGCCAGGGGATACTGTTCTCGAAGGCTTGGAGAAGGATGCACGAGACGCCAAGAAGGGCTTGTGGACTGATCAGGCACCGATACCGCCGTGGGAGTGGCGGAAGCGGGACAGATGAGCAATTTAGAGTAGGAGTAACGGGTGGTAGGTGGCAGGGAATTGTTAAAAACTGTGCTATCGTGCAGAAGTGGAGTTTTGCTTTGAGATCAGCAACACTGCTCAAACAGTGACGCTGTGTCTGACCCATAGTACGGTCGGTCCAACTCCAGGGGACAGGTCAGCAGTTGTCTCGGTCTCCAGGAATTTCCAGGTTCGGGACACCTAACCTTCAAGGCTGGTTGTCTGGAGGGTATCTACATACTGGAAAAGTCGTTTTTTATCCCCACTCGGTATGTTGATGAATTCCAGGCCACACATCTGTTGGCTGGTCCAGCGGACCGCTGCTATCTCGACCATCAGTGGGGTGGTCGGCTCTTGGTGATCAAGCAGATAGAGCTGCAGCGCCACATGGTCGCCTTTTTCTACCTCCGCCTGGCTCGCCACTGTACAGCCTCCCGCCGACAGGTCACAACCGGTGCCATCGCCAATCATGACTCCATTTTGTACGAAGGAAACCGGGAATTGAATCAAAAAACGTGGAAACTTCCGTCGTTGGTCCCCCCCTATGGTCCTCCCTATCTGCGTCAAGACACGATCCAGCGTCGCTCCCAGGGTGTCCAATACGAGATTTTTATCAAGGAATTCGACCGCACCCAACTGACGGGCCTGCCACTCTCTCTCTTCCGTTCCTAATCCTGTCAGGATGATGACCAGTGCGGTTGGATCGAGGGTTCGTATTTCCCTGAGAACGACCAGCCCCCCCACATCCGGTATCATGAGATCCAGAATCGTCACATGCGGTCGCTCCTGTTGGAACAGTTTCAACCCCGTTCGGCCATTTTCCGCCAAGACGACGTCGTGTCCCTTGCTGTACAGAACATTGTCGAGGAGACCCAAAATGCCGGTCTCATCATCGATCACAAGAATTCTGGCCATGGCACAGACTCTTTCTGCAGGTATCTGCTCCCTGCCCGTTCGTCAACATTTTTGGGGGTCGCTGGTCACAGCGATCGCTCCACATGACCTGCAACTCTCTGTGAAGCAAAACACCCACGTACCATTGATAATTCAGATTATTCCAAAGAGCAAGCAGAAGGCGTTACCAACCATGGAACCGAAAAGCCCTAGTGGAAAAGTTTTTGACCAGCATGTGCAGTCCTTGCTCCTGACCCGTTTCTGTTCCACTCCTCACAGGACAGTTGTTCTAAGAGCGAGTCGGAAGATGGTGATAGGGAAATGATGCGCCATTTGTGGCAGTGCTGTACTCGAGGCCACCTCCTTCCCGCCATTTCTGGTCAAAAACGGCTGTTGCTGGTGGTACAGAAAGTATGCACCAGGGGATGCTGTGCTCGAAGAGTTGGAGAAGGCTGCACGAGAGGAGCAGAAAGGCTTGTGGGCTGACCCGCAGCCGGTGCCGCCTTGGGAGTGGCGAATGAGGAGCCGTTAGAACGAGCGTTTATCAATCATCTGATTTGAGGACAGCGGACGGCTAGATCTGGCATGCTGAATCTTCGCGGGTTTGAGGACGGAAATTCTTGCAGGTTTTGTGGACAGCCGAACAGCGGTTCAGGAAATTCTCGAGCGATTCAAAGAAATTCAGTGGTACGGGCGTCGTCTAGGAGAACCGATGGGCATTGCGCAGGATGCTCAAAAAGTCCGTCCAGCAAGGCCGCAGGCGAATCGAAACCAGAGGCGTACCCTCTGGGGCGCACGGTGCGACGAATAAGGAGCACCAAGTCTGTGCGCGCCGCCGAGTTGGTGAGGCGGCCGGGTCCCCGTTGAGGATTTCGATGAGTCGAGAACGAAGCTGGCGGGCTTTTTCAGTGGCCTGCCGTTATTGAATGCCTGCCTGGCGTTGTAGCCACCGCACATACTTCACGATCTGATCGACGTCCTGAGGAGTGACGGTCTCGATCTTCGGCATGTTGCCGAATTCCCAATGGTGTGCCTTGACTCCGTTGGCCGCAGCAAATTGGAAGGCCTGATCCCCATGATGGTGCGGCTCGTAGATCTTATGCACTAACGGAGGTCCGTGATCGGTTCCCGCCGCTTGTTTCCCATGACAGGCCGCACAGTTCGCGTTGAATGTGGTTTCGCCCACTTGAAATTCTGTCGGTACGGGTCCGCTTACGGCTGTTGGTTTAGGAGGTTCCGAGGCATCGCAGGCCGCGAGAAGGCTAAGGCTCAGCACACACACGACGATCTGAAGCGTTGAGGTCATCGGGATTTTCATGGAATTAATACCTCTGATCTTGTTCATTTGGTCTGTTCGGTCTGTCTGATTTGTTTGGTTGAACTGGACTTATCAGATGTGCCAGACGGACTAGACTTGTCCTCAGGGCGAATCTTCGAAGGACCTGAATGTCGCAATAGTTTCCTCCCCAGCCTTCTAGAGCCGGGCACCGAACAGGATGTTCAAACAGGATGGCCGGCAAGGCCGCAGGCGAATCGAAACCAGAGGAGGTACCGACCGCACTCCGTGGGACTGTTCGCCCGCACAATGAATCTTGGCGAACAGAAAACCCCCTCCAGTACGCCCGACCTCTGACAGTCTCAATCGGTGCGTTGAGGATTTCGATGAGGCGAGCACGACGCTGGCCGCCTGTTTCAACGTCCTGAGGTTATCGCATATGCGATGGGATCCACAACCCCGGCCTTCGCAAATCCCTCCCGTCGGATCACGCAACTATCGCATCGCCCGCAAGCCTGGTTCCCCACCGGATCGTAACAACTATGGGTCAAATGAAACGGGACATGTAGCTCGATCCCTTGCCGGATTATTTCCGCTTTCGTCAGCATCAGCAAGGGGGCTTTGACATGGAGGGGATTCCCTTCCGTGCCGGCTTTCGTGCCTTCCTTCACCGCCGCTTCAAACGCGCGAATGAATTCAGGCCGGCAGTCTGGATACCCTGAATAGTCGAGTACGTTCGCGCCAAAATAGATGAGAGACGCACCTACGACCTCCGCGTGCGCTGCCGCAATTGAGAGAAAGATGAGATTCCGTCCCGGCACATAGGTGACAGGAATGCTCCGGCTACGTTCGGTACCCTCGCGGTCCTTGGGCACTATTGCCGGGCCGGTGAGCGCCGACCCGCCGATGGCGCGAAGATCCAGATTCATTACCAGATGGTTCGCCACGCCCAAGGCGGCTGCGACCTCCCGAGCCCGCTCCACTTCCACCGCATGCCGTTGTCCGTAGGCTATCGTGAGGAAGAAGAGTTCGCAACCCTCCTGCTTGGCGATAGCTGCCGTGACGGTGGAATCCAGCCCTCCACTCGCCAAGACGACTGCTCGATGTTTCATTGGTTTCATCGCACCTACTCCCACATACGGAGGAGGGTACCAAGTGTGGGTACAGAACACGAGCCTCGCCTAACGAGGATTCATGATTGGCGGGATGCAGACCATGTGCGGGAGGAATGAGACCTATCGCGCAGAGGAACGCTTAGTCGCGATCTTCCTCTCGCTCGATTTTTTCCAGCAGCTCTTCTTTCGACTGGCACTCGACGCAGAGCTTCGCAAACGGGACGGCTTCCAATCTCCGTTCACTGATCTCGATGCCACACTCCGCGCAGATACCATAGGTGCCTTCGGTGAGCCTCGTCAACGCTTCATCGATGGCCTGCCGGCGGCGATTGCGCATTTCCATCAAGGAAATGCCCAGCTCGCGATCGAGATCCATGAGGGCTTGATCGCCGACGTCGCGGGCGGATTCAAGCCGTCGCTGTTTATCTTCAAGGAGGGATTGGCCCAGATTCTCTTCAATCTCTTTGATAATATCCTGGCGTTTCCGCATCAACATCTGCTGAAGGACTTGGCGGCGGTGCTCCCGGTCTTCGCGTTCCTTAGCCGATTCTTTCGGTTTGGCCGCTAGGGGAGAGACGGCCATGCTGATGGGCTTTTCGGGGACCACAATGGCCGCGGGCTTTGGTTTGCTCACTGGTTTCGCGAGCTTTGCCGGCTTCGCCGGTTTGGGGGGCTTCGCCCGTACTTTGGTCTTCGCCAGCGGTTTCTTCTTAATAGGGGTTTTTGTTGCCATGACGGGTTCTACTCCTGGGCTGAACGTCGAATAGTCAAAAAAGTTTGGCATTCATAGCACGGTGCCAAGACTCTTGACAAGGGGCTGTGGGGAAGAGGCTGAGAGTTGCTAAGGATAGAGGATCGTCGAATGGATGGGGTGGCCGACCAGTTTGTCCCGACCCTTAAGGCCCTGGAGTTCCACGAGAAAGTCGAGCCCGACGATTTCGCCTTCCAACTGCCGGACGAGAGACACTGCCGCGGCCGCTGTGCCCCCCGTGGCCAGCAAGTCATCCACGATCAGCACGCGTTCTCCCGCACCAATCGCATCGCGGTGGATGGCAAGGGAGTTCGACCCGTACTCGAGGCTGTATTTGATTTCAAAACTGTCGGAGGGCAACTTGCCGGGCTTCCGGACTGGCACGAAACCGGCGTTCAACCGGTTTGCCAGTAGCCCACCGAAAATGAACCCGCGCGATTCAATGCCGATGACTTTGGCGATCCGCTGCTCCTGATAGTAGGCGGTCAATTCATCGGCAATCGACGACAGGGCACGGGCGTCTTTGAGCAGCGTGGTGATGTCGTAGAAAAGAATACCGGGCTTGGGAAAATCGGGAACTTCGCGAATGAGGGCGTGATAATTGACGGCGGTCATCGATCAGAGCAAGTCGGCTTGTGTCATGGTCCTGCGTTCAATGGTATGGCGCAAACGTGCCAAGGCGGCCATTTCAATCTGCCGGACCCGCTCACGGGTCAACCCCATCTCCCGGCCGATTTCTTCCAACGTCTTGCCCTCACTCCCATCGAGCCCAAACCGCGCCATGATAACAGTTTGCTCCTTCTCAGGCAACTCCTGCACCCACTCCATCATCTCCGCCCGACGCATCACTCCCTCGGCGGTATCGGCAGGCGATACACAGGAAGGGTCCTCAATCACATCGCGCAAGAACGTATCCGCGCCCTCATTGATCGGACTGTCCAACGAACAGGTGGTACGGACCACTTGCTTGAGATCCAACACCTCTTCTTCCGTTGTCTTCATCCGTGCCGCCACTTCCGACGCGGTCGGTTCTCGTCCGAGTTCCTGGACAAGCCGCTCCACTTTGCCGAGATAGCGATTCAACCGCTCCACCACATGCACCGGCAACCGCACGAGCTTTCCCTGATTGATAATCGCTCGTTCGATGTACTGCCGGATCCACCAGGACGCATAGGTACTGAAGCGGAACCCGCGCTTATAGTTGAATTTTTCGACGGCCTTGATAAGTCCAAGATTGCCTTCTTCGATGACATCGGCGAAGGGGAACCCTCGATGCATATAGCGCTTACCGATACTGATGACCAGACGGAGATTCGATTCGATCATCTCTTGGCGCGCCTGCTCGTCGCCCGCCATGACCCGCTTGCCCAGTTGCTGCTCTTGCTTAAACGTCAGCAAGGTAGAGCGGCGGATCTCGCGCAAGTAGCACTTGAGTGTATCCAATCCTTCGGAGCGGCGACTCTGTTTTTCCTCGCCGGCGGACGACTCGTCCACTTCCGAAGACGCGGCAGTGCCTTCGTCGTCATGGTCGACGACGTGTCGGCGTGCTTCGCCCAGATCGTGTAACTCCTCGCCACCTCGTGCCATACGTTCCGTCGCTCCTAACTGGTTGCCCTCAGTACCACACTTGGAAATCTGAAAATCGTCCTGTCGCCGGACTCCACTCCACTTCAACGGCTGCCACTCGCGACGCCGGAGGCCCCGTCTTTACCTGTTCGATCAGGATCAAAATCTGGTCTTTGGGGCCCTCGACTTCAAGTTCGACTCGGCCATCATCGAGATTCCTGACCCCACCGCAGAGTCCTCGTTGCGATGCAACGCGAGCCGCGAACGCACGATATCCAACGCCTTGGACTTTTCCCTTCACAAACAGCCTTGCTCGGAGAGCTGCCGGTTCAATCGGTTCGGCCATACATTCAGACAGACCGCGCTTTAACCACGATGCCTATCCAACGAACGGATACTCTCACACCTCCGCGGAGGCGTCACGCGTTTTGCGATTCCGCGCGAGAGAATCTTGTGCAACGGCGCAGAAAAGAACGGAAGGGAAACGGGGAGGAGATTCGATGCACGAGTGCAGGGTGTACCAACTCGAATAACGTGCGCGGGGGCGTCATGGATAATTGCCGGGAGATGGCTCCGTTTCGCGGCATGAGTGCCGCCGCAATGGAAGATTGGGCTACGGATCGAGCATGCGTGGGTTGGTGCTTGGAAGTGAAGACAATGCAGAGTGGATCCGCCCGCATCAGATTCGATAATGCGAAAATGAGCGGGCGGCACGAGCAAGCGGAGATTCGGGAGAAACGAAACACCGGATGGGCTTATCCCGTCGCCTCAATAGACGAATAGGTTCCGGCACGAACAAGCTTGGTTTGGTCGGGGCGAGAGGATTCGAACCTCCGACCCCTGCGTCCCGAACGCAGTGCGCTACCGGGCTGCGCTACGCCCCGACAAAATCAATAGCACCACGAAGCGAGGGGGATTGTCTTACATCAGAGGGTCGAAACGCAAGCCATGGGCATCGGCCACCCCTCGACAGGTTATCTTGCCGCCAGCCAGGTTCACCCCTTTGGCCAGCCCAGCGTCTGCCCGCACGGCCTTCTCCACTCCCTGCGAGGCCACACGCAGAAGATAGGGAAGCGTGGCATTCGTCAATGCGACAGTCGACGTGCGCGGAACAATCCCGGGCATATTGGCCACACAATAATGGAGCACCCCGTCCACCGCATAGACCGGGTCCGAATGGGTGGTGGGTTTCGTGGTTTCGAAGCAGCCGCCTTGATCAACCGCGACGTCCACCACCACGGCTCCTGGCTTCATGCGCGCCACCAGTCCACGCGAGACCAACTTAGGTGCTCGAGCCCCAGGAACGAGGACCGCCCCGATCACGAGATCTGCGGCCATCACCGACTCGTCAATCGTCGCTTGCGTGGAGGCACGCGTCACAATTCGGCCACGATACAAATCGTCGAGCGCCCGGAGCCGTTCAAGGTCGAGATTGATCACCGTCACCTGAGCCCCCATCCCGACGGCAATCCGAGTTGCCGCGCTCCCCACCACTCCAGCTCCCAGTACCACGACCTTCCCCGGCTCCACGCCAGGCACACCGGCCAAGAGAAGCCCGCGCCCTCCTTGCGTCTTTTCCAGATAGCGTGCGCCGATCTGGACCGCCATCCGGCCCGCGATTTCGCTCATCGGCTTGAGCATCGGCAACGTGCCGCCTTTCGCCTCGATCGTCTCGTAGGCAATCGCGGTGATCGTGGTATCCAGGAGGGCCTTCGTGAGCTCCGGCAAGGATGCTAAATGCAGATAGGTAAACAGGGTCTGCCCTGGATGGAAGAAATGGCATTCGGAGAGCAGCGGCTCCTTGACCTTCACAATGAGCGTCGCCTGCTGAAACAGCTGTTCTTTTGACTCTGCCATGGTGGCGCCGGCACTCCGGTAGTCCTCATCTGAGTATCCGCTGCCGACACCAGCCGATGGTTCGATCCAGACATCGTGGCCAGCCTGACGCAAAGCCCGCACCCCATCGGGCGTGACACTGACACGATACTCATGATCTTTGACCTCTTTCGGGACCCCGATGACCATGGCCGCTCCCTCCTTGGCAATCCATCACCCTAACTCTCGATTCATTCTATATACAATGGCTGTAAAAATGCACGGTCTTGCTCGCGGGGACATCCCCACCAAGTGGACAGCCCGCGCAGGCCTGGTGTAAGATTTGCCCGCTCATCAGCTCACGATCGACAGAGGGAGGATCTATGGATTCTGCAGTTGGGTCCTGCAATGCCTGTGGCGCTACCGGCACCGCGCTCATGAAGTTATCACTCGGGAAGGACTTTTTCGGTCGAGCCTACGATCGACTGTCCCCCTCGACCGATCAAAGCCCTAAATGGTACTGCGAAGGCTGCTCGATGCAGAAAAATCTCCAGCGAGACTTTCGCGATATCCTGGGGGAGTTCGACAAACTTACGGCTGGCCAAGGCTCCACCCTGTCCTCCCAGGAAGAATTTCAACGGGCCTCGTTACGGCTGCGAGAGATTACGGCGATTCTTGCCGGAGCGGCGGGCCACGCCCCGCTCCTCACCGCAGCCGACGTCTCACAACTGATCGGCCGTATGCAAACCACCACGATGCAGGCCTAGGAACCATTCGTGTCGATCTTCACCCGTCATATTTTCGTCTGTACCAACCAGCGGAGCCCGGACGATCCCCGAGGGAGTTGCTCCAAGCTTGGATCTGAGGCGCTCCACGCCCACTTCAAGCAAGAAGCGAAGCGGCTGAACCTGAAAGACGTCGTCCGCGCCAATAAAGCCGGGTGTCTCGATCATTGTGCCGAAGGGCCGAGCGTTGTGATCTATCCTGAAGGCGTGTGGTATCAAGTCAAATCCGAAGCCGATGTGACGGAAATCATGGAGCGCCACGTCATCAAGGGCGAGGTCGTGACCCGTCTCGTCATGCCTGATCACCCGGTTCCCTCGACACTTTCTCCACTCAAATCATAGCGCCGCATCACAAGGATCGTCATGGCTGTCGAAGAAAAGTGGAAAGCCAACCTGGCAAAGGTGGCCTTCATGAAACAGTTTCCCGGACTACTTGAAAACTGGGACGCCTTGGCGGGTAAAACCATCAAGGCCGTCATCCCGCTCAAGGGGAAACAGGGAGCCGCAGTGCTGGTGTGCATCGATGGCAGCTTTACCATCGTGCCCCCGATGGCGCCGGAGCCCTACGAGTTGGGTGAGGCCTTGGCCGTGGCACGGGCGCTCCTCGAACCGACGCATCAGACGGCCTATGTGGAGTATGATCAACTGGTCAAGAAGGACAAAGACGCTCTCAAGTCGGCCAGGGTGGACAAGATCCTGGGAGCGATTCAGAATAATCTGGAGCAGCATCCGGAGTTGAAAGATCGTTTGAAGGAACTCGTGAAGGAGTGGAAGTGAGTGACAGCCTCCCAGACAGAAACATGTTCGATATCTTTTCCCAAGGTCTCTTTGAAGGAATCAAACCCATGATGATTATTCGCGATCACCTCATTCGCCATCCCGACCGCTGTACCCATCAAGCTGTCTGTGTCCCGATCTGCCCGACCGGCGCCTGGCTCTCGACTCCTCCCTACAAGTTCGATCCTTCCCGCTGCCTGGAAAGCTGTCGCCTCTGCCTGGATGCCTGTCCCACGCAGGCGATCTACGGGGTGTTCAAGAAGGGGGAGAAGTTGCTGGAGCCGCAAAAGAAGTAGACGGGTGTGTCAGGGCCTGGCGCTTCCTTGCCTCCAGAGCGCGCACGCCTGCTCTGTGGGGAGGAAACCTTCTGGAATTCCCTCGCAGACTCGGTCAGTTCCAGCTTTCCTTCCCCACAGAGCGGGCGTGCGAATTTCGCCCTTCCGGCGGAAGTCCGCGCCCTGGCCTGACACACCCTTGGTGAGAGATTGATGGATCGGATCGTATAAACGTCGTGGGGCTGACGAACGGCACGCGGTCTCGGTAACACCATAATGCGTTGTACCTACACAGCTGGCGGAAGCTCCTGCTCATTCCCCCGCAGGCTCCTATAGGACGCTGCCCTTCAGGCAGCATGCCGTCGCCTGCTTTCCGTATCGTGCCCCCCTCATATTCTTTTGGCGCTACGGTGTTGCCTCGACGCGCATTCGTTCCATCCGCGACTGGAAGAAGGATAGAAGGGGAGCCCTCGTTGGAGGCGCGCAGTCGGGGATCAGCCAGCCATCATAGACGAACTATCCAGCGCCTTTTCTGTCACTCCACCAACGGCCTAGACGATCTGCTTTCGGAGTCGCCCCCAGCAGGCTGTGCCGACGTAGCCGCAGGCGAAGGTGCCGGTCGTGAGCGCCATGATTTGGTAGACCTTGCTGCGGGGGATTTTTACTTTGACGGCGGGGTTCAGGAGATCGGGCGAATTCATGACGAGCTTGAGCGATTCGCCGGCGGAGAGAATCGGCCACATGCAGGACAGTCGCAGACGGGTTTCATGTCGTGGAATTGCCATGGCGTAGAGCCAGCCTTGGTCAAGGTGCGCCACTGCCATACGAACAAGTTTACTCAGGACTGGCTGAAAACGTGTACGATTCTGCTGGTCCAGTAAGTCCCGCGCGGTGAGTCCGGCTTCGGCCAGCATGGGCGCCGGCACATAGCAGCGGCCTTCCTGGAGATCATGCGCGATATCTTTCACAATGTTCGTGAGTTGGAGGCCTTTCCCAAACCGCACCGCAACTTCGGCCATCTCTCGCACCTTCCATGAGGCTAACCCTGTTCGGTGCGCACACATCAAATCCGTCCAGAATTCGCCCACACAGCCAGCCACGTAATAGGTATAGCGGTCCAGATCATCGAGCGTCTTCAGAGCCGTGAGATCTCTCGCTGATGTGCCGGGGAAGACGGCGAGGTCCATCTCCATGCCTTGCGTCAGCGTGGTCATAAGCCGTTGTATGCGGCGCCTATCCTCCGGTGAAAATGTCTGGAAGAGCTTGAAGCAATCTTCCAGTCGTTCGAGCAGGATACGCTCGGCAGAGTTCTGCTGGATTGGTCCCACCGCTTGCTGGATATCTCGCACCTGGGCCCAGGCAATCTGATCGCTCACGAACTGCGTTTTGAATTGACCGAGTAAATCCAGCCGGCGCGGACGATCGATCAATTCCGTATCCGCAATCGTGTCCGCTGCGCGGGCAAAGAGGTAGGCGAGGCTGACTTGATCGCGCACATCTGCCGGAACGACGACCAACGTCGTATAGAAGAGACGGGACACTTGTTTGAGAAGATCGCGGAGCAGTTCCTGCTTGGAGGTCTCTATGTTCGTAGCCACATTTATCGCACTTCCAGGGTCCCTTCCATCCCTTTGTCGCGATGGCTGGGCAACGGCCAGAGACGTTTGTCGCAGTAGATGGGAAATGTGCCAGGCTGAGTCGGCGTAAATGTAATGGTAACCGTCTTGCCGGCGCTCACATCCTGTTCGACGGTTAGGCTTCCCGCCGGGTCCTTGATGATAAAATTGTGCGGGATAATCGTGGTTACACTGGTCAGCGTCAGTTCCACCGGCTTCTCAGCTTCGACAATCAAATGGTTGGGGGTATAAGAGTAGCTATCAATCGTGACCGTGGCTCGCTGTACCCCGTCTGCCGCCACTGGGATTACCACGGGAGGGCCGGACTGCGAGGGTTCCGCTGCATGAACGATTATCACGCCGACAGATGTCAGCAACCAGACCGCCGCCAACAGGTGGAGCACTCGCAGGGGCACCGTCCGCATGAGCACTTCTAACAGGAAGGACGGGAACGGGTCAACTTTGTCCAGGAGTATCAGCCACTTCGGGCACCTTGACCTTGGCAGTTAAGGAGTTATTCCTTACTAAACATCGTCATCGCACTCTCGATTGAGATGCAATTCGCCGAATCGGTTAGTATAATCACCCTTACCGGTGACTCGCCCGAACAACTGGGCGAGAACGTGGTCTTGAAGGAGGATCTCGATGAAGTGGTTGAAGGGCATATCCCTGCTGTTGATCGCCAATATTCTGATCATGGTGACGCTCTCGCTCACCGTGCCGATACTTATCAATATTATTCTGCCCATGTTCGGGATCGATCTCCGAGGATCGGTCGACCTCAGCTCGTTAGTCTGGGCCCTCGTCCTCGGATTTGGTGGCGCCTTTATCAGTTTGGCATTCTCCAAACAAATGGCTCGGGCTATGTTGGATTGTCGCCAGATTACCCAACCACGGTCGCAAGCCGAACAGGTCATTTACAGCTCCGTCCAGGAGATCGCGCAACGGCTCCATATTACGATGCCTGAGGTGTGGGTCTATGAATCCCCCGATCCCAATGCCTTCGCAACCGGTCCCAGCAAGAACAACTCAATGGTGGCCGTCTCGACTGGATTGTTGAGCAACCTGCAAGAACAGGAAGTCCGAGCCGTCCTCGCCCACGAAATGGGACATATCTACAACGGGGACATGTTCGCAACGACCGTGTTGGCGGGGCTGATGAATACCTTCGTATACTACATTGCGATGTGGGTGCGTCGGTTCTTCGCACAGCGGGACCAGGCTATGCTGGGATTTGGGTTGTCGATCGTGCTCCAGATCATCGTCAGTATCATGGCCTCGGTCCTGATCAGCTGGTTTTCGCGTCAGCGTGAGTTTGGCGCGGATGCCTTTTCCGCCAAGGTGTACGGCAAGGATTCAATGATCTCGGCCCTGCGCGCGATCGATCGATGGGTCACCCGTTCGCAGGTCGAGTACTCCGGACAGGATGCGCTCGCGACGATGAAGATCTCCGGCAAGTCCTCAGGCTTCATGCGAATCTTTGCCACGCACCCACCGGTCGAAATGCGCATTGAGGCCCTAGAGCGACTCTAAGCGCGAGGGGTACTGATGGGGAGATTGCGTCATACGTTGGTGGGGTTGTTCGCGGGACTTGGCGCGATCGTCGGCAGTGGATCGAGCGACCTCCTTGAGCCGAGTTCCGCACAGGCGAGACAAGAAGGAACCGTACTCATGGCAACACAGACACCCATGGTCTATGACTTTACAATGAACGACATCGACGGGAAGCCGGTCTCGCTAAGCCAATTCCGCGGCAAGGTGCTGTTGTTGGTCAACACGGCCAGTTTCTGCGGGAATACGCCGCAGTACACCGACCTTGAAACAATGTATGAACAGTATCGGGAGAAGGGCTTTGAGATCCTGGCCTTTCCTGCGAATAACTTCGGGCAGCAGGAGCCGGGGACGAATGCAGAGATCAAAACGTTCTGCCACACCAAGTATAGCCTGTCGTTTCCCTTGTTCAGCAAGATTAGCGTGAAGGGTGGCGATAAACATCCGCTCTACCAGTACCTGACTGAACAGACCCAGTTCCCCGGCGAAGTGGAGTGGAATTTCCAGAAGTATCTCGTCGATCGTTCAGGAAAGGTCGTCGCGCGGTACCATCACCGTACGAAGCCGTTGGCGCCGGAGATTGTGCAGGATGTTGAGCGACTGCTTGCGGCCCACCAACCCTCGTGAATAATGCGGGCTAACACCCTCAGACTTTTCGATAAAACGAAATGTGCGTTCGATATTCCTGAATCGCGGCGGCCAGAGCCTGGCTGCCGCGAGAGATATTCGCATCCAGCGTGTCTTCGATCGCGGGATCATCGATTTCCACATCATAACGATCTTGTACGTTTGTTCGGACAGGCCCCTGCGTCACCTCCCTCGGCATGAAAATCTCTTTCCAGACTTCTTTCTCGACCAGACACACATCTCTGAATCGCTCATAGAGCAGCGTCAGCTTCCCTTGATCCGTGACTTTAATGCGTTCTCCCATCCTGTTCCTTTTCTCCGTTTAAGGACTGTCGCCAACGCCACGGCATTCGTCGTCCCTTGGCATCTGTGCGGTTCGCGTGTGGTCGTAGCCCGCATCATTCGCGAGGCTTCGTGAATAATGCGGGCTGGCAGGCCTACTTGTGCGGGCTTACGCCGGTAGGGGCCGCACCCTCGATAATGGTAAACCGCATGGTACCTACTTGATTGCCCGCATGAAAAGACTGTTGCCCGAGCGGCGAGATGAACAGTTTCACGAGGTACGTTCCGACGTCCCAGGCGTCTCCTGGTTTCTTGAGTTCAAGGAATCCGTAGCGTTCATGCCCCGGCACTTCCAAGGTGTCTTTGCCGAGCGGTATGGATGAGAGGACGCCCTTCTCCTCCTCCAGAAACCATTGCGCGCTGAACTGGGTAGGATCTTCCAGCGGGGCTGACTCGAACACGATATAGATCGCTGGAATATCCTGAGAAAACACCGATCCCGGCTCGATAGGCTTCAACCGCGGATCTTGTGTGTACCAGCCTTTTCGTCCGAATGTATCCCACTCGACGTCGTACCCTTTGGCCATCTTGATCCAGGTAAAAAGGGATTGCGGGATGCCCTTCTTCTGTTCGTCGAACGACGGGCTTTGCGTGGGATCGACCTCGGTCGTCGCTTGCTCCTTCGGCGCAAACAGATCCCGCGCCTCGACTGTCTGCCAGACACACAAGACTACACTCAGGCCGGCCAGTACCCGTACCAGGATCTCCGTGCATTTCCTTCTGGTCTCTCTCATTCGCGCCACCATGAACCGCTGGCTACTCGTATCGTCATGGTATCGAGAGATCAGGAAGGGGTCAATCACCGACTGAGCAGATGGCGCAACTATTTTCGCTCCGACCCTCACCGTCTGTGCTACGCTCGAGCGGTGTTTCCTCTCAGGGGAGGAGGATGTGCAGCTGATACCGTCCGAAGATTCGCGAGAGAACGTGCCGAGCCGCTCCCTGGCGCAGAGTGCCGGCGAGCGAGGTCTTCGCTATGGCTTCCGAGATGGTGCCTGCCAAGCCGTCACGCAAGGAAGCGGCGAACAATATCTCTCCGCCTTCGCGCTGCTCCTACATGCAAGCCCGTTCCAATTGAGTGTGCTGTCGGCATTGCCCCAACTCATCGGGACAGGGGCCCAACTTGTTTCCGTCAAGTTATTACAGTGGTTCCCCAATCGCAAAGCCCTCATCTCTTCTGGCACCATAGGGCAAGCCTTCGCCTGGATTCCCATCGTGCTCCTGCCGCTGCTGTTTCCACAGTGGGGTCCCTGGCTTGTCGTGGGCGGCGCTGCCGCGTATTTTGCTTGCGCCCACTTCACCACACCGGCTTGGAATAGCTTGATAGCCGATTGGCTCGACCAGCATGAACGGGGCGTCTACTTCGCACGGCGAGCCCAAATTATCGCCGGCCTCAGTTTCTTTGCACTCTGCGGAGCCGGATGGGTTCTGAGCCTCTGGCAACATTCCACCGCCGCCTGGTGGGGATTCGTCCTGATTTTCTCCATCGCTGGAAGTGCTCGCATCCTCTCAGTCTTGGCCTTGTCCCCCGTTCAAGATGTGCATCCCACCGCCCATCGGGAGGCGCTGCAAGGATTTCGCGGATTCGTCCGTCAGAGCGCGACGAAGGACTTCCATCGCTTCCTGCTTTTCTCCGGCCTGATCCATGCCTCTGCGTTGATCGCCGGTCCATTTTTCGTCCTCTACTTCCTTCAAGATATTCATCTGTCTTACTTCGGTTACGGAGGATGGCTGGCGGCGGGTCTCCTGGGTCAACTCCTCACCCTGCAGGCCTGGGGCCAATTCGGTGACCGTTTTGGAAACAAAGCCTTGTTGTCCATCACCGGCTTCACGGTGCCATTCTTGCCGATGCTGTACCTCGTGAGTACGAATCTGGTCTTCCTCCTGACCGTCAATTTTTTTGGTGGTGTCATTTGGGCCGGCTTGGCATTGGGACTGCAAAACTATGTGTTCGATTCGGTCAGGCCGGAGGACCGCGCGAAAGCCACCGCGCTGTATAGCACGGTCAACGCAGTAGGATGGTCGGTGGGAGCCTTGCTCGGAAGCTGGCTGGTGGAACGCGTTCCCCCACGCCTCGAGTGGGCAGGAGTCGTTCTTCAGCCTGTATCGAATTTGCCTTTTGTCTTCTTTCTCTCAGGCGTCTTGCGGTTACTGGTCTCGTACAGCCTTCTTGGCACCTTCCATGAAGCGCGCCAAGTGGAGCGCGTGCCCCTGCAACAACTCCTCTGGGAATTGCCGCTCGTGAAACCCGCTGCCCAGTTTGTGGTCTGGACCCTATCCAAATCGACTCGGTAGGGTGTCGGACTCCCTACTGCGGTACCAGCGGCTGAGGGGCTCTCTCTTGTTCTTCTTGTTTGAGCTTCTCGAACGCCCGATCTGCATGACCGCGTACTTGATCCGCGGCGGGTGGGGGTGGGCTCTTCTGTCCCTCGCTGGCGCAGGCCCCGACGATCGAGCACAGTGCCAGACCCATCAGGCCAACTACCGTGGCTCGCTGCCACCTCTTGACGATTACACGATCGATCACCATATCGTCCCTCCCGCATTAAGTCCCATTACCTCAAGGCGCCCCGCTCCTGATTTTACGCCTCCCGCTTCCGGAACACTACCGCACCAGCGACATCCTCGTTCGGAACGTGTGCTGCCTCATTGACTGAGTCGTGATGACGCGGTATGGTCATCGGCAGACCACCTGAACCCCCCTGAGGCTCCATGTCGCTACACGACCGTCTGACAGAAGATCTCAAGCTGGCTATGAAGGCTCGCGATCAATTGCGGATGGACGTGATCCGCATGATCAAGGCTGCCGTAATGAACAAGGAATTGGAGCTCAAGAAGGATCTCGACGATGCGGAAATGAGCCGGGTGATGACGACCATGATCAAGCAACGTCGGGAATCGGTCGAGCAATTTGAAAAAGGTAACCGCGCCGAGCTCGCTGCAAAAGAACGACAGGAAATTACCATTCTCGAATCCTATCTCCCTCAAGCCCTTTCCCTTGAACAACTTGCTTCGGTCGTGGACGCGGCCATTCAAGAAGTCGGCGCGTGCTCTCTGAAAGAGATGGGAGCAGTGATGAAGGCCGTGATGGTCCGTGTGGCCGGTCAAACCGTAGACGGCAAACAGGTCAGCGAGCTCGTTCGCGCCAAGCTCCAGTAGCCCGATCGGCACCTGCTATACTGAAAGGCGAATACCCGCACACATGTGCGAGCGCCTGGAAGGAATCGGCATGGGCATTCTTATCGTTGACGACGCTCCAGACCAACAGCTGCTCCTTCGCGCAATTCTTGGGAAAGCCGGCCATACGGACCTCCTGAGCGCGAACTCGGCAATGACGGCGTTCCCCCTGCTCGACATGGACGGCCAGGAGCCGCCCTCCCAGATCGACTTGATTCTGATGGACGTCCTCATGCCGGAACTGGATGGAGTTGAAGCCTGTCGCCAGATCAAGAGCCGGCCACATCTTTGCGATATTCCCATCATCATGGTCACGGCCAACAATGATCTCTCCAATCTCAAAACTGCGTTTGCGGCAGGAGCAAATGATTACATCACTAAACCGGTGAACAGCGTGGAACTCCTGGCACGCGTGGCGTCCGCGCTGGCGCTGAAAAAGGAAATGGACTGCCGCAAAGCGCGCGAAGGGGAGCTCCGTCGAAGCCATGAAGAACTGCAGAAAGCGCTGCGGGATGTCAAAGTTCTCAGAGGACTCATCCCCATCTGCGCATCCTGTAAAAAAATCCGCAATGACGGTGGGTTCTGGCAACAGTTGGAGGAATATATCGGCGAACATTCCGAGGCAGAATTCAGCCACGGCATCTGTCAGCCGTGTGTCAAAAAGCTTTATCCTGGAGTTTACCCGGACTAGCTGGTACGATTTCTCACACACCACTCGTATTCACTGGATTCACAGCGTATGGGCATCTTAATTGTTGATGATTCGGCGGACGACCGCTTCTTGGTTCAGTCGATCCTCTCGGCTGCCGGCTACGACGATCTCATGGTCGCCGACTCGGCCGCTGCCGCATTTCGTTTGCTGGGGCTTGATGACGGGAAGCACGGCGCCACTCGAGTCGACCTGATCCTCATGGACATCGTCATGCCGGAGATGAGTGGCATCGAAGCCTGCCGCCAGATCAAGGCGGTCGAACGATTTCGTGACACGCCCATCATGATGGTTACCGTGAAGACCGATCCCGTCGATCTTCAACTCGCCTTTGCCGCAGGTGCGCTCGACTACATCGGGAAACCCATCAACAAGATCGAGCTTTTGACTCGCGTCCGCTCGGTTTTGCGGCTGGTCCACGAAATCGACCGGCGGCGGGCCCGCGAGCAGGAACTCCTTGAGGTCATGCGTCAACTCCAGGAAGCGAACCAGATGCTGCTGCGCCTGTCTTGTCTTGACGGCCTCACCGGCATTACCAACCGACGTCAATTTGATGACTTCTTGGATCAGGAATGGCGCCGTGCCGTCCGCGAATTGACGCCGCTCTCACTGATCATGCTCGATATCGATCGGTTTAAATCTTACAACGATACCCTTGGCCATACGTCGGGCGACGAATGTCTCAGGCAGGTTGCCACCGCTATCTCGGGAGCTGTCAACAGACCAGGAGACCTAGTCGCTCGGTACGGCGGCGACGAATTCGTGGTTGTCCTTCCCGGTACCAGAACGGATGGAGCGGCACAGGTGGCAGAAACGCTTCGGCAACGCATTGAGTCCCTCGGCATTACGCACTCCGATGGTGGTAGCACGACCATCAGCCTGGGCTTCGCCAGTACGATCCCAAGCCGGAACACCTCGCCCACCGATTTGATCAAGGCGGCGGATCAAGCGCTCTATCAAGCCAAGCAGGAAGGCCGCAATCGGGCCAAACAAGCCGGCACTCTCTCTCTCGTTCCGCACTCTCACGAAGACTAATCGTCCGCGCCTCGCTATGACCATGCCATGGCCTCGACGAGATGTGCTGACGGCGATCAGCGCGCCGTTCACCACGGCCCTCTCCGCACACGTACCTTCATCCCCATCCCCGGACGTTTCACACCACGTGCGTGCCATCACTAGCGAGGGACTGTGTGGGCATGGCTAAGAAAGGGGCGCCGATTCGAGTGAGTCGCACGGCCAAACGCAAGCATAGCGAAGGCGTTGAGCGGGAGCGGACGCGCCTGTTGGAACAGCAACAGATTGCTTTGTGCGAGCTGGCGAAGCAGGATGCGATCTATACGGGGGATTTCAAAGAGGCGTTGCGGATGATCACCGAAACGGGTTGTCGGGTGCTCGGAGTGGAACGGACTAGCGTATGGACGCTCACCCAACAAGGAGCTGCGTTGGAACTGCTTGATCTCTATGAGCGGACCTCGAACCGGCACATAACCGGCGTCACGCTGGCGGCACAGGACTACCCGTCCTATTTTCACGCTATCGCACATGAAGAGCATGCGATTGCTGCCCATGACGCTCATGCGGACGTCAGGACCAGGGAGTTTTCCCAATCCTATCTAACCCCGCTTGGAATTGGAGCCATGTTGGATTCGCCGGTTCGACGCAGGGGGTATGTCGTCGGGGTGCTGTGTCACGAACATGTCGGTGGACCTCGATCCTGGGCGACGGAAGAAATATATTTTTCCAGTTCACTGGGTACCTTTATGACTCTCGCACTGGAAGCGAAGCAGCGCCGGGAGGCTGAGCAAGCTCTCGTCCTTTCCAAGGAAGCGGCAGAAGTCGCCAACCGGGCCAAGAGCGAGTTTCTGGCCAGCGTCAGCCATGAGATTCGAACGCCCATGAATGCGATTATTGGGATGGCGGATCTGCTATGGGAAACGGATCTGACTCCTGATCAACGGAAATACCTGCGCATTTTCCGTCGCGCTGGGGGCAATCTATTGAGTCTGATCAATAATATTCTCGACCTGTCGAAAGTCGAGGTCGGCCATCTGGAGCTGGAATCAACCGACTTTGATTTGAGCGACTTGGTCGAGAAATCCATCGAGATTCTTGCTATGCGGGCCAATGAAAAAGGCCTCGAACTCGCCTGCCATCTTTCGCCTGACGTCCCCCGCGCCGTGATTGGGGACCCCAACCGACTACACCAGATCCTCATCAACCTCATCAGCAACGCGATCAAATTCACCGACAGCGGGTCCGTCACGGTGCGGGTCATGCAGGATCCGGAACTCCCCACGCCTGGAGCCATTCGATTTTCTATTAGCGATACAGGGATCGGCATTCCGCCCGACAAGCTTGCTGCCATTTTTGAAAGCTTTACGCAAGCCCACGCCTCAATGACGCGCAAGTATGGGGGGACCGGTTTAGGCCTGACCATTTCAAGGCAATTAGCCGAGCTCATGAACGGACGAATCTGGGTAGAGAGTACCCTCGGGGAAGGCAGCAGGTTTCATTGCTCCGTGCAGCTAGCGGTGCAATCCAGCCCGACATCCACCCACGACAACGTCCAGGTCAATCTTCAAGGGGTCAGAACCCTCGTGGTTGATGACCATGCCACCAACCGACTGATCCTTTGTGAAACCTTGGCCGCCTTGGGAGCACAGGTGACGGATACTGCGTCCGGTCACGAGGCCATCGAAGAATGGCGGCGCGCTTCTACTTCGTCACGACCCTACGAGCTCCTACTCCTGGACTGTCGCATGCCGGGGATGGATGGATTCCAGGTCGTCGAAGAAATCAGACGGGTCAGCCCTCCCCAGGGGCCGACAATTGTCATGCTGGCCTCTGACCATTGGGCTGACGATATCGCCCGCACCTACGACATGGGGCTGGGCGGCTATTTGATCAAACCCATTAGGAGATCGGATCTACTCCAGACCATCAGCATCGCCCTCAACCGTTCAAAGGGTATCCAACACACAACCAATTCGGCACCGGTGGCTCCCGCACCTCTTACCGAAGTCAGGGCACTGCGTATCTTATTGGTAGAGGATTCCCCAGACAATCAGGTGCTGGTCCGTTCCTATTTGAAGCAGACTCCCTATCGGCTCGATATCGCGGATCACGGAGCCATCGGGTTGGAGCTATTCAAGAACGGCTGCTACGACATAATCCTGATGGACATGCAGATGCCGGTGATGGATGGCTATGAGGCCACACAAGCGATCCGGGCCTGGGAACAGGAGCAGGACCTCCCCCCCACACAGGTGATTGCCTTGACCGCTTTGGCACTGAAAGAAGACGGGGTCAAGATTCTCGCAGCCGGCTGCAATGCCCATATGACCAAACCCATCAAGAAACACACCCTCCTGGAAGTTCTCCAGGCTTGTAAAGGACGGTATACCTCATGACCACAGGACCGAACCGAAACGCCGAGAACGTTATCACTGTGCACATCGACCAAGGCCTCGAAGAGATCGTTCCAGGATTTCTAGAGAATCGTCGAGGTGACGTGCAGATACTCGCAACCGCGTTAGAACAGAACAACCTGGCACAGATTCGAATCATCGGTCATCGCCTAAAGGGGGACGGAGGAGGCTACGGGTTCGACGCCATCAGTATGGTGGGAGCCGCCTTGGAGGATGCGGCGGCACGAGAAGATCGGGATGCGATCCGACGACATACTGCTGAACTCGACGAGTTTCTCGCCCGCGTCACGGTCGTGTATCGAAGATAAGAGGGAAAAATGCGCAAGGCAGAGAGTCAGGATACCGGATGGTTTTATCCGCACGCAACGATGGAAGAATAGCGCGTAGACCTAGCGAGCGTGGTTTGCTCGAGGGCAAGCGATCTAAATGTCGGTGGGCCTCCTCACTCACTGTGTATCGAATTCGATATAAAGGAGGTATCTGCCCGTTCAATTAACAGTGGGTACAGAATTGCGCTTGCAGGGTGGGTGCGTGCGTCGGTTCAGCGTGAAGCTTCGAAAGATAATGTACTCGCCAACCATTCACGCTGCTGGATCAAATACTCCTCTTCTTCACCGGCACCTTAGCAATTGCTTCTAGCAGGCGGGCTCAGTCTTTGAAGACATCTGGATAGACCTCTTTCATACATACTTGGCAGACCCCATGACTAAACTCAGCCTCTGAATGGTCTTGGACGTATTCCTCTAGTCGCTGCCAATTCCCGTGGTCGGTCCGTACCCTCTTGCATTTGGCACAGATCGGGATAAGCCCACGTAATACTTTGACTTCTCGCAGCGCTCGTTCGAGTTCCTGGGTGCGCATGAGCAACTCCTGCTCTCTCGCCTTGCGCGTGGTCCGTTCTTCTTTTAACGTGATGGCCGAGGACACGCGGGCCACGAGTTCCGCTGGATTGACTGGTTTACGGATATAGTCCATCGCGCCTGCCGCAAAGGCCGCGAGGAGATCCTTCTCATCGGTCTTCGCTGTCACGACGATGATAGGGATATCCTGGAGCCATTCGGTCGCCGTAATCCAGCGGCAGGCTTCAAGTCCATCCACGCCAGGCAGCATGATATCCATGAGGATGAGATCAACTGCTCCCGTCCTCTGTTCAGCGTTATCCCGGCCCAAGAGCTCAAACGCGGCCTCAGCAGAATCGGCAACCATCAGCGACCCGTAGCCGGCCGTCCGAAGCCAGGTTGACAGCAGTTCCTGCTCATCGCGCGAATCATCCACGATTAAAATGGCCACGATTTTTCCTTTGCGGAAGGTGTTAGTGCTGTGCCGTGGAGCATGGCATAAAGAATTGTTTTTGAACAGGCCAGAGGATAATTCAAATTATTGGGAAAATTGACTTCACTTCCTACGACTTCAAAGAGGGGTATTACAGGAGGCAGGTTGGACTGTCTTGCAGGAAGGGAGCATAGACGTCTCTAGGGGTCGAGTAATATGGTTGAGGGCAGGCGCAACCGGCGTTATTTTGCCCGACCATTCGCGTCCCGTTGAGAAGGATGCAGGCTGACTCCAAGCACGCCAATGCCAAGCAATAATGCCTGTTTCCCTCCAAACTACTAGTTGCCCTTAAATAGGCTCTTATGGTATCAATGGATGCAGTATACGTCGACTCCACCATCAACCTCGGAGGGTATAATGGAAGCACCGTTCATTATCTTGGGGCTCTTATTCGCCGTGTTCGTTGGGCTGACGGGTCTGATTTTGGGGGTTAACAATAATCCCAAGTGATGGCACGCCAAAATGTGCGCCTCCCCATTCTAACGTGGGTATCGTTGGGACTGCGGGAGGCGGACTTGGCGCGCGACTTTTGGCCGACTATTGGCGGCCCGCTAAGTGCGTTGCACGGCTGATCCTAAGCGCGCCAACGCCAGGGGATAAGCTTCCCCACTCCCATAGTTTCATATTCCGCCACTTCCACGGTGGTATGGGGGCGGATCAGACCATAGCCTCTCGCGCTTCCTGCTCTAGCCCTTCCAGCACCGTGTCTCCCGGCATCTACGTTCGATACCACCAACACCAGCCGTCTTTGACCAGCGTGTGATTGACGGGGGCGCCATCAAGTAGAAACACATCTTTGCGGGATTACTGCGGCTGTTTGTGAGGGGGAAAATTTATTGGTGGAGGGCAGGGGAGTTGAACCCCCGACCCCTACGTTGCGAACGTAGTGCTCTCCCAACTGAGCTAGCCCCCCACGAGAATCAGCTATTTCACTTATAAATCAAGCATATTTAAATTTAAGAGGCAGCGTACTACTTATATACCCTGAGGCACTTCTCTACTATACTGTATATCAATGCAATCGTTCAAGAACAGAATGCTCAAACTCCGCGATGGACGACTGCATGTCTTTCTTCAGCCAAAATCTAAGAACTACTTCTGGCGCACCTTCCTAAACGGTAAGTATCTCACTCACACGACAAAGACCGAAAATCTTGCCTTAGCCAAATCCATCGCAGAAAACGGATATGACAACCTTCGCCTCAGCTACTTTACACAAGAGGGTAAGCTAGGGCACTCGTGGGAAGTGCTCGAAGCTAGCTTGCTCAAATCACTACAGATTGACGAGTCTCGTCAATCGCGGCTCAGAACCTATAAAGTCAAGCTTACCATTCTTCGGAAATTCTTCGGCACTCGCGTCATTGAAGGTATTCGTACAAAAGACATTGAGGACTATATAGTCTGGCGAAAGAATTCTTTCAAACCGCTACGAGTCAACTTTCATCAAGGGCAGGTCACTCCTAAGACTCTCAGCGCGGATTTGCTCGTCTTGCGGCAAGTCCTCAAATACGCTCTCCGAGAAGAATACATCCAGAAATTACCTGAATTTCCTAAACTCTCTGTCAAATCTAAAGCGGGCGGATGGTTCTCACTTGAGGAGTGGAAGCATATACAGAAAGTTGGTCGGGAGTGGATCAACGAAGCCACAAGCGACGATCAACAGACGCAGCGAGAATACACCTATGATTACTCGATGTTCCTTGTTCATACAGGAATGCGGGTCGATGAAACCCTCTATGTTCGCTATCAAGATATTGCGCCTGACAAGGACGATGCTGAAATTTGTTACATCACCGTGCGCGGCGGCAAACTTTCCTACCTCATGAAACCCTCAGAATGTATCGGACTCTCAGGTGCAACAAGTGCGATCAAGCGACGACGCGAAGCACAGCCTGACCACAAACCGAGCGATCTCCTCTTTCCGATCAACCCACGCGAGAGAGTCCATGAACTCTTGGTCAAAGCAGGGCTAGATCGTGACGAACGAGACGAACGGCGAACGGCAAAGAACTTCCGCCACACCTTCATCATGCTCAGGCTGCTTCAAGGTGTAGATGTTTACAAACTCGCCAAGAACTGTCGGACCAGCGTGAAAATGATTGAGTCCCACTATGGGAGTTACATCAACGCTCGCATGAGTCGTGATGAGTTGAAGAAGTTTCGCACTGAACCAAGCAAGAAAGGGAAAGAGCAATGAATAAGCGCATTGCCATCTACGGGCGAGTCTCAACAAGCGGACAATCGACAGACATCCAACTTCAAGAGTGTCGGGGGTATGCAGCGCGGTCAGGCTATCAGATCGTGGAAGAATACTGCGATACCATCAGCGGGACGACGAGCAAAGACGACCGTGAGGCTCTCTCTCGATTACTGAACGATGCGTTTTCGAGGAAGTTTGACGCCGTTGTGGTGTATTCCATCGACCGTTTGGGTAGGAGTCTCAAGCATTGTCTCGAAATCTTGGAGACCTTGAAGGAGCATCGCTGTGACTTCATCAGCATCAAACAACAGATCGACACAAGTTCTCCAACGGGACAACTGATTTTCAACATTTTTGCCTGTTTGGCGAGTTATGAGCGCACGATGATTTTGGAGAGAACAGCACTTGGGCGTGAGAGAGCGAAAGCGCGTGGTGTAAAATTTGGCAGGAAAACCAAGATGAATTCGTCTGTCGCGGAGGCGGTTCGATTACTCAGGGGAAAGGGTGCAGGGATCAAGGATATCGCAAAATCCTTGGAGATCGGGGTGGGCACAGTATACAAAGCCCTCAAGGTTGCGGAGATAGCGGCTTGAAAGGGCAGAACGGGGTTCTAATAGGGTTCTAGATGGCGCGTGTAGCAATCCCCGTCCTACCATCAGACCCCTTCTGAGCCCCTGTAATTGACTCCGTATTCCCGCCAGCAAGTTTCTATTGAGAAATGTTTCAGAGCTACTCGACGCAGCGGCAGCAAGATTTACGAACATATGAGCGCGAACGAAGTTCTATGGGAGAGCCAAAAAAACGAAGCTAGACAATTCACAAGCCCAATGTTAGATGCCGCACGTTATCATTTGAACTCCCTTGAAAACTCCTTATTCGTCATGGACTTACCGTAGTTCTCAAACAAGACATCAATAAAGTGCGGTGCCAACTCAGTCATGTCCGAAGATGACCCCGAGCTATATACCTCTCCCTGCCAAATTATCTCGACCTTACCCGAAACCTTTGACTTCTCGTTGTCCACGACGTCGATCTCGAACGTGCGAGGATATCGCGTCGAGGATGAAGACGAAACGTTTTTCCCTCCATAGACATAATCTGGAGAGCTGCTCACTGTCACGTCTGTTTTGCTAGGTCCGATTGAGTAGTTATATTGCACGGTAACGTTCGCCTTTTCTGCTGAAGAAGCCTTGACAAATCCGCGTTCAGACATCTTTTTCTCAATGAGTCCAACTATCATTCGCTCCCTAAAACTTACAGAGTCTCGGGAGATCACGATGAACATGGGTTGTTGCGGAGGAGATGCGAGGGAAACAGTGTTTACCCTTCCAGATAGGATAGGTAGGCAACTAACGAGAGACAAGCTAAGAGCGCTCAAGAGTAAGAGTTGCGTAGCCCTAGTCGATGGGTTTGTTAGAGCCTGACATTGGGGACGTCGCTCAGCACTGCGGCGAATATTAGTGCCACGACTTCTACGCGCTGTCAGCTCATTACCAATAGTAGTTTCCATAACGGACCTCTATTACCATTTCGTGTCATTCTCACAACTTCTACCAAGTTCGTCGTTGTCCGTCACAGGATTCGCAGCTACTAGAGCATGTACGGCGAGTCACAGATTTGAGGGAACCTGCGCCCCCGTACACAGTGAAGTCAAGGAGATTCATTTGAAGGTTGCCCGTAAGGGCTTGCTAGGAGCCAGCGACTCGCGCAACAGTGTCGAGCATCAAGCTATAAAAACTGCAACTAGTGGACTGTAACAGATGAATTGATAGTGCTCGAACGCGATGAATCGGGTTGCGACATGCATTTAATGCCGTTTAGCTTCGTATTGAACCATCGACTTCGGTGAACGGATTTGAGAGGCACTACCTGTTTAAGCGTTACAGTCCACTAGGTATGGAGCAGTCCCTGCTGCGTCATTGTCTCGGTTATGAAATCGGCAAGTTCCATAAACTAGGTATTAGCATCCCCAGCTTGTGTCGGACGGAAACAAATGCATCAGCCCCCTTGTGCCTTTGTCGGAATGGGAAACCGTTTTGTTAACGTTTGTTTGTTCAGCGGGGAATCCTTCAAACATCAGCGCGAGGATAGACGGGGCAGTAACGAAAATCTGATTGCACCAACCCTGCTCTGAAACATTGGATTCCCAAATCTTTTCGCCTGTTTTTGCATTTGAAATCCTTACAGCTATTGTTTTTCGGTAAAGATTAGTCGTTTGAACAGAAGTGGACGCGTATGAGGTCGATGGATTCACTTGAATCGTATTGCCTGAAATATAGGCTGTTTGCGGAGCAGTTCTTACTGATGTGGTTGCAGTTGAAACCGAGCCCGCAGGAGAAACATCAAAAGCATAGGACACAAGCAAGTCGGGATCGGAATCTGCAAGTTTGTAACCTTGCTTGGATACTTCGTGAGAAATCATACGCTCAATCTTTTTGCCAATAAGTGGGTCGCCTTCGAGAAGCCGAATAGCAAACGTCCCCGTGGGAGGCAACGGTCCATAAAGGTTTGAGTTAGAAACCCCTTTAATTAAGCCAGCACATCCAGCCAGTAAACATAAGCCGCATAGAGTTAGCATTTGCATAAGGGTATTCAGTTTAAAAGAAGGTTGCATGATTAAACTCCATCTTCATTGAATTGAATTCGCCAAACTCTCCTCTGTGTCCCTCATACATTTTTTGATACAGGGATGATACGTGGAGCATGGAATAACAGCAATCTCGATTGATCGGACCAACCTCATAGCCCAGAATTGCTGTGTCAGCAATCGATAGCAATGAGCCTGTTTACCGCTTTGAACTAAATCGTCTCTGGAAGTGAAGAGTGGGTTCTGTGATGAATCAGTGGCTTAGCGGTGAGTGAACTGGGGCTACTGAAACAACTGTTTTAGATACAGAAGACGATCATTCCTTATTCAGAAAGAACTCACCATTACGAAACCCAAACCTTAGAGTAATTCTTTCTGGCTCTGACACATTCCTGCCCGTCGCACGAACCTTCATTAGAAATTCCTCGCCTGCCCCAGGAATTGCCACCTCACATTCCACACGCAAGAGGCAGTCGTTAGAAATCTCAGTAAACTCAAAGAGGGTGATGAATTGACGGTCCTGAGGTGCTATTGAAATGCCAGTCCCAAGTTGAGCCTTACTTATTACATTGAAGTTCCGCGCTCCTTGCTGAGTGGGGAAAATGCTTCCAATAACGATTCGTACTTGATCGACGGATTCAGGTGATTCATTGAAAACTGCAATGCTCCCTGTATATTTTTTCCCAGTAGAATGAGTGCTATGATGAGCTTCCCGACGCAAGAACCGATTGTCATTTTCTCTGAACTCTAGTCTCAATTTTGGAACTGTCGCTTGAAAAGTCCCAGGTACTGTATATTTCACATATGCTGGGAGTTGGTCAGCCCCATCTCTAATTTCGATTGAATGTCTCACCCAACTGCGCAGTGCACTTGGATCCTCTGCCCTAAAGCTCAGATACCCCGACCAATTCTGCATTGCGTTGAGTGTGATCTCATAATATAAGCCAGAACCTTTGGCTATAACACGTACGTCACTATATTCCCCTTCCATGCCCCAATTTCCGTCGGTCATTACACGAAAAATGGAATGATGAAATGGATCAACCATATCTGTAATGGTTACATTCGACTTGCTGGCATTGGTGTGATCAGAATTGAGGCATCGCAAATTAGTCTTCTTCACCTGAAAACCATGCAGGGCGACTACTTTCAAGAATAATTTATGTGAACCAAACGGGAGGATTTTTATCGAGTCAGGAGCGTCTTCCTTTGGATCGCCCTGAAACTCTGGGAGTGGGAAATGGTCTATGAAGGACAGTTGAAAATTGCCTTGCTTATTGATCGTGTGCTTCCATAGGGCTTTTAGGAGCAAAACAATAGCACCTAGAATTGTTACAATCGCTGCGACATATTGAAGGCTGGACAATTCCATCAGACGTCCATTTGTACCAAATATGAAAAGAGATGCCTATACATTTATTGGCAATCCTCTTCGTTAGCTTGTGCAACCTCAACCCTCACTCTCCTCTCGTTCCTCGAATGTCAGTGCCACCGTCAGGGGCAATGCCTCGTCTACAGTGACATTCACGCGATCAAAAAAGTCTCTGAGATCGTCAATCTCATCTATCACCCCCCTCTGTTTCTTCCCCGCTTAGGCTCAGGTGCACTGTCTGGCGTAAAAAATGTCACTGCCAAAGAGTCATATGCAACGAACGATATACAGATTTCCACCCAACATTTTTCCTCGGAATATTGCGCCTCAAATAGCGCAAGCGCATTGATGAGTTCACGCAGTGGCAGGGTGACATATGTGCCTGGGGGCTCTGCTGTCTTTTGACCCTGCGCGATCAAATCGTAGGCGAATTCCTTGAAGTTTGTTCTCATTTACCCTCCTCCTTCTCGACCTCGAACATTCCCTGCGTCTCTGATGAGATCTATTACTCCTCGGCAATGACAACTCGCAAAGTCTTCCCTTTCCTCAAGGTTCTGACGCGAGTATTCAGCGTGCCCAAAAGCTCTGCGACGATCTTCTGGTTACTTGCTGAGTTCATGTTTCCATCCAGCGTGAGATTCAGAGTGGTTTTTTGAAGATTCCACTTTCTGACTTGATCATTCGTAATCATCGGTTTTCCTCCTTGTTTCCTTGGTTAGCTTGATTTCTTCAATTGCAGGGATAGGGTTACGACATCATCGGTGTCCATGACGATTTGAGCAAAAATTGACGTGGCGTTCATCAGGATAAGTTCGTCAATCAGTTCGCCAGGCTTCATCTCCAAACCCTCCCCGAGCATTTTCCTGCGTTTGTCGCTGATCTGTGTCGCGGCGCTTGCCTTGAGGTACTGAGAAAATGTGAGCATGTGGTATTCCTTTCAGAAGTGATTAGTACAGTTTAGGGATGCGTTGCTTGTAATGTTCTCGAATTGCAGGAATCTCGACATTGCGGATGATGTCTATGTGACGGATACAGGCTTGCCGAACGAAAGCAGATCGGTTTGTGTAGGTTTCATCGACAAGATCATCTATGGAGACAAGCAGGTTTTCGTGGAATCTAATCATTATGGAGATCATGGCAGGGGCTCCTCTGTTTCCGCATAGCTTCCGTATAGCTATTTATGCTTTCCAGGTATTCGGGTTCATGTGGTTCCAGGCATCTATTCCAGGTTGTTTTCGGCATCGATCTTTCTAAAGCTTTCTTCCAAGGCTTCGCGGATCAGGCGACCTTTTGAGACTCCAAATCGGCATGCGTAATCGTTCAATTTCAGGTGCTGAGTCTCTGTGAACAGGACATTGAATAGCTTGTTTAGTGGCTCATGGGGCTTCTTTGAGCGCGGGGTATCTAGTGTTGGTGTCATCATTCGTTGTCTCCTTGTTTTTGGTAAAAGCTATTGCTTGTCCTTCTCGCTAATCGGCAAGGAGGACTCTGAGTTCTTTTCATTCATTTGCGGATCACTCCCTCGGCTGGCATAGCACCAATCCCGAACTGCAAGTCGTGACATAGCGTCAGTCGTCGCATAGGCTCATGACAAAACTGCGGATTCTTTCAACGCAACAGAGTGGCATGGGTCAAAATGATGTTCGCTCCCTGAGTCTTGACAAAATCCTTGGTGATGTAGCGGGCGACAGCAGGTAGATCGCGTACCACTTCGACCCTGGCTAGGTTAGGCTTCTGATAGATGTCTACTTTATTCATCTGGAACCATCGCTTTTGACACAGAAGTGCAAAATCAGCAGAACTCCATCTTTTTGGCACCTCCATGAGGGAGTGGATGTGCGGAATATCTGGTGTCCTGTCCTCAACAGAAGGTACAAGCTCTCCCGTTTGCTGGATGAGGAATTGCTGCACACCTCCGTTGTTAGAGATCGGGCGAACTCTTCCATTGTAAAGTTCTTGACCAGATGATTGTTCCGCCACATATATACGCCGAAGTGGGTCGGGATGAGACTTACAGGACCGACATATAACTTGTTCGGCATGGATACGAACAGATTTGGACACATCTGTGAGATGTGCCTTATGGGGATAGATCAAACTGCAAAACACGCATCGACGAGATTGGAAATTGTTGACGATCCATGTGATCCACTCTTGCCGCAATGATGTGTCACTGATCTGTTGCTCCCACTCCACATCTTGCTTGTGAACGAACTTGAGAATCCCGATCTCAGATTGGTCCCACTCGAATCCGAGTTTATTGAGCCGCTCCCGTCGGGACGGCAGCATAAACCTATCGTCCCGTTGCTCACTGACCCATGCTCCTAACCGAAAGCGTGAGATGGGATCACGATAGTCATAGGGGACAAGACTGTTTCCCTTTACCTCGTAATAGCGTTTGAGGTGATGGAAACCCTCTTCCCAGGCTGTGTCAAATCTTGCAACTTGTGCTTTCCGCTTTGTTTGCCAATCATTCGTTGTGATCGCGTGAGAACACCGATAGCCCTTCATGTGAGGGTGTGCTTCATTCATTGTCGAACCTCCTGATGTATTCACGACGCTGGGTGCGCTGTGTGATTGATGCTGAAAATATGGACATGCACATCTCTATGTATATATATGTGCGATGCGACGAGAGCTATAAAACCATTTAAAATCGAGGTCTTAGAGGGTATGACTGAACTTTATTTTCATCGGTAGCGGGAATCGACTTCAGTAGACCTGGAAGTGGGTTGGACGCCCTCACAAAGCGGTAAACATCGCTTTGGTAAGGAACGATGACACGGCAATTAGGAGCTATTCGGTAGGTTCAGAATGTCGCAAAACAAAAAGGATAGCGGTCTGGTGGGATTTCAAGCACTTAGGAGGGAGGCAGACTGGCAGGTTCAGTAGGTTCAAATTGCATAGATTTCTGAACATTAGATTCTTGAGTTCTTATCAAAGCCTATCTGCCAGAAGTACATATCGATAAGTTTCATTGTCGGGTAATAAATTCCGCTTTTGCGTTTTATTGATTGGTGAACTGAGTCAAAGTCGTCTTTGTTACGCTTGTAAAACTCTACGACGGATAGAAAGTTCTTTTTCGAGAGTCTTGAATGGCGCAGCCCTGTCGCCCTCAAGCCTTCTACGAAATATCGGTCGTATGCGGGTATGCAACCAAGTGTGCCCAGAAGAATCTTAGTCACCAATGTATCCGTGACATGAATTTTCTTGGCTGTGCCATTTACATGGCTGATGTTTCGCTGATACCAGTTACGAATCCAAAAGGACAGCTTAAATATCTCGTCAATCTCCGCCTCGCACGGCTTTGAGAAGTCAATGCTTCTCAGATGCTTCAAGGACAATATATGCTTCACCACCTCACGGTGAACAAGGTAGTCCTTCCACAGCAAGAAGCTAGACCCACGATACATCCCCCAACTTGCGAGATAAAACGACAATTGGAGACAAGCAATATCTTCATCTAACTTCCCTTGAGAGAAGTATTTGAAGCAGTGTTCCCAAGACTTGTATCTATGATTTTTGTCTGATTGCAGTTGCTTGTGGAAAGATAAAATCCTGCTCTTGATGAAAAGGGCGGGCATGGGGCGCAGTATGGCGCGGAGCCCTAAGACCGTCAAGGCGCAGGATCTGTTGTGCGTGAGTTACGGGATAAGGGCTGGTCGCTACGGATGATTGCGAAGAGTGTCGGCGTGTCTACTGCGAGTGTGGCGCGGAGGGTCGCGGTAAAAGTGGGACTGCGACGGACCCTACTCAGACAATTGTGAACGAAAATGGCATATGGTCACTAAACTGTAGCCATTCATTCTGACTACCAACTGCTACAGTATTACTTTGCATAGTGAAGATGTCTTTTGATGAAAAGGCATAGTCTATGTGATAAGGCTTTTGGAGGTTCTTTTGAAGGTAAAAGGTTGGGCTAGATTCTTCACCCTGTTTTTCACCTGTTACCGCGTGATATAGGCTCACCATATTTATGGCGTTTAGCTCTCTTACAATGGCACTATGATTCCACCGCAGGTCATGGTCGAGGTCCCAGATTTTATTGCTGTTGAAGTCTCCGCAGAGTACCGTGTGAGATGCCGCCATTTTTTCTTTGTGAAGCTCTAGATACTTCCAAAGCTGCCCGATATAGCGAAAAGTTGGCGAATTAGCATATTTCGTCCAGACTCCGACGAGATTGAACTGGCTATTCACACTGACGGGCAAAAACAACTGCAACCCATTACTTTCCCAATCGAGCCGCTGAATTTTCACAGAGCTAGATGCGAATATGCCTAACCCTTTGTGCTTACTTTCCCCAACCCATAAATAGTTTTCTGCCCATTTCCCATATTCCCCTTTTGAGTGCTCAGGGTTCTCACACTCTTGGACCACATAGATATCTGCCTCAAGCTTTGCTATTTCTTGAAATTTATTGCGGAACGCACCATTACAATTCCATGTGACGATTTTCATATTGCGGCTAACTTGAGTATGCTGATTGTCTTTGCTCTAACCCTCATGCGGCGATAACTGTCTTGCGCCGAGAGTCAGCTTTACCAACTCATCCGATTTCATTCTTGCCGTTAGATGCTGTCCGTAGTGTTGAGAGATAATCTTTACAGAAGTACCGCAGTAGGTAGCAAGTAAGAAACCTTCTATCCCTACCAAAGGAGTTGACAGAAGTGAAGTCTGTCAGCGGGAGATGAAGGGAAGTTGTGTCTGTCCCCTCAAATAGTCCCCCCTTCGCAAGCGCAAGGTGTCTAACCCCCATACTGAATAGCGGTCAGAGAGAGCGTCGCATCGGCGATCTGAGCGGTGTGTGAGAGGGGTCTGCGCGTGATGGCTGTAATCGTTGAGTGTCGCAAATAGGACGATGGAATCAGGTCGAACATCTGAGGGCGTTGAACGCTGTGGAAGTCTATCAGGGAGAGATGAAGGGAAGTTGTGATTGTGGAGGGGGAGGCTAGGTGCGCGATATAAGATTCAGATGTGTTTTGGAGGTTTAAATGTGAAATATTTTACGTACTTCGTTGTATACCAGTCTGAAAACACTATCAATTACAGTATGTTATAAAATATTAACTGGACTAGCCCCCCACTACCGACATTCAGCCGGTGAGACGAACGCCTCACCGACCAGCGCATTATACACAACCGTTTCCTGAGTCTCTACCCGAAACAGGTTGAGGCCCAGGTCGAGGCTGAGAAAATAGGAGTCTCTTTGCTGAACCTCAACCGGGACCTCGCCCTGCCAGCGCGCAGCGTTATGACGGGCTGATCACCGATTCACCCGCCGGCTTGCCATCTTTGATGAGCACGCGCCGTCCTGCAACCTGCAACCGTTCCTCGGCAAAGAGCTGGACCGCTCGTGGATAGATCTTGTGTTCTTGCTCAAGAATGCGAGCGGCCAGTGTGTCGGGAGTGTCGTCATCGAGAATCGGAACCGCCGCTTGAAGAATGATCGGTCCTTCATCGACGCCTTCCGTCACAAAGTGGACCGTACATCCGGCAAGTTTGCACCCCCACTCGATTGCCTTCTTTTGCACATCCAATCCAGGAAACGAGGGCAACAGGGACGGGTGGATGTTCATCATGCGATTCGCAAAGGCCTCTACGAGGACCCTGGTCACGATTTTCATGTACCCGGCCAATAACACCAACTCCACATCGTGCTGCCGGAGCACGTCGAGCAGTTCTCGGTCGTAGGCCTCACGACTATCGGGTCTGCCCGCATAAGGTTTTGGATCGACGAAGAGGCATGCCAATCCGTGGCGGCGGGCCCGTTCTAATGCCGGGGCCTCTTTCTTGTTGCTGATAACGGCGACAAGGTTCGCCTGAACCGTCCCTGCTTCGATCGCGTCGATGACCGCCTGAAGATTTGATCCGCGCCCGGATGCCAAGACGGCGACTCGAAGCGCATCCGTCCGATTAGTCGACATACTCCACCAATGGTTCGGTGCCGGTCGATGACACGATGGTACCGATCTGGCAAGCCGGATCGCCCAACGCCGTGGCACGCGCGATGACCGTCTGGGCGGCTGACGCCGGCACCACCAGAATCAACCCAATCCCCATGTTGAAGACGCGATACATTTCCTCACGCTCGACCTGTCCAAGCCGAGCGATCACCTGGAAAATAGGCGGCACGGACCAGGCACTCCGCCGCACCAGTGCCCGCACGCCCGCGGGAAACACTCGCGGAAGATTCTCGGTGATGCCGCCGCCGGTGATATGGGCAATGCCTTTGATGGGACATTCCTGGATCAATGTGAGGATCTGTTTGGCATAGATTCTGGTCGGCGTCAGCAGGACGTCTCCCAGAGGCTGATCGAGTTCAGGTAGGCAACTGGTCACGCTGAGTTTTGCCTGATCCAACAGGACATGACGTGCCAGCGAGTAGCCGTTGCTATGAAGACCGGTCGAGGCCAATCCAATCAGGACATCGCCTGGCACAATGCTGCGGCCATCAATAATCTTGGGTCGATCCACTACTCCGACGGCAAACCCTGCCAGGTCATACTCGCCCTCCGCATAGAAGGAGGGCATCTCGGCGGTTTCCCCGCCGATCAAGGCACAGCCAGCCTGGCGACAGCCCTCGGCGATCCCCTTGAGCACAGACTCAGCCTTGGGGACAGCCAGCTTTCCCGTTGCGAAATAATCCAAGAAGAACAGCGGCTCGGCCCCGCTGACCACGATGTCGTTCACACACATGGCCACCAGATCAATCCCGACGGTATCGTGGCGATCCATGAGAAACGCGATCTTCAGTTTCGTTCCGACTCCGTCCGTGCCTGAGACAAGGACCGGTTCGGCATAGCGATGGGCCTGCAGCCGAAACAATCCGCCGAAGCCGCCCAGGTCCGTCAGGACTTCCGGGCGAAACGTGGACCGCACCAATGGTGAAATACGGTCGACGAACTCGTCGCCCGCATCGATATCGACTCCGGCATCTCGATAGTTTGTCATATGAAACAGCGTTAGGGAAGGTTGAGGCGCAGGGCGAGGTTGCACGGGGGACCGAGGCGATACCATTCCGCCCTCAGCCTGAACCTCAACCTTGACCTACTCCGGACGCGCATCTTAGCGGAGGGCTGTTGTAGAGGTCAACGCACAAGCACAAGGACTATTCGAGGGGTTATCTTTACCGAGGCGGAACAGCTCGTAAAAGGAACCAGTCGCATGTGTTACCTCCACTCGCTAAGGCAGGGCGGCTGATATGGTCTTCACTGCGCGCATTGAGCGACCACAGGAGATAATCAGTCCCCATTCCCTACGCTTCCGGCCGCATCTCCACATCCAGTAACTTGATTTTCCGATGGAGATGACTCCGTTCGATTTTCAATTCTTCAGCCGTGCGAGAAATGTTCCAATGATGCTCACGCAACTTTCGCGCGATATAATCCTTTTCAAACGCATTGCGGGCGTCTCTGAGCGAGTCATACGACTGCGTGAAGAGTGGATTGACCGCGGGGGTCGTAGTCTGGGACGCCGGCCCAATCGGCCGCGGCTGCAACGAGCCGCCCGCTTGCGCCGCCTCAATGACGGGACCCGGCACCATGATCATCAATCGTTCGATCAGGTTCCGCAGTTCACGAATATTCCCCGGCCAGTCATATTGTTGAAACACCGTCATTGCATCCGGCGAGATCTCTTTCATCCGTAAGCCCTGCTCTTCCGCATGGACCTTCATGAAGTGGCGAGTGAGCAGGGGGATGTCTTCACGACGCTCCCTGAGCGGAGGCACGATGATCGGTACCACGTTGAGCCGGTAGAAGAGGTCGTCGCGAAACGTGCCTTTCTCGATTTCCTTGAGCAGATCCTTATTCGACGCCGCTAAGACTCGAACATCCACCTTGATGAGCTTCGTCCCGCCGACACGAGTAAACTGCTGTTCCTGTAACGCCCGTAAGACCTTTGCCTGGGTGTTCAGGCTCATGTCGGCGATTTCGTCCAGAAACAGCGTGCCTCCGTCGGCCTGCTCGAATTGCCCGCGTTTCATCGAGGTCGCACCGGTGAAGGAGCCCTTTTCGTGTCCGAACAGTTCGCTCTCGATCAAGGTCTCCGGGATGGCCGCACAGTTTACTGCCACAAACGGTCGACCGGCCCGTGCGCTCTGCAGATGGATGGCCCTGGCCACAAGTTCCTTTCCCGTTCCGTTCTCCCCTCCGATCAACACACGGCTGTTGGTCGGTCCGGCCGTCTCGATCAGCTGCCGCAACTGTTGCATCGCAGGCGACTGTCCCACCAACTCGAACTTCCGCTGGACGGTGGTCCGGAGCACCCGGTTCTCTTGCTCCAAACGGTATTGATCCAAGGCATGTTTGACGCGCAGCGTGACATTTTCGAGCGACAAGGGCTTTTCAATATAGTCATAGGCCCCCAGCTTGATCGCCTTGACTGCCGTTTCGATCGAGCCGTGCCCGGACATCATCATCACCAGTGCCGTCGGTACCAGTTCCCGAACCCGGCGCAAGGTTTCCATGCCATCCATTTCCGGCATCCAGATATCGAGGAGCATGAGATCGGGCGGATCCATGGTGTAGGCGCGCAACGCCTCCACGCCGCCCTTGGCCACCGCGACGTCATAGCCTTCGTCCCGCAGAATACTGCTCAAAGATGTGAGAATCGGCTCTTCGTCATCTATAATTAAAATCGATGCAGACATAGTGCTCCGTTAGGCGTTACACGTAAGGCGTAAGGTGTCCCGGAGCAGCAGCCGTATTGCCGCCGGACCCCTCAGTCCTTATCCCTGACGTGGTTAGACTGGCAATTCGAACGTGAACACGGCTCCTTTCGGCTGATTCTGGCTCGCATGGATCTGTCCTTCGTGATCGGTAATGATGTGCCGCACGATTGCCAAGCCCAGTCCCGTTCCCGTCTTCTTCCGCGTAAAGTAGGGGACAAACAGCTTTTCCCGGTCTTCCGGCGCAATGCCTGCGCCTTCATCAGCCACGCTCACGACAGCCCGCCGGCGTTTTGTATCATACTTGGTCGAGAGCCACACCCGTCCCTTCTGCTGGCTCGCCTGAATCGCATTGTCCAGCAGATTGACCATCACCCGCTTGAGCTGCTCGCGGTCAAAATTGAGCGACGGGAGGTCTTCATCCAACTCCACGATCAGTTCCACATCCTTGTGTGCCCCTCGATAGAGCGCGGTGACTTCATTGATCACATCGTGGAGCGACTGATGCGCCATCTGCGGAGTCGGCAACCGGGCAAACTTCGAAAATTCATCGACCATATGTTTGAGACTCGTCACTTCGTTGACAATTACGTTCGTGGTCTCGTCGAAGATCGCATCGAAATCCGGCGACTTCTCAAAATATTTCTTTCGCAACCGCTGCGCGGACAATTGGATCGGCGTCAACGGGTTCTTAATCTCATGGGCCACCCGTCGGGCCACCTCCTGCCAGGCTGCTACTTTTTGCGCCTTGATCAACTCCGTGAGATCTTCGAACACCAGCACGATACCGAGGTCCTGATTCGCTTCATCCTTCATCCGTGAACCGTGAAGCCCGATGGTCAAGAATTTACCTTCGATTTCCATCGGCCCCTCGAGAGCGAGGGTATCGCGCTGATCGAGCAGCATCCGATCGTAGACCGTCTGGAACAGATCGAGTCTCAACTCTTTGAACACCTCATTGGCCTGTCTGCCACGGAATCGATCCGCCGCAAGCCCGAGGATCCGTTCACCGGACGGATTGAAGTTCGTGATCAGCCCGTTTTTATCGACGGAGAGCAAGCCCGCGGCGATCGTCTCGACCACCGTCTCGATGTACGCACGGCGGCGATCGAGTTCGAGGTTGCTGTGGCGCAACGAGATATTGGCTTCTTCGATCTCGGACTTATTTCCCTGCAGATCCGACGTCATGCGGTTGAATGAATCGATTAATGTGCCGATTTCATCGGTTGCATTCCCTTCGATTCGGACGGAGAGATCCCCTTGGGCAATGGCCTCCGTCGCTTCAGCCAACCGTTGAATCGGCACCGTAATACTGCGCGCGACATAGAATCCAAACCAGGTCGCCCCGAACAAAATGAGGACTGTGATGACGGCGACGAACAGATAGGCCCCGGCTTTGATTGGATTTTTCATGGCCTTGGTCTGTCTATATTCGTCGTACTGATGGCCGATCCCCTCCATTTTCGCCAGCAACGATTCGGGGACGAAGGCCTCCACCACCACCACGCCACCGATCTCGCCGCCCCGCCCGCTCGCTGCGATGGGAGCCGCAGCCCGCACCAAGCGCCCGGTTTGAGCCTCTTGTACCGCATTCACTTCTTGCTTCCCGTTGATCACTTGGAGAACCAGCTGGCCGATCGGTAGATCGAGAGCCGAGGAGGGTACGTCGAGATCCAGCGCCTTGGTGAGCGTTTCCATTTTGGCCGAGAACACTTCAATCCCTGCCACGCCGAATTCCGCCCGCTTGCGAGCCATGGCGGCCACCAGCAGATCGCGTTGTGCCGCCAGCAGCATATCCTCTCGATAGATTTCATGGCTGATGGCTCTGGCACTATTCACCGCGAGGGTAATGTGGCCGGCATGCTGCATCCGCGCCACGTCATAGGAATCCCGCATGACCTGCTCAATTTGATCGCTGAACCACACATCGACGGCCTTATTCACCAGCCCACTGGCGACCAAGGCAAGGAGCACCGTCGGAACGAGCGAAAAACCGATGAAGGCAGCCACCAACTTTGTTCGAAATCCAGACCCAAATAGTCGATGCCGCCGTTCGAAGTAGGCCTTGATGAGGTTGCGGGAGAGCAGCAGCAACAGGACCACAAACCCGATCAGATCGAGGTTCAGCAGGAGGAGCACGAACGCGTAGCTGGTCGTCGGCAGCAAGGAATCGGTTTCCTCGCCACCGGGGATCACGACCTGGGAATAGTAGAAGGTCAGCGCCAGACAGGGGAGCAGCAGAATGAGGACGATCCAGACTGGCCGCAAATGCATCGTCCGGCGTTCCGGATCCTGAGTAGGCCTGGATTGCCGTGAAGGCCGGCCGGCACCAGCAAGCAGCGGCGTAATTCCGGTCACGGAACCACTGACCGTCTTTGCTCCGGGGAATGAGCCTGTGTCCTTCTTGATGTCACTCACATTCAGTATCCCCGATTGTCGGCGCTTCGACGCAAAGACAACAGCATATTCGCGATCATTGAATCAGGGGAGTGTGTCACCACGTCGTGTGAGCCATGGCGGCTGACTGACACGTCTGGGGTCGATAGGCGCAAGGGGGTACTATTATTTGGCAGCCAAACTCACGTACTTCATCCGAAGGGCGTAGAGCATATCCCGCAGCACCGCTTGTTCTTCCGTTGTGAGATTGCCTATGGTCTTCTCTTCCAAGACCGAGAGCAAGTCGATAATGTCTTTTGCTTGCGGTAGGTTCGCCGGCATCGGAGGCTGCTGGGGATCCAGTTGTTCCCCCATCAACATCAGCGAGGAACTGCCCAAAGAAATGACGAAGGATGAAAAGGTGACAGGGATTCCTGAACCCTGGTGTGGATCAGTGGGTGCTGCCTCCTGGTGGGGCGTTACCCCAGGCGCGGAGTCCACAGCGGCGGATGGACGGTCGGGCCCACTCCCGCCCCGCCTGTCCCGAACGACAAATCCTTCTTCTTGTTCTGCGGCCACAGGCCTTTCCCCCGCTCCAGATGCAGCGATGGTACCCTATCATAGGCCCTGAAGCGGCGCAAGCCGCACTAGCAGGATGCTGAAAAAGTCCGCCAGCGGCGTTCTCGCATCGCTCAGAGGCTCAACGTACCGAAGCGTACGCCTCGCCTCTTCGCTCGCTGCGGCCTTGCTGAACGGCCTTTTTGAGCATCCTGCACACGGTTCTCCTGTTGTGCTATACGAGCTGGCAATCGAATTTCCACCGTGCCACAATAGTTTTTCCACAGCCCGCCAGCCGATTGAAGCTTGCCGAGAACCGGGTATAATAGGCGCCCAACGCTGAGTTACAAGAAGGACAACGATGTCGAAACGATTTCACACACTCGTCGATTTGATGGCCGCGTTGCGCGCGCCGAATGGATGCCCCTGGGACCGCAAGCAAACGCATGAGTCGCTGAAACCCTATCTTCTCGAAGAAACCTACGAAGTATTAGAAATTCTCGACCATCAGGACCGGGCCAAACTCCCGGAGGAATTGGGCGATGTGCTGCTGCAAGTGCTCTTTCATAGTCAGATTGCTTCAGAGGCCGGCAGCTTTACTATCGAGGACGTGCTTGAGCAATTAGCCGACAAACTGATCCGGCGGCACCCCCATGTATTTGGAAATGGGGCGGCAGATCTCACCCCGACGAATGCCGACCAGGTGGTCGCACGATGGGAAGATATTAAACGCACGGAACGACAAGCTTCTGGCCGACCGGACTCGGTGCTCGACGGCGTGCCGCAGACACTGCCGGCTCTCCTGAGGGCCTATCAAATTCAAGCACGCGCCTCGCGTGTCGGCTTCGATTGGACCCACGACGCGAAAGGCTTTGATCAGGTCCTCGGCAAGATCGAGGAAGAAATTCAGGAGCTCCGCGACGCACTCAGAGCCCCCGCGGCGAACCAGACAGAGCCCGACGTCACGGCCGCAATAGCCCGGCAGTCGCAGATCGTTGCGGAGTTCGGCGACGTGGTGTTTTCACTCGTGAATCTCGCCCGTTTCATCAAAGTGAACCCCGAAGACGCCTTGCGTCAAGCCGCCAACCGATTCGTCGAACGATTTCAATTCATCGAAGCCCAGGCGACCGCGTCGGGCCGTGCGGTTGAAGAACTCTCGTTTGCAGAAATGGACCGACTGTGGGAGGAAGCCAAGAAGCAGCATCCTGCCACCGCCACCGAGGGAACGCCGTCATGAGTGATGAGCCACACCCCTACGAAGAAGGCAAGCGTGCCGGAGTCCACCCCCTGATCGTCATCTTAGGTATTTTATTAGGACTCTGGCTTTTTGTGTTCCTCATCGTGCCCAGCTCGAAGAACAAACAAGCCACTGGAACGGAAGGGCCAACTGGACCGGTTATCGAAGATCCCGAAGCGGCGCCTGTGCTTTTCAAAGTCCAGGCAACCGTCTCGGACATGAATGCCATCAGTCTCATTGTTCCTCCAGAAGCAACCGAGAGCCAAGTCGCCGGACTCTTGAAGCTGTTTAAGAAGGACCGGCTCTCCGGCACCTTGACCGATCTCTTGCCCGCCACCACGGCCGGCCACAAACTAGGAAATCACGCTGTCGCCGATATCTTCATTGTGTCCGACGCCCAGTACGCGCAGCCCGACGTGATTCGCACCCTGACCCGCGGCGCGCATGCACCGGGCAACCTATATCCCCAGGCCATTCCCTTCGAAGTGGCGATGGAAGCAATTCGTGGGCACTATCGAATCGATCTCAACGACACCGGCAATCCCGACAGTGCCTCTCTCGGCTTTGCCGACGAGTCGGGGGTGCATTCGAAGCGGTATAGAAAAATCTTCTGACAGGCTACCCCGCCTTTTTTGAGCGGCCTGCCTAGCAGCCGTGGCCTGGCTACAGTCCAACTCGCGTTTTAATTTCTGCCCGCAACGCGTCCCGCTGTTCCGCCGCCCAGGCGTCGAGCCGGGGGAACAGATGAACCAATGGACCGGTGAAGGGAGCCACGACAGTATCGCGACGTTCCGCTAACATGCCCTCTGCGTCGGCGATGCGGATTTTTTCATCCGCGATATGCCGTGACAAGCATTTTGAAGTCATGAGCTGCTGACCCGGTGTTCCTGCGATGGCCCCAAGAATCTTGCCACGCAGCACATCCAACTCCTCTGGAATAGCTACCTTCACGCGCACAGCCTGGGCGGTCGGCCAGGTCGCTCGTTGGATCGAGTAGTCATAGGAAAACACCTGTTCGCGAGGTTCGCGGTAGGGGCCGGTCACATCCGTAATCTTCATCCGAGCATCCATTGCAATCTCCAGCAGGCTGCAGAATAAATCAGTTTATACGCAAACACCGTTTGAATCTTGCATAGTGATACCATCTCAACATAGCCGTAGGATGTTCAAAAAGGCCAGACTTCTCACCCGCCCAACCCTGGCGCGCCGAGACGCGCCAGGGCCCAAACAAGGCCGCAGCGAACGGTCACTTCATAAGGGGTGGTGGGGGTGATCCCAACTGCGCACATCGAACGAGCACCGTTTCACCGTGCGCGTTCTGCGAGCAAGAAGGGCACCTGGCCCTCCCTCCTCAATCTTCTCAAGCCGCGCGTTGCGCGAGCAAGGGGATCGTCCCAGCCACCCCGCTCCATTTTTCAGCATCCTGCTAGGATCGTTCTCCCGACAGATAGCGCACGACACGCTCCGCCGCGACTGCCCCGTCACGGATACAGTCAGGGATTCCGACGCCGCGATAGCCGGCGCCGGTGAGGATCAGTCCCCCATAGCGGCTAAGTGCCGCCTCAATCTGGGTCAGACGTTCAAGATGTCCTAGCGTATATTGCGGCATAGCCTTCATCCAGCGATTCACTTCCACATACCCTGGCTCCGCTGTTACACCGCACATACTGGCCAATTCTTTCCTGACCCGCGCCACTAAGGCCTGGTCATCCAACTTTAAAATAGCTTCTCGTCCGACTCCGCCGACGTAGCAACGCACCAGCAGTTGATCCGGCGGCGCGCGGTGGGGCCACTTGAGCGATGTCCAGGTTGCCGCAATGAGGTCGCGTCCTTCTATCCGTGGGACGACAAAACCGAAGCCCTCAGCCGTGCCGGACACCGCTGCACGCGGATAGGCCATCGCGATCGTTGCCGTAGAGGCATAGGGAATCATCTCCAGCAACCCGCCGGCAGTGGGCGTGAGCGGACGAACCAGCTCCGCCGACACATAGGCCGGGGTTGCCAGCACGAGACTGTCCACGGACAAGGACGAGCCGTCATTGAGAATGACATCGTACATCCAGTGACCAAGCTGATGGGATCGTACACGCAGGGCATCGACGACACAGCTTCCCCTGAGTGTGACACCATGGTCTGTCAATTGGCGGATGAGAGCAGTAACCAGATCCGATAATCCATTCTTGAGGCTGACGAACATCGTTCGCTTTGGGCCGGAGTGTGTGGCGGTTGAACCATCCTTCCGGGACGCCATCATTCCGCGAATTACACTGCCATACTGTTGTTCCAGCTCAACAAAACGCGGGAAGGTTGCTTGCACGCTCATCTGTTCCGCGTCTCCCGCATAGATACCGGCCATTAAGGGCTCCAGCATCCGCTCGAACGCCTGCCGACCAACGCGCCGCCGGAAGAACGATGCCAGCGATTCATCCTCCGGCGAGCGCTTCACCGGCACGACCACATCCAGCCCCATCCGCGCGAGCCCTGTCCAACTCAAGAGGCCGCTTCGGAGAAAGGGACCCAACTGACTGGGAACAATGACGACTAATCCCTCTGGTAGTTCATGTAGACGGCCACGAGAGAAGACACAGGCTCTTTTGCCGGTCTCGTTGGTATTGATGAGCTGATCGGTCAGCCCCAATTTGTCACAGAGCTCGAGGCCGGCTGGCTTCTGAGACAGAAAGGAATCGGGTCCCGCTTCTGTCACAAGATCGCCGACCCGATGGGTGACGATCTTGCCTCCCCAGTCTGAGGCAGCATCGACCACGGTACAGCGGATCGGGATACCGGCCGCCGCCGCTCGTTCTTGAAGGGCATAGGCAGTTGAAAGACCGGAAATCCCTCCACCGATGACGGCGACGGTGCGAAGGGTACTCACGACGTGGGACAGAGAGATGACTCGTGTGCTGTGAGCACAGAGGCCAGCGTGTCGATGAGTGCAGGCGAGTTGTTCAGCATCGCGATGCGTTCGAGTTGGACGCCTCGACCAGCCGCGAACTGTTTCAATTCGATATCGATATCGTAGAGCGTTTCCACATGGTCACAGAGAAAGCCGACCGGCGCAACCAGCACCTGTCGATGCCCGCCGCACGCCAGTTCTTCCACGACCGACTCTACGGTCGGCCCCAGCCACTTTTCTCCCGAGCGACCCTGACTTTGGTAGGCAAAGAGCGTGGGCCTGCCGTCCAGCAGCGCCGTCACCGCTGCAACTGTGCCGTGTACCTCGTCGGGATAGGGATCCTTCATCGCGACGATACGTTCCGGAAGGCTGTGGGCCGTAAAGAGGACCGGCACCGTCGTCCGCACATCGGCAGGGAACTTTAGCAGCGCCTGGTGGATGTTCTCGACGATCGCCGCAATCAGTCCGGGATGTCGATGCCAACTGCCGACGTAACTCACCGGACAGCTACTCTGCAGCGCAGACCGTGCCTCTTCAACTTTCGTCCGGTAGGCCCCGGTACTCAGGGAGGACTGTTGAGGGGCCAGACAGAGACCGATGATGTGTTCGGGAGCCTCGCCGAGCAACTCGGCATAGGTCTCCTTGATAAACGGATGCCAATGCCGCAACCCGACATAGACCCGGTAGCGCTCGCCACCGGCGTCGTTCAACCGCTGCTCGAGCTTCTTCGCCACATCCTTCGTGATTCCGACCGCCGGAGACTTCCCGCCTGTCGCTCGATACCGTTTTCGAATCTCTTCGACCAGTTCAGGCGGCGTGGGACGCCCGCCTCGCACATCCAGCAGGAACGGCTCCACATTCTCTAGGCTATCCGGCCCACCCATCGCCATCAACAGCACGGCAATGGGACGTTGCAATCCTGACATGCTTGCTCCTCGTTATTCGTGAATCGTTAAACACAGGGAGTCTTCTCGAATGACGATTCACGTGTAACGAATAACGTCTCCTAGCGTTGACTCAGCTTGTGGACCATGTCGATGGTCGCGGCCACATGGTCTATGGGGGTCGACGGCAAGATCCCATGGCCTAGATTAAAGATATGCCCTGGGCGTCCAGCGGCCCGGCGTAGAATATCTGCTACGCGACGTTCGATTTCAGGCAACGGCGCAAACAACGTTAAGGGATCGAGATTCCCCTGTACCGCCACGTCATGCCCCACAGTGGCCCAGGCTTCATCGAGATGGATGCGCCAGTCGACCCCGATGACATCCCCGCCCGCCTCTCGCATCTGACGAAGCATTGCCGAGGTGCCCGTGCCAAAATGAATCATCGGCACGCCTTCCCGTTTCAGCCCCTCAAAAATCAATTGGACATGCGGCATCACATACTCGACATAGTCGCCGACCGAGAGGCACCCCACCCAACTGTCGAACAATTGAACCGCCTGCGCGCCGGCCTTGATCTGCCGCCGCAGATAGCCAGTGATCACCCGCGCAAATTTGTCCATGAGTTGGTGCCACACTTTAGGCTCGCGATACATCAATTGCTTGGTGAGGAGATAGTTCCGCGAGCTACCGCCCTCGATGGCATAGCTCGCGAGCGTGAAGGGTGCCCCGGCAAATCCGATCAACGGCACCCGCCCGTTCAAGGCGTGGCGAGCCTGACGGATGGCTTCGGCCACGTAGTCGAGTTCGCCCCCGTCAATGACGTTGAGCCGTTCAACGGCCGCCTGGTCTCGTATCGGATTGTGGATGACCGGTCCCTCGCCCTCCGCAAACTCCAGGCTGAGGCCCATCGGTTCAAGCGGCAACAGGATGTCGGCAAAAATGATGGCCGCATCGAGCGGAAAGCGATCGATCGGCTGGAGCGTGACCTGTGCTGCCAACTCGGGCGTCTTGCACAATTCAAGGATCGAGTGTTTCACGCGGAGCGCACGATATTCCGCCATGTACCGGCCCGCCTGGCGCATGAACCAGACCGGCGTACAATCAACCGGCTCGCGCCGGCAGGCTTTGAGGAAGCGATCATTCATCATTTTGGCATTCTAGAGATGAGGGGACGAGGGTGTCAATTCGCAATGGGCCTGGCGCCGCGTGATGTGCAATTAGGGAATAGAGTCTGTGTACACAGTAGCATTCCGTCTGATTCCGGTACAATTAACAGGAAGGTTCAAGTGAGGAAAAGCCCCGGTTGACAGGGTGTGAAGCGCTCTACTAGACTTAGAATCCCGCTGCCGCTGGGAGCGGAGAGTCAATGAGATCAATGAAGTACACAGGGAGGCCCGAATCCGAATGGCAAAAAAAACGGTAGGTGAATCGGACGAAACCAGACTGAAAAAGAAGGTGGCGGCGAAATTGACCGACCACAAAAGCTCCAAAGAGGATGAAGCCCTTCGTTCGCTACAGAAACGGCTGCGACGGACACAACGGAAACGTCGTGCGTTAGCGCTGCGCAAGAAAAATTCTGCGAGCAAAAAAACGGCCGCTCCTGCCGCGAAGTAGTCAACTTGTCGGGGCAGTTGACGGACGAGTGAGGCATTAGGCCGTACCAATGGAACAGTCACAACCCAAAGAAGAGCGCGCGACACCCGCCGTTTCAGAGACGGTGACCGATGAATTTACCGATCAGGTGGCGGCGGATTATACAGGGGCGCCACCGGTACCAGTTGCGCCGACAGCGGAACTGAACGAGCAGGTGGCCCTTGAAGAAGAGAAGGTCAGGGACGAGATCGAGATCCAGATCGATCTGCTCAAGGATCCCGATTGGGTGGTTCGTCGCGAAGCCGCTATCACGCTCGGGGAAATGGGTGATGAGCGTTGCGTGGAACCCCTGTGTTGGGCCTTGCGTGATGGGGATTGGCAGGTTCGGGAAGTCGCAATCGATGGGTTGGGGCAGATTGGTTCTCCCGCCGTCGAACTGTTGATCAAGTTGCTCCGTGATTGGGACGTTCGGAAGTATGCGATTGCCGCGTTAGGGAAGATTCGCGACGAGCGTGTGCTCGATCCTCTCATGCTGCAGTTGCGGAACGACGAGTTCAAAGACGATGCGGTCAACGCGTTGGTCGAACTCGGTGGACCGGCGGTAGCGCGATTGATCAACGCGCTGAAAGACAAAGACGAGAATGTTCGGAAGCAAGCGGTGCTGGCCTTAGGGCGGATCAAAAATGTCGAGGCGATTGATCCTCTCATCGACATGCTCGCCGACAGTGATTGGTTTACTCGTTTGACGGCTGCAGCGGCGCTCGAGGCGATCGGCGATGACCGGGGCCGCGATGCGATCAAGCCGTTGATGAAGGACACTGATCTAGTGGTACGGATGCGGGTGGAGCGGATTCTTGCAAAGTGGAAGAAGCAGCCGGCAGGACGCTGAAAAAGCCCGCCAGCTTCGTTCTCACCTCGAAAGCATCCTCAACGTAGCCTAGAGGCTACGCCTCCGGTGCTTCCATCGGCTGCGGCTTTGCTGACCGCCTTTTTGAGCATCCTGCTGAATCTAGCTGGTTCAACCAGACAAACCAGATCAACAAGACAAACGAAATTAACGGCCATTCCTTACTTGCTCAGCTGCCGGTCGACCTCCCGTTGAAGATCATTGAGTTTCTTCATCGATACCGGTTTCCCCATCGACAATTCTAGGCGCACTTCTCGAAGCGTTCCGGTCAGCGCCCGCAGGGCGAGGATCGACTCGTCCTGTTTCGCGCCCTTCGTGGAATTCTCCAGCGTCTCGGCCGCCTCGCCGAGTTGCGTGGCGGCTTCCCCAAAGTTTTTATCGAACAGTTCTGACTTTGCCTGCACCACCCGTGACTTGGTGTCGATCAGTCCCTGCCGCCTGCGCAGGTCTCGCTCGATACCCATCGTGGTGTCGAAGATATTGCGCGACGTATCTTTGAGCGATTGTTGGAGGTCCGAGACCGTTTGTTGCAGCGTGCCGACCGGACGTTGGCCGAAATAAAATCCGAGACCAAACGACATGGCAGCCAGGGCAAGAGCGGCGACAAATTTCCACATCACGTAATCCTTTCGGCTAACGAACCTTACAGGATGCTGAAAAAAACCGCCAGCAGGGGGGGGATGGCCCGGTGAGTCCCCTGTGCTCGCGCAGCGCGCGGCCTCAGAAGGCCCTCGTTGGATGTGCGCAGTAGGGGACTCATCCGAGCCATCCTGGGACAACATGCACGAGCAAGCTTGGAAGGATCATCTTGGGTGACTCGCTGCGGCCTTGTTTGGGGAAAGGCGCGTCTCGGCGCGCCAGGGTTGGGCGGGTGAGAAGTCTGGTCTTTTTGAGCATCCTGCGAGGGTGCTCTGCTTTTGTCCAAGACGAGCAGATCATCGAAGTTCTGTTATGCCGATACTATTTTTTTCGCAGCTTGCTAGGAACCGCTTTGGGCTGGCGGAGTTGTTTGAGCAGACTTCCTGCTGCAGCAAGGCGAATGGCGATATCTGAGTCCTGTAAGCCGTTTTTGAGTAACGGCGTCACTTGTGTGGCGCTCTTGCCCAAGGCTTTTACCGCGAAGAGCCGCGGTTGTGGTTGCTGGTCTTGCAGGAGCGTCTGTAGGATGGCCACTGCTTGCTTGTCGGAGGTGGCCGCCAGTGCATGGGCTGCCGCTGCTCGGATAGAGGGGTCCGGATGTTTCGCCAAGTCCGCGGCGAGCAAGATAGCCGATGTGTCACCCAGTCGAAGTAGTCCTTCCACCGCGCTCGCCCGTACCTGCATGTTGGCATCGCGTGTGAGAGCCCGCAGCAACGGGTGAGTTTCGCGAATTCCCAGGCGCCCAAGACTCGTGGCTGCAACCGCGCGCACGCGCGCGCTTTCGTCTCCTAGGGCATGGGTTAATGGCCCGACGCCAGCTGCCTGTCCATACTCTCCCAATGCACCAGCGGCGAACGCACGAACTGACGGCTCAGGATCGTACACACCCTGGCTCAGGACCGACAGACTCGCTGCGCGCTTCAGCCGCCCCAAAACCCCTAAGGCTGCCATGCGGACATCTGGGTCCGGAAGTGTCGCTGCTCCGGTGATGTCGGTCAGCATGTCCTGTTTGCCGAGCCGATACAGTGCGGCATAGGCAAACACGGACTCCGGTCCGTCGTCCGTTCTAGCGACTTCGATGAGGTAGGGCATGATGTCGGTGACGTTGGCCTCACTGAGCGCGTTCATTGCGGCAATACGCACCGCCGGCATCGCGTCGTTCAGGGCCCGTCGCACGGGGCCGGACTTCCCTGCGAGTCCAGCTTTGCCGATGGCGTCCGCGGCACGAGTCCGCACCAGGACCGATGTATCGAGTAGTCCGTCTTCCAGGACGGCTTGTGTTTCTGCGAGGCCGAGTTCAGCGAGCAACGTATAGGCCATGACCCGCACATATTCTTGTGAGTCACGGACATGGCTGGTCAGAAAGCTGAGCGCCAAGGGTCGTAGGAGGGCTGGATCGTCCGGTTGATCTATAGGGACTAGCTGTTGATAGAGGGTGAGGGCTTCTTCTGGTCGCCCAAGCCTGAGGGCACTCTGGAAGGCGAGGCGGATGAGCGGTTTCGACGCGGTGGACTCTGGCGGAAGCGATTGCCAGAGCTTCAGGACCCGGTCGTATTCGGCGTGGTTGAATGCGTCCGTGGCCTCACGTTCGAGAGCTGAGCCGGTGGGCGCCATCGGCGTACGTGCTTCCGCGGAAGGCAGGCTCACGACAATCGCCCCGAGGGTGAGCAGTAGGAGCAGCTTCAGAGGTGCTCTGGTGGCGTAGCAAAGGGCTCTCTCCAATAAGGTAAATCGTGAAAGGTGAAATGTAGGACTACCGAGGACTCTTCCTCCGAAACCTTTCACGTGTAACAATTCACGTTTCACGGCCCGTTACCATGACGAGGGCGCGAGGACCATGGCGGGCGCATACTTCGTGTCGACGTACTCCTTGACCATCCGTTTGGTGCAGAAGCGGGGGGCATTGGTCCGCAGACTTTCCTTCATGAGCTGCAACCAGCCGCGGGGTATCCCATCAAGGTCTCGTTGATAGTAAAGGGGAATGGCTTCTTGCTCGAGTATGCGGTAGAGCTGTTGCGCGTCATGCTCGTCCTGGGCCTGAACGTCTTGATTCCCGACTAAAGGTTCAATGCCCCATCCGTTGGCTCCGTTGTAGCCTTCTTTCCACCATCCATCAAGGACGCTGAGGTTGATGACTCCGTTGAGTGCGGCTTTTTGCCCGCTCGTTCCGCTCGCCTCCAAGGGAAAACGCGGGGTGTTGAGCCAAATATCGACCCCTTGGACGAGGAACTTCGCCATGTGCATATCATAGTTTTCCAGGAACGCTACGTGGCCGCCCAACTTATGGTCGTCGCAAAAGCTCAACACTTCATGAATGAAATAGCGACCAGGTTCATCGGCCGGATGGGCCTTGCCGGCAAAGATCAATTGGACGGGACGCCACTGGTTATGGAGCAACCGCTTCAGCCGTTCAAGGTCGCGGAACAACAAGGTTGCCCGCTTGTAGGTGGCAAAGCGCCTGGCGAAGCCGATGGTGAGCGCTTCGGGGTCGAGCAGCGTGCCTCGCGTTAAGACCTGCGAGGCTTGGAGATGCCCTTGCATCCAGCCGCTCCGGGCACGTTCCCGGATGAAGCTCATGAGTTTGCGTTTCATGGTTTGGCGTACGGCCCAGAGTTCCTGGTCGGGAATATCCAGGACCCGTTGCCACAGCGCCGTGCCGTCGCATTTCTCCGCCCATTCGGGGCCGAGATACTTGCCGTAGAGCTGGTTGAGTTCCGGCGCGATCCAGGTCGGCGCATGGATGCCGTTGGTCACGCTGCCGATCGGGACTTGCTCGGTCGATAGTCCGGGCCACATATGGTTCCACATTTTTCGCGAGAGCTGCCCGTGTTCACGACTGACCCCGTTCACATGGGCGGCCAGCCGGAGAGCAAGTGCCGTCATGTTGAAGCCTTGTCCCTGGGATTCGGGGGTATCTCCCAGGCGGAGGAAAGCTTCTCGCGAGAGGCCCAACTGTTCCCAATAGCTGGCAAAGTACCGGTCCATGAGATGATGGGGAAATACGTCGTGCCCGGCCGGCACCGGTGTATGGGTGGTAAACACCGTACTCTGGCGGATGGTCTCGCAGGCGTCCGCGTGCGTTGATCCCTTCTGGATTAATTCACGAATGCGCTCCAATGTGAGGAAGGCGGAGTGGCCCTCATTGGCATGCCAGACCGTCGGCGTGATGCCCAAAGCACGAAGCATACGGACACCGCCGATACCCAAGAGGAACTCCTGACAGAGACGCATCTCCTGATCGCCGCCGTAGAGTCGAGCTGAGAGAGCCCGATTCTCGGGACTGTTCTCGGGGACGTCTGTATCGATGAGGTAGAGGGGAACCCGCCCGACGAGCACTTTCCAGACCGCGGCAGCCACAACCCGGCTACCGATCTCGACTGTAATCCTGCACGCGTCTCCTGATGGAGTGAGCGCGGGATGAATTGGCGATTCTTCCCGGTTGAACGGGGCGTAGGCCGCTTCCTGCCATCCCTCCGGCGTGATCCGCTGCCGAAAATATCCTTGTGGGTACATGAATCCCACTCCCACCAGAGGCACACCGAGATCGCTGGCTTCCTTGCAATGGTCTCCGGCGAGAATGCCCAGACCACCGCTGTAAATAGGAATGGACCTGTGTAGACCAAATTCCGCCGAAAAGTAAGCGATGGTGAGCGCTGTCAAATCGCCGTGCTGTGTTTTAAACCAACTGTGTCCGTTCTGACGGTACTCGTCGAATATCTTGAGAACGGCAGAGTACAGCCGCATATAAGAAGGATCTTCGGCGAGGTGCATGAGTCGGTCAGGGCTGACGTCGGCTAGTAGTTCGACGGGGTTGTGGCGGGTCAGTACCCAGAGGGTTGGATCGATGTGTTCAAATAGCCGACGGGCTTCCGGAGTCCAACTCCACCAAAGATTAAACGCCAGTTCCGTGAGGCGTGAGAGACTTGCTGGAATGCTATTCGGTAAACCGGCTGCTGTCTGCTGAGTATCCACTGCACCTCCTCGTTGCTGCTGTCGAATTCGGCGTTGTCGCGCGTGATGGTCGAAGCTCGATTGGCGAGAGCGATCAGGCGTGACCGGCCTTATGCCAGGATGTCCATTCATCGGAAAATGCCACGGAGGCATACCGTTCGCCAAGTATTTTAGCAACTCGGTTCATCAGTTTGGCGACTTGTTGCATGTCCTCCGGTGGAAGGTCTTGTCGAAATCGAGGGTGCAGTCCCCACCGAGTTTCCACTTCTTCCCCGGTGACGGTCGACATCACGCTCACCAACTTTATTTCGGTTCCCGTCGGACCTTGGGGCCCGGGCGTCGCGGTGGGGGGAGGTGGTGCGGAGCCTGGATCGGTCGCCATGGGAGCGGCTGTTCCGACCGCGGAGACAGGGGGAGTGTCTCCGGCCAAGACGGCGTTGATGGCCGGAATCACGGCGCTCGCGCAGAGCGTTGCGGCGGAGGATACGGGCGCATTCCCGGTGATTCCCATCGCGACAGCGACTCGCCCGCCAAAGTCCTTCAGCATCTCGTCTTTCACGGGAGTGTTTTCGGTGACGAGGAACCGGTAGCGCTCATAGACCAGCCGACTCTCTGCCACTGCCGCACCGACGGTGAGCATGATTTCTGTTTGGTCGGCACCCGAGCCGAATGCCGGTTCGAGCACGTTCTTCAATTGCAGTACGACGGCGTCTTCAAGACTGTCCATGAACTGAGGCTGGTCTTTGATCGGTAAGTACAGGACCGAGAGCCGGTCGGTGAGATTGAACATGACCTTGAGAAACTCAAGATAGACGCCCCATTCATCGTGCCGTTTTAATTTCAAGGCCCGCTCAGGGGCGTTCCGTTTCATGACGGTTACGGATTCGCCCGCGACGGCCAGTATTAATTCGGCGATCTGGCGGAGTTGCGACTGGCGTTCTTGGTTGGCGGTCGCCATAGAATCTCCTGTTCGGTGCAGGATTATAACGGAGACAGGTCCGGCGATCAAAGAGGCTATTTCAGCAATATCTTGTCCGAGTGTTGCCTCGCGAGTACGATTGTGTGTGGCAGGATGCTGAAAAAGTCCGCCAGCATCGTTCTCGCCTCGAAAGCATCCTCAACGTAGCCCAGAGGCTACGCCTCCGGTGCTTCCGTCGGCTGGGGCCTTGCTGGACAGCCTTTTTGAGCATCCTGCGAGTATTATGACATCGGTGCCGATGGTGAGAGGGGCGGGGGCGTGGGAAAGATTGAATGGTCAATGTTGAATTGTGAGTTGAGGAGATTGCGATGATGAAATCCAGATGTAACTTGTTGTTGCTTGTCGGGTTGCTGGCGGTGGTGGGGCTATTCGGCTGTAGCCAGGAGACGCCGGTGGAGAAGACGAAGGCTGCGGCGGCGTCCGGCAGTGCGGCGACGCAGGCAGCAGGGCAGGCCGCGGTGGATGCGATAAAGACTCCGATAGATAAGGCCCGTCAGGTGGAAAATACATTGGAGCAGTCGGCTGAGCAGACAGCCGCCAAGATCAAGGAGTATACGCAGTAGCTTTATGCGCCGGTGAACTCAGATGGTGGATGTCAAAATGACAATACACTCTAATAGCATGGCTGCTACCCAGGTCCTTGGATGGGCAGAAGGACTCCTGAAGGGGTCGTTGCTTGACTTGACACCTCGCCACATTTGTAAAGATTCTTCGAACCGCTAGATCTACGACAATGGTTCCTGCCCTCACCTCGAGGACCCTCCATCATTCGTCTCGTGGGCAATGGTGCAGTTGTATAAGAAACCTCAGGGTGCTCAAAAAGGCTGTCAGCAAGGCCGCAGGCGAATCGAAACCGGAGGCGTACCCTCGGGGGTACGTTGAGGATTTCGATGAGTCGAGAACGAAGCTGGCGGGCTTTTTCAGCATCCTGTTACGCCTCGTCATGCTTTGAAAGGGCGGCAGAGAGTATGTTATAGAGCGCTTCCCCTGAATGACCGGACTGTTCAACCATTCCTTCACTCATCTCTATGGAACGAGAAACCAAAGCCTATATGCTCAAACGGCCGGTTGACGAGGCTGTTCCTCGGAATCTTTCCATTGACTATGCGGCGGCGTTGAATGCCCAGCAGCTTGCGGCGGTGACCGCGGGCGAAGGGCCAGCGTTGGTCATTGCCGGTGCCGGTAGCGGCAAGACACGGACCCTGGTCTACCGCGTCGCGTACTTAATCGATTCGGGGATTGATCCATCCCAGATTCTGCTTCTGACCTTTACGAGAAAATCCTCGCAGGAGATGCTCGAACGGGCCGGCGAATTGATCGGCGTACGCAGTGAGCGCGTCCGTGGCGGCACGTTCCACTCCGTGGCCAATATGTTGCTCCGGCGCTATGGTCGGTCGATCGGTCTTGAGCCGGGCTTTACGATACTCGATCGGGGTGATTCCGAAGACTTGATTGCTTTAGTTCGGGCGCAGCTGGGCTTGAATGAAAAAGATAAACGGTTTCCCCGTAAGGGCACGATTGCGGAGATGTTCAGTAAGTCCGAGAATACCTTGCGCCCGCTCGACGAGATTGTTGTCGAAGAGTTCAATCATTTCGCAGACCATCTGGAGGCACTAGGTCAGTTGCAGCGGGGCTATCAAGCGTCGAAGCGCCAGCGTCAGCTGGTGGATTATGACGATTTGCTGGTGTTGCTGAGGCGGCTCTTGATGGAAGATGAAACAGTCCGGCGGACGATCTCATCGCTGTATCGGTACATCCTGGTGGATGAGTATCAGGACACGAATCGCTTGCAGGCGGATGTCATCCGGCATCTCGCCTCCACCCATCAGAACGTCATGGTCGTGGGCGACGACTCACAATCGATCTATGCGTTCCGTGGTGCGACGTTCAGGAACATCATGGAGTTCCCGTCGCTCTTTCCCGGAACCACCATCTATAAGCTCGAAGAGAATTACCGCAGCACCCAGCCGATCCTAACCCTCGCGAATGCCATTATTGAAGCGGCGACGGAGAAATACACCAAGCGTCTCTTTACGAGGAAACTTGATGGGCCGTTGCCGACGTTGGTGGAGGCGGCAGGGGAGAATGCCCAATCGCGCTTCATTGCGCAGAAGATTTTGGAGCTGCGGGAGGAAGGGGTTCCGCTCAGTGAAATGGCGGTGTTATTCCGGTCGAGCTTTCATTCGTTCGATCTGGAAATCGAACTCTCTCGTCACGGACTGCCATTTATCAAACGCGGCGGGGTGAAATTTATCGAGACGGCACATGTGAAGGATCTGTTGGCTCATATGCGCGTGGTGGCCAATCCTTTGGATGCGGTTAGTTGGCATCGCGTGCTCATGCTCGTCGAAGGCGTGGGACCGAAGAAGGCAAAGGATGTCATGGCCGCACTGGTGAAGTCGCCCAATCCCTACCTCACGCTTAGTGAGATGACGGGGCGATCGGGGAAAGGACTCAAGGATTTGGCCCTGACGCTCGACAGCCTAGCAAGCGCCGGCGATCTCCGGCCAACTGAACAAGTTAGCCATATTTATGAGTACTACCTGCCGATTCTGAAGGCGCAGTACGACGACTATCCCAAGCGTACACGGGATTTGGATCATTTGCAGACGATCGCGGAAGGGTATCAGGGAGTCGAAACATTTCTGTCTGATCTGGCGCTGGAGCCGCCGGATGGAAGTACGGCTGGGGTCGAGGCGTCCGATCGCGACGACGAGCGACTCGTGTTGTCCACGATCCATTCTGCCAAGGGACTTGAGTGGCAATGTGTATTCGTCATCTGGATCGTGGATGGAAGATTTCCGTCGGTCTATTCGTTTGCTGAAGATGAGGGGCTGGAGGAGGAGCGTCGGTTGTTCTATGTCTCCGTGACGAGAGCCAAGCGGCATTTGTACTTGACCTACCCGATCAATGTGTTCGATAGAGGAAGTGGCATGATACTGTCGAAGCCGTCCCGTTTTTTGGACCCAGTTGCGCCTAGGCTGCTGGACCAGCTTGTCCTGGTGGAGGAGGGTGGGCGGCAGGACTGGTATTCTCGCGATGATCATTAGCAGGATGCCGAATAATCGTAAAAGGTAAGACGTGAAAGGTGAAACGTGAAACGTAGGACTGCCGAGTGCTCTTGCTCCGAAACGTTTCACGTTTGACGTTTCACGTCTCACGGATCGCTGGCGATGATGTGTGCGTTATGCAGAGTGGTCGTGATGGGACTCTTCATGGGTGGACTGCTGCTCGCGCCGAATGCGGGGATGTCGGAGGAGCGCCTGCCGCTAACCGACCGGATGTGGCCTCAGTTGCTTCGTGAGGCTCATGCGTTGGGCCTCCCGACGAAGTTCCTCAAGGCAGTCCCACCGAACTTCGTTCAGTTTGAGTTTGACGATTTGCACAGTTATGCCGCCGAATATCATCTCGGGGCGCATCGGATGGTGCTCAATCGTGCGTTGTCCTTTAATGGAGCCGGGGCCACGTTGCGTCCGCTCGGGCGACTCACCCATACCGAGATTGAAACCCTCTATCACGAACTGTTTCATGCCTACATCGATTTCCTGGTGACGGCGGCTGCGGCATCGCCCGAGGTTGCGTTGGATCCCGTGCTCGCTTTTGCCAGGGCCCAGCAGGGCTGTCACTACGGAGCGGTGCTGATCACGCCGGTGGTGCAGAGGAAGGGTGAGACTGAGGAGCGGTTTCTGAGTGAGCGCGAATCCTGGGAGGCCCTCAACGAAACATGGGCGGTGTTTGTCGGGTGGGCGGTGTGGAACCAATTGGCATTGACGGGCCGCGCAGGGCCATCGATTCAGAAATCAGGGAAGAGTCAGGATGAATGGGTGAGTCGTCTCAGGAGTGCTGACCGAGAAGGAATTCTCCGTGGGTATTACGAGCCGGATGATCCAGGTGAACGGGCCGTCGCTCGAAAGCGATATTTGGCTCCAGCCTCGCGGTTATCGGAACCAGAAGCCACGGTACTGATGAAGAATGTCATTGAATTTTCCCCCGGTCTCCTTGTGCGTGCGGGGGGCGTGCTTTCCGGTTTAGGCCAAGGGATTGAACGATACGGTCAGTGCGGAATAGGAAAGGACGTATTGCCGTAAGCCCATGAAATGGCTGTGCGCTCTTCAAGGGAAGGGAACTTGGTCTGGCAAGATGGTATCGAGAAAGGCAAATATGAAAAAGCGTGGACCTAACAGGGCGGTGCCAGGAAAATTCCGACCGATAGGCGGTGTGGGAGAAAAAAACAAGAGAATTCTGCTTTTGGGTCTTGACATCACCAGACTTCATCAATAGAATCGAGCGTTTCCTGAATAAGACTGTGTCCCCAGCTCACCACTTTCATCCTTGATTCATAAGGAAGGGGGAGCTGTGCGTGGACCAGCTCGCTCTTCTTTATTCATCATGCGGATGAATAAGACAATTGAGCGCTTAGATTTATTGTGTCGTGTGCAGGGTGTTTCGGGCAGGTACCCAAGTGGCCAAAGGGGGCAGACTGTAAATCTGTTGCCATCGGCTTCCAAGGTTCGAATCCTTGCCTGCCCACCACATCAGGCTCGGTCAGCCTGGGAATCTAAGGCTTGCTTGGAAGCGAGGTTATATTGCGACTATATCTATATTATTGTGGGCTGCAGGGCGTGGAAAGAAACCGGGCGGGCGTAGCTCAGTGGTAGAGTTCCAGCCTTCCAAGCTGGCTGTCGTGGGTTCAAATCCCATCGCCCGCTCCATAAGGAAGACGTGTGGCGGTAGGCGTAAAACGTGAAAAGTCGATGAAGCAGCCTGGGGCAAGTGAGTCGAAGTGGCGGGTTACCTTTTACGCTTCACGTGTCACGGAGAGGGACGCCCACGTAGCTCAGTTGGTAGAGCACGTCCTTGGTAAGGACGAGGTCACGCGTTCGATCCGCGTCGTGGGCTCCAAGCAGAACTTGCTCGATCCGCGCGCGCAGTTAAGTGAGGGCGCCGGGAATTAGGGCTTCTGGAGATTTTTAGAAAGGGAGTACGGTATGGCGAAGGCGAAATATGAGCGGCGGAAGCCGCACGTGAATGTCGGGACGATCGGGCACGTGGACCACGGCAAGACGACGTTGACCGCGGCGTTGACCAAGGTGTCGGCCGATAAGGGCATGG
>Ga0163153_10000650_pt1 | contig 59482 bp, 52 predicted proteins | sample OliLakLV19MP6IB1_FD_148629 | JGI IMG/M metagenome (GOLD analysis project Ga0163153, IMG submission 148629) | Freshwater microbial mat bacterial communities from Lake Vanda, McMurdo Dry Valleys, Antarctica - Oligotrophic Lake LV.19.MP6.IB-1 | ecosystem: Environmental > Aquatic > Freshwater >... | reverse complement strand
GCTTGGAAGAAAACATGACACCGCCGAAACCAATCCGATGAATGGCATTCGGAGAGCCGTGTGCGGGAAAACCGCTCGCACGGTTCGACGAGGGGGCGACCGGTCTATCCCGGCGCTCTACTCTACTCAAGCGCCCGGGCGCCAAAGGGCGGTTGGGGGCAACCGCCCCCACCAACAAAAAGGCCCGGCGGGAGCCGGGCCGGTTCACGGGCAACGCGCCATGTCACTTCGTGAGCTGCGTCTTGAGGAAGTCCACGCTGCCGCGGACAGAATCGTCCTGCTCCATCATGTTTTCCACGGTCTTGACGGCGTGGATGACGGTGCCGTGGTCGCGGCCGCCGAAGGCCTCGCCGATCTCCTGGAGGGAGTGGCGGGTGAGCTGGCGGCTGAGATACATGGCAATCTGGCGGGGGAAGGCGATGGCGTTGGGCCGGCGCTTGCTCGTCATGTCCGAGTGGCGGATCTGGTAGTGGTCGGCGACGCGCTTCTGGATGCCCTCGATGTTGAGGCGGTTCTGGGCCTCCTCCATCAGCACGTCCTTGAGCAGGTGCGCGGCGGTGGCGAGGTCGAGGACCTTGCCGGTGAGGGCGGCGTAGCTGGAAATCTTGATCAGGGCGCCCTCGAGGCGGCGGATGTTCTTCGAGATGTGCTGCGCCATGAACTCGATCACGGACATGGGCAGGTCGATCTTCAGCGTGGCGGCCTTGGTCTTGAGGATGGCGATGCGGGTCTCGAAGTCGGGCGAGGAGATGTCGGCGGACAGGCCCCACTGGAAGCGGGAGACGAGGCGGGCCTCGAGCGTGGCGATCTCGGTCACCGGGCGGTCACTGGAGATGATGATCTGCTTCTGGGACTCGAAGAGGTCGTTGAAGGTGTGGAAGAATTCCTCCTGGATGCGCTCCTTGCCCGCGAGGAACTGCACGTCGTCGACCAGCAGGACGTCCACGCTGCGGTAGCGCTGGCGGAACTTCGTGAGGGCGTTCTCCTGGATGGCGTGGATATACTCGTTGGTGAACTTCTCGGTGGAGAGGTAGGCGACCTTGGCCTCGGGGTTGCGCTGGAGGATGCTGTGCCCGATGGCATGCATCAGGTGGGTCTTGCCCAAACCCGTGGCGCCGTGAAGGAAAAGGGGGTTGTAAGCCTGCGCGGGCGCCTGGGCGACGGCGAGGCCGGCGGCGTGGGCAAGCTGGTTGTTCTGGCCAACGACGAAGTTCTCGAAGGTGTTGCGCGGGTTGAGCGAGCTGGCGGCAGCCATGCGCTCGTCGTAGCGGAGCGGGGTGCGCTTGGCGGCGGTGCGGCCCTTGGGCTCGACGGCCGGCACGCGAGAGGCGGCGGCGCCGTTGTCCGTGATCTTCTTCAGGGTGACGTGGACCATGCGGCCGGCGGTCAGGCGCAGGCGCTGCGAGATCAGGTCGAGGTAGTTGTCGTGGATCCAGATCGCGGCGAAATCATTCGGCACGCCGAGGACCAGCGAGTCCTCCGTGGTTTCCACGCAGCGGATAGGCTCGAACCACATCGAGAACACGTCCTCGGGGAAAAGGCCCTTAAGGTCGCATTTGACGGTTTCCCAGAGGCTGGTCTGGAGGACGGGGTGGGGCATGACGGGGCGGAGGTGTGGACAGGATTATTAACATCCCAGCAACAGCTCATGCCAGCAACCCCGAAACATCCTGTCGTGCGTGTCTACTCGGAGGGAAAGGGGGATCAGGCCGTCACTCCTCCGGCGGCGCGTGGGCTGCGGGGTAAAGTGACTAATGGCCAGTGTCTAAGGAAGCCCTGGTCGAGTCGGTGCACGAAGTGCGCTGCGGAATTGGGAAGGAACGGTCGCTAGGAAGGACAATTAAAAATTACTTTGTGAGTAACGTGAATCAAAAAATGCGTTTCAAGGGCAACTTTCCGACATCTTGTTCACACCCTGCAGGCGGATAACTTTTCCCATTTTGATGTTGCGAAATGAACAGCGGGTCAGGGGTGTGATTTCCCCTCGGAGGCGGCGGTTTTGGCGCGGCGGCGGATTGCTTGCTTAACCAGTTGTGGTGTGGCGGACGGGTTTCACTGATGAACGTGGCATCAAAAATAATTTGCAGCGGCGGTGCGAAGGGAGGCTGGTCCTACCGCCGCCGCGGCGCGGAACGGAGTCCGCGCCCTACCAGTCTCAAGCATTCGCGAGCTGGTGAGGCTCGGGGTCGGCCCACTTGCCATGCTCCCGGATGAGGGCGATCAGCCGGGCGTCGGCCTCGGCCTGCGGAATGTTGTATTGGACGCAGTTTTTCCCGACGTAGAGGTTGATCTTGCCCGGGGCGCCGCCGACGTAGCCGAAGTCGGCATCGGCCATCTCGCCGGGGCCGTTCACGATACAGCCCATGATGGCGATTTTCACGCCCTTGAGGTGGCCGGTCTGGGCGCGGATGCGCTGGGTGGTCGTCTGCAGGTCGAAAAGCGTGCGGCCGCAGCTGGGGCAGGCGACGAATTCGGTCTTGGAGATGCGTGCGCCCGCGCCCTGGAGAATGTTGTAGGCCAGTTTGGTGGCCCGGGCGGGGTCTGACTCGGTCTCGATGCTGACAAGGTCACCGATGCCGTCGCAAAGCAGGCTGCCAGTCAGGAAACTGGCCTCGAGGAGCTTGGAGAGGAAGCTGTTGTCGCCTTGCACGGCCGTGCCGGAGGTGTTGCGGATCCAGATGGGGGCATGCGAACCGGCGGCCTTGAGGTGCTCCAGCAGGCGGCGGTAGGCGCCGATGCTGTGGGCGGCAATGGCGTCGGGACGTAGGGCCGAAAGCGTGAACAACAGTCCGGCATCGCCCAGCTTGCGCACCACGGCCTCGTAGGGGGCGAAGTGCTCCGGATCGATCTCCACGGCCAGAAAATGACCCTGCCGGCGGACGAATTCTGTGAAGGCGGTGAGCTGGGCGGTCTCGCCGGCCTCGAACTTGCGGACGAGGAGGAGCTTGGATTTGAAATTTGAGATCTGAGATTCCAGATCGGCCGGCGTGAGCGTCGGGGCCAGTTCGAGGGCGAGGAAGTCGACTGGCAGCGGCGTCCGGGCCACTATCTCGCAAAGCGTGGCTAGATCCGCGGGTCCGGCCACCGGCACCAGCAGGCCCTCAGCAGGAGTGTCCTTCAGCTTCGGGGCGGCCAGGGCCTGGGCGGCGTCGGGCAGGCCGGCCAAGGTGGTCCGGACGATGACGCGCGGCGGCTGTTCGGGACCGACGACGCACTTGTCCGAGAACTTCAGCACAGCGGTCTCGCGCCGGGCGAAGTGGTAGGGATCCAGCGAATCGCTCAGAAGCAATTCGGAACGCGGAACGCTGAACGCTGAACTTTGAACTTCCAAGTTCTCGGAACTTGAACGTTCGGCGTTCAGCGTTGGGCGTTGGGCGGTAGAGTCCCGCCAGAGACTCATGGCTTTGTCGGCGATGGCCCGGGCCACGGGGATCTCATAAACGGAGTCCTCGGTCAGGGAGACGCGGATGGTGTCGCCGAGGCCGTCGAGCAGCAGGCTGCCGATACCGATAGCCGACTTGATCCGGCCATCCTCACCGTCGCCCGCCTCGGTAACCCCGAGGTGCAGGGGATAATGCATGTCTTCCTGGGCCATGCGCTCGACCAGCAGCCGGTAGGCCTGGATCATGACTTTCGGGTTGCTGGACTTCATCGACAGGATGATGGCGTGGTAGTCGTGGCGGCGGGCGATGCGGAGGAACTCGAGGGCGCTCTCGACCATGCCGAGCGGCGTGTCGCCGTAGCGGTTCATGATGCGGTCGGAGAGGGAACCGTGGTTGGTGCCAATCCGCATGGCGCGGCCGAGCTCCTTGCTGCGCTTCACCAGCGGGGAGAACAACTCGTGCAGGCGCTCCAACTCGCGGTCGTAGTCCGAATCGCTGTATTCCTTGACGGCGAATTTCTTCTTGTCGGCGTAATTGCCCGGATTGACGCGGACCTTGTCGACGTGCTCGACGGCCTCCATGGCGGCGGAGGGCAGGAAATGAATGTCGGCGACCAGGGGGATGTGGCCGAAGCCCGCGGCGGAGAGCTGCGCGCGGATGTCCTTCAGGCATTTCGCCGCGGCGACGTTGGGCGCCGTGATGCGGACGATCTCACAGCCGACCTCGGCCAGGGCGATGGACTGCTGCACGGTCGCCGCGATATCCTGCGTGTCGCTCGTGGTCATCGACTGGATACGCACGGGATTGGTGCCGCCGACCCCGATGCCCCCGACCAGCACCTCGACGGTGCGGCGGCGGAGCGTGTGGTAGCGGGACGCGCAGTAGGACATGGGCGGTAGAATCAATGTAGGGCAGGCACTGGCGCCAGCCTCAAAATGAATCGAGGTGGGAGGGGCTTTATGCTCCGACGGATTCGCGAACCACGCAGGGTCGGGGCATAAAGCCCCTCCCACCAGGGCTTGCTGAGCTACGGCTTCGCCGGCTCGGCCGTTTTCTTCGCCTGTTCGGCCGCGGCTTCCTTGGCCTGGGCGTCCGTGCGGACGTCGCGGGCGATGCGCCGCACGTCGAACACGCTCACGTAGATGATCATGGTGAACAGCAGGACGATGAAGACGCTCTGGGCCGCCGCGATAAAGTTGACGGGCAGGGCCTTGCCGCGGAGACGGCCGATGGTGGCGAACAGCATGTGGCCGCCGTCGAGCACCGGGATGGGCAGCAGGTTGAAGATGGCCAGGTTCACGTTCACGAGAATGGCGATCCACAACACGTAGCGGAAGCCGGCCTCGGAGGCGTCCCAGTAGATTTTGCCAATGCCGATCGGGCCGCTGAGCTTCGAGATCCCGATGTCGGAATTGGGGTGGATGAGGCTCCAGAGGGTGCGCACGGTCATGATGACCTGGTGGGAGAGCTGGCTGAAGGGATTGGTGTGCTTCAGGCCGAAACTGGTGCGGTAGACCGCGCCGAACCAGGCCGGCGTGTCCTTGGGCCGGTCGGTGGGGACCTTGAGCTCGACGAGTTCGGAGCCGCGTTCGACCACGAGGGTGAACGTGCGGGCCGGTTGCTCCTGCATGGCGTCGACGAGGGTGGCCATGTTCAGGAGGCGCTGGCGGTCGAGCTCGACCAGGCGGTCGCCGGCCTGCAGGCCGATGGTGTGGGCGAAGGATTTTTCCGGCACACTGGCGACGATGGGCGTGTAGGCGTAAATGATGCCGACGCGGCGGTTGTTGTCCTCGCCGGAGAGGCGCGGATAGACGGGCAGGTCGATCATCTGGCCGTCGCGCTCGATGCTGAAGACGGCGCGGCGCTGGCCGTCGTCCGCGACGCCGGAGCTCATGACGAGGGTCTGGAGCAGCTCGGGCCAGTCGTTGACCTTGGTGCCGTCGATGGCGCGGATGGTATCGCCCACCTTCAGGCCGGCCGCGAGGGCGGGACCGGGCACCACGGTGCCGTCAGCGAGGGTGATGGTCTTGGCGATGTAACCGATGCGGGTGGTCGAGAGCTCCTCGCTGGTCGGCTGGCCGACGACCCAGAGGATGCTGGCGAGGACGAAGGCGAAGAGGACGTTGAAGAACGCGCCCGCGGCGAAGACGATCATCCGGGTGCGGTAGCTGATGGGTGGCAGGGGCTCGGCCGGCTCCGCTTCGCCCTCGAGGGCCGCCATGTCGGCCAGCTGGGGGAGGGCGACATAGCCGCCGAGCGGGATCCAGGACAGGCGGTATTCGACGCCGTCCTTGCCCGTCCATTTCCAGATGGCCGGGCCGAAGCCGATGGAGAAGCGGGTGACCTTCACGCCACGGCGCCGGGCGGCGAGGAAGTGGCCGAGCTCATGGACGAAGATCGAGCCGCCAAAGAACAGGACGATCAGGAAGATCGACCAGATGCTGCTGAACAGCGAGGTGAGGAAATCGGTGGGCATCAGGTGGAGAAAGATTGGGCAACGCGCCGGGCTTCGGCGTCCACGGCTAGGACCTGATCGAGTGTGGTGGGTTCGATCAATTTAACCGCGGCCAGAGTGTGTTCAATAATCCGCGGAATCGCAAGATAGGGGGCCCGGTTTTGCAGAAAAGCGGCGACGGCCACCTCGTTAGCCGCGTTAAATACCGCGGGGGCGGTGCCGCCGGCGGCCATGGCCTCGCGCGCCAGCCGAAGGCAGGGATAACGGGCCTCGTCGACGGGCCGGAAATCGAGGGCGAAGACCTTGTCCAGAGGCAGGGCCGTGTCCGTGCCGGTGGCGGCGCGCTCCGGATAAAGGAGGGCGTGCTGGATGGGGAAAGTCATCGAGGGCGGGCAGAGCTGGGCCAGCATCGAGCCATCGGTGAACTCGACGAGGGCATGCACGACACTCTGGGCATGCAGGACGGCGTGGCACTGGTCGGCGCGCAGGCCGAAAAGGCACTGCGCCTCGATGAGTTCCAGTCCCTTGTTGGCCAGCGTGGCGGAATCGACCGTGATTTTGGGGCCCATGGCCCAGTTAGGGTGCTTGAGGGCGTCGGCTGGCGTGACCTGGGCCAGTTTTTCGAGCGGCCAGTCGCGGAAGGCACCGCCTGAGGCGGTGAGGACGAGCCGGCGGACATCGGCGGGGTGGTGACCCTCGAGGCATTGAAAGACGGCGTTGTGCTCGCTGTCCACCGGCAGGAGCCGGCTGCCGCTGGCGCGCGCGGCGGCCATGACGAACTGGCCGGCGAGGACGAGGATTTCCTTCGAGGCGAGGGCGACGGTCTTTTTAGCGGCGATGGCCGCGAGGGTCGGCTGCAGGGCGGTGGTGCCGACAATGGCGACGAGTACGACATCCGCCTCGGGCAGGGTAGCGAGCTGGTTCAGGCCGTCGGCGCCGCCATGGAAAGTGGTGCCGGCCGGGAAAGCGCCGGTGCTGCGGGCCGCCGCGAGGGCGGCCGGATCGTAGAGGCCGACGTGCCGCACGCCGAACTGGCGGGCGATCTCGGCGAGGCGGGCGTGCTGGCCGTGGGCGGCGATGCCGACGAGTTCCAGCCGGTCGCATTGGGCGGCGATGACCCGCAGCGTGCTCTCGCCGATGGAGCCGGTGGCGCCGAGGAGGACGACGCGTTTTTTTGGTGGGGAGGGCACGAAGGGGAAGGGGCTTTATACCCCGACAGGGTGGCCCGGGCCAGCCAGAAGTCGGGGCGTAAAGCCCCTCCCACTATTTTCAGGGGCATCCATCATTCCAGGAACAGGAAGATGAAATACGCGACCGGCGCGGTCAGCAGCAGGCTGTCGGTCAGGTCAAACGCCCCGCCGATGCCGGGGATGAGCTGACCCGTGTCCTTGGTGTCGGCGCGGCGCTTGATGGCGGACTCGATCAGGTCGGAGACAATGGCGATGATAGCCAGCGGCAGGGCGACGAGCGCGGCGAGGGCGGGCGTGAGGCTCGTGGGCAGGCGGTCGGAAAAGAAAAAAGCGATGGCCGCACCGACGCCGGCAGAGATGAGGACACCGCCGACCGCGCCCTCCCAGGTTTTTTTCGGGCTGATTTCCGGCGCCATCTTGTGTTTGCCGAAGGCCATGCCCGAAAGCAGCGCGCCGACATCGCAGAACTTGGAGACGGCGATGACCCAGAGGCAGACGGCGAGGTTCTCACCGCTGTCGGCCTCGCGCATGAGGAGGCGCACGAGGAAGTGCAGCAGGTAGGGGATGTAGAACAACCCGCCGACGGTGGCGGCGATGGTCTCGACGCGGTTGGCGGTATTGCGCTCGCCGAGCACGCGGATGCAGGAGACCACCATGGCCAGCACGAGCAGGCTGATGGCGAGGCCGCCGGCCGCGTCGGGCTCGTCGGTGTAGTAGGCCAGATAGTAGGGCCCGGCGATCATCAGGCCGGCGAAGACCAGGCCCATGGCGTGGAAGGGTCGGGCGCCCATCTTGGCGGTCAGGCCGTAGAATTCATGCAGCGTGAGCACGCCGAGCAGCGTGGCCACGACCACGGCGGCGTGGGCGCCGAACAGCCACAGGCTGCCGAGCATGACGGTCCATAAGACGAGGGTGCTGAGGATGCGGGAAAGCACGGAATGAGCAGGAAGGGCGGGATTATTTGGCGCCAGACTTAATTTGTTCGGTGGTCAGGCCGTAGCGGCGCTCGCGGCGGCCGTATTCGTCGACGGCGGCCTGCAGGTCGGCCTTGCCGAAGTCGGGCCAGAGCACGGGCGTGAAGACCATCTCGGCGTAGGCGCACTGGAGGAGGAGGAAGTTGCTGACGCGCTGTTCGCCGGAGGTGCGGACGAGCAGGTCGGGGTCGGGCAGGGCGCTGGTGTAGAGGTAGTGGCTGAAACGTTCCCACGAGGCGTCGGTGGGCTGCTCGGTGCCGGCGAGCACGGCCTCGGCGTAGGCGCGGGCCGCATCGCCGACCTCGGTGCGGGCGCCGTAGTTGAGCGCGAGGACGAGGTTCCAGTCGGTGAAGTGTTTCGTGGCCTCCTTCACGCGCTCCAGCTCGCGCTGGACGTTGGCCGGCAGGGCGTCGGTGCGGCCGATGGTGTGGAGGCGGACCTTCTCCTTGATGAGGTTGTTCAGCTCCCGTTTCAAGAAGTAGTCGAGCAGGCCCATCAGGCCGGAGACCTCCTCGCTCGGGCGCTTCCAGTTCTCGACCGAGAACGCGTAGAGGGTGATGTAGCGGATGCCGATCTCACGGGCAGCGTCGACTACGGTGCGGACGGTCTCGACACCCCGGCGGTGGCCCTCGAGGCGGGGCAGGCCGCGGGATTGCGCCCAGCGGCCGTTGCCGTCCATGATGATGGCGACATGCTGCGGGATTTTCGCGGGACCGGGAGACGACATGCGTAAGGCTGATTCAGGTTGCCGGCAGGGGGTTTGGCAAGCCGCCTTCGCACAGGACAACTGCGGCGGGGGTCGAAGGGCGTGGCTTGCCTTACTCGGCCCGGGCTTGCAGATTCACCCCATGGCAATCCAACCACTGACCCCGGCGGAGATCAAAGCGGCGTTGCCGGCGCTGCCCGGCTGGAAGCTGGACCACGACGCGCTGGCCAAGGAATTCAAGTTCGGCAGCTTCAAGGAGGCGTTGTCGTTCATGGTGCGCGTGGGCTTCGAGGCCGAGGCGATGGACCACCATCCCGACTGGACGAACGTCTACAACCGCGTCGCCATTCGGCTGAACACCCACGACGCCGGGGGCAGGGTGAGCGCGAAGGACGTCGCACTCGCGAACAAGATCCAGGCACTCTCCTGGACGGACTGAACGGGCTAGGGTGAGTCTTCAAAATCAACACACTTGGCATCTGCCGATGTGGGAGGGGCTTTACGCCCCGACTGTTTCGGCTTCGCGCATCATTTTGTCGGGGCATAAAGCCCCTCCCACATGATTTTGAAGACACACCCTAGAACACCCGAACGAAAGAACGCGGCCCGGCGTCGATGGCGGTGATGGCCCCAGCGACCGGGTGCGACGCCACCAGGTTGCCGGCGGAATCGAACTCGCCGATCGAACGCCCATCGGCCAGCGGCACGAGGCCACGCTGCGCCTCCGCGTCGTAGCCCAGCGACACCGGGTTCACCGCCGCGGCCAGAGTTGCGTAATACGCAAGATTCCCATCGGGCCCGACGAAGCCGAGGCGGGCCGGGGAGGAGGTGCTGAGCACCAGCAGGCGGCGATTCTGCTGGTCGTAGGCGAGTCCGCCGATGGACGTTGTGAGGCCGCGCAGCTCGAGCCGGCGGACAAATTCGCCGAAGAGCGTCAGCTCCACGACCGAGCGACCGTCGGGATGGACCGCGAACAGGTGGCGGTCACTGGAGCGGATGGCGAGGTCGGCGGGTGCGGTCGTGTGCAAATCCGCCGGCAGCGGCATCTCGCGGAGGATTTTTCCGGAAGGTCGCTCGATGACCCGGATGACCTGGGCCGGGGCAATGCGCACAAAGAGGTGGTCGGTGTTGAAGTCGTAAGCCAGGCCCAGCGCCTGCTCGCCGGGTGAAAGAGCGGAGCCGACCTCGGCGTAGGGCGGGCCCAAATCAAACACGGCCGGACTGTCGGCCGAAGTGAAATACACGTGGTTGGGCCCGGAAGTCGCGCAACCGGCCAGCAACAGCAGACCCAGTCCGGCGCAACCGGTCAGGGCAGGGAGGTTGGCCAGGCGCATCATGTCCGGACACTCGGCCAGGGCGGCCGGGGCGTAAATCCCAATCCCGCGACGGGTGGGGAAAATTCCGTCATCCCGCCCCGGGAGCGGTGAAACCGTTTGCCCTGCCGGAGCGTATCAGTAGCATACCGCCATGAGTGATTTTGCTCCCGCCGCCGAAGTTGCTTCCACCCGCGACGCCCTGGTCCGCCTCAAGGCCAACATGCGCCTCACCATCAAGGGCAAGGACGATGTCATCGAACAGTCGCTGGTCTGCCTGCTGGCCGGCGGCCACCTGCTGATCGAGGATCTGCCCGGCGTCGGGAAGACCACGCTGGCCTACTCGCTGGCCCGTTCGATGGACTGCGCGTTTTCCCGCATCCAGTTCACCAGCGACCTGCTGCCGACCGACGTCACCGGCGTGTCCATCTATGACGAGACGCTGAAGGAGTTCATCTTCAAGTCCGGCCCGATCTTCGCCAACGTCGTGCTCGCCGATGAGATCAACCGGGCGACGCCGAAGACCCAGTCGGCGCTGCTCGAGGTCATGGACCGCAGCAAGGTCACGGTGGACGGTGAGGCGCACGCGGTCGGCTCCCCGTTCATGGTCGTGGCCACGCAGAACCCGGTGGATTACGAGGGCACCTTCCCGCTGCCCGAGAGCCAGATGGACCGCTTCCTCATGCGCCTGCAGATGGGTTACCCGCAGCCCGGTGACGAGTTGGAGATCCTGCGCGCGCCGCGGCTCGGCTACGACGCCATCGCGCTCAACCCGGTCGTCACCCGCTCGGACGTGCTCAAGATGCAGGCGCTGGCCGGCAAGGTGTTCGTGGAGGACAGCGTGCTCGACTACATCCTGAAGATCATCACCGCGACGCGCACCGAGGTGGAGTTCAAGGCCGGCGTCAGCGTGCGTGGCGGGCTCTCGCTGCGCATTGCCGCGCAGGCGCGGGCGCTGGTGCACGGCCGCGACTTTGTCATCCCCGAGGACATCCAGGAGTCGGCCGGCCCGGTGCTGGCCCACCGCCTGTCGCTGGCCCGGCAGACCTCCGACGCTCTTGAGGAACGCCGCACGGTGCTGGCGACCCTGAAGCGGATCATCGGAGCGATCGCAGTACCGGAATAATATGGCGACCATGGCCAAGGTAGGGGCCGTTGCCCCCAACGGCCCTTGGGCGTCGATCCCCGACGAACGGGCGGTTGAGGGCAACCGCCCCTCCCGGAGTGACCCGCTCGACTGGCACGGCCCCGGCGCGCCGGACCACAAACGCCGCATCTTTGAATGGCGGACGCTGCTCTGGTCGCTGGTGTTCCCGCCGAAGCGGCACCGCATTTCGCTCACCGTGCCCGGCCTTTTCCTGATGGGTTTGTCCGTCGGCATCGGCACGGCCGCCTACAACACGGCGAGCAACATTCTGTTCATCACGCTCTCGCTGCTGCTCGCCTGCCTCCTGCTCAGCGGCCTGCTGTCGTGGTTCAACTTCATGGGCACCTGCTGGCGGGTGCGCCCGCCCGGAGCCTGGCGCGCCGGCCACGAGACGCTCGTCACCGTCGAGGTCGAGAACCGGAAAAGCTGGCTGCCGAGCTACAGCCTCTGGTTCGAGCTGGCCAGCCAGCCCCGCCACCTGCCGCCGCCCGAGAAACCGGAGAAGGAGATGAAGATGCGCGAGATCCTGGCGGCTGCGGAGAAATACATCACGCGCGGGCGGATTTTCCTGCGCGAGCGGCTCGAGCCCCGCGGCGCCACCACGCTCGACTGGGGCGTGAAACCCACCCGGCGCGGCGAGGCCGTGGTCGAACTGGGCGCGGTCGGTTCGCTTTTCCCGTTCGGCTTCCTGCGCAAAAACATCGGCACGGCACTGAAGCACGCCGTGCTCGTCTGGCCGGCCCAGGTGGAATACCAGTGGTCCGGTGCCGTGTCGGACCACGCCGGGGCGTCGGGTCAGCGCACGGCCCGGGCGGGCACCGGCGACGACCTGCTGGCGCTCCGCAAATACGAGCAGGGTGACTCGCACCGGCTGATCCACTGGAAGGCCAGCGCGCGTCTGGGCAAGCTGATGATCCGGCAGTTCGCGGCCGAGAGCCACGACGGCTACGTGCTGCGGCTCGACACCCCCGCCGCCGTCTGGACCCGTCCCGAGCAGTTCGAGCTCTTGTGCAGCTTCGTGGGCACGCTGGCGGAGGACCTTTATGCGGGCGGCCGCCTGCGCGGCATCACGGTCAACGGCGGCCCGCTGCTGGAAACGCGGCGCATCCGCGACCTTGAGGCCGTGCTCGATGAGCTGGCCCGGCTGCAGCCGGTGGCCGAGTCAGGTGCCGCGAGCGGGGAGTGGGGCGCAGCCAAAAACGTCATTACATTCGCGCCCGAAGGAGCGCGGGGAGTCACCGCCCATGTCGACGGCCGCCAAACCGCGTCAGCTTAACCTCGACGAGCTGCGGCGCCTGAAATGGCTGCTGGGCGGCGCCATGTCGCTCGTCTCGCTGTGGACCGTCTTTTTCCTCGATGTTGAGGCGCTCGGCCTGGTGGCCGTGACGGGGACGGTGATCCTGGCCGCGTTGGTCTGGCCGCAGCTGCCGGGCCGGGTGCCGGCGTTGGTCTGGAAACTCTCCGTGCCGGCCATCATCGCCGCCATGGCGGCGGACTTCTATTTCAGCCCCGACACGCTGCCGGTGCTCATCCGGCTGGCCATCCTGCTGGTGTTCTACCGCACCGTGTCCTACCGGCGGAAGCGCGAGGACCTGCAGCTTATCGTGCTCAGCATGTTCCTCGTGGTGGTGGCCGGCGTGCTGACGTCGGCGCTCGGTTTCGCCTTGCTGCTGCTGCTGTTCACGGCCTGCGGGCTGGGCTTCCTCTTCATCATTACGCTGATCGACGCCTCCGAGACGGAGGGTTTGCGGACGCCCGAAGCCGAGACGGCCTGGACCCGCCTGGACTGGCGCCGATTCTTCGGACGGCTGCGCTCGGTGGCGGACTGGCGGCTGCTGGCGTTCGCCGCGGCGCTGTTCACCGCGGTGGTCATGATGTCGGGCCTGCTGTTCCTCATCATCCCGCGCTTCGAACTGGCGAGCGGCTTCTTCCTCGACCGCTACATCACCCGCAAGAGCCGCACGGGCTTCACGGACACGGTCAAGTTTGGCGACGTGACCGAGCTGATCCGCGACAAGAGCGTGGCCATGCGCGTGGATCTAACGGACACCACGGGCCTGCGCGAATCGCCCTACTGGCGGCTCGTCGTGCTCGATGAGTATACGCCCGAAGGCTTCAAGGTTTCCGCCGGGCTCAAGGGCGAGCTGATCCGCGGCCAGCGGGTGACGCAGGGCCTGCGGGGCCGCCAGATCGGCCGGGAGGTGAACGCGGTCGGCGGCACCTGGACCTTCTACATTGAGCCCGGCGTGAGCCGGTTCCTGCCGCTGCCGGGCACCTACAGCACGTTGCGGATGCGCGAGGTGTCGCCGCTGCAGTTCAGCGCCGGACACCGCGTTCTGGCACTGCGGACCGAGCCGATGACCATGACGGCGTTCCAGCTTGATGAGGTGGAGCTGACCCCTCTGCTCAACGACGCCCGGTTTCCGCAGTTGCTCAAGGCCGCGCGGGAGACCCCGCCGGCCGCCAACGAGCAATACCGTTACGACCCGCTGGTGAACTTGCGCGGTCCGGCGGGGGCGGCGAACGAGGTCGTGCTCAATCGGGTGGTGGCGGAGATCACCGGCGGCGCGGAACTGCCGGCAGAGGAGTTCACCCGGCGGGCCATCATCTGGCTGCAGTCCCGGCACGCCTATGCGCTGTCGGCGCGGCTGCCGGCGGGTCCGGGGAAGGATGACATCGTGCGGTGGCTCGATTCGAACGAACCCGGTTTCTGCGAATATTTCGCCGCGAGCCTCACGGTGCTGGCGCGCGCGGCGGGCCACCCGGCGCGCGTGGTGGCCGGCTTCCACGGCGGGGTGCTTAACGGCTTCGCGAACTATTATATGGTGCGGAATTCCGACGCCCATGCCTGGGCCGAGGTCTATGACGGCAAAGCCGCGTGGGTGCGGGCCGACCCGACCCCGGGCGCGGTGAACTCGGCGGGGGAAGTCGTCGCCCAGGCGGTCCGGCAGGAGCAGGACAGCAGCTGGTCGGCGCGCGTGGATAGCCTGCGCGTCCTCTGGTATCGGCGCATCGTCAATTTCGATTCCCGGGCGCAGGTGCAGATGCTTGAGACGGTGAGAACATTTACGACCGACTCGGGCGTGGTGTTGCGGGCCCGCTTTGACGAGTTCTCCAAGCGGCTCAAGGCGTGGCTCCAGCGGCCCTGGGACGCGGCGCGGACGGCGCGGGCGACCGGGCTGGTCGCGGGTGTCGCGGCGCTGGGCTGGCTGGTGGTGCGCCTGGCCCAGTGGAGCTGGCTGCGCTGGCGGTTGTGGCGCTGGCCGCAGTCGTTCGACCCGGTGCGGCAGAAGGCCGGGCGGTGGCTGGCGCGGATGCGCCACTCAACCGAGGAGAGATTACGGAAGACAGAGGACAGCGAGGTCATCCACGACCTGCGGCGGCTGCGCTACGGGCGGCGCGAGACATGGCCGGAGCCGCGCGGAGTGTTCAAGCGGGCGAAGCAGGCGCGGCGCGCGGCGCGGCGGTGATTTTTGCGGGCGCAGGTGGCTCCTCAACACCCCCGCCCCAGTGGGGCACCCCTGTTGATAGAGGGGATTCAAACAACCGGAGCCGGAGTCCCCTCTATGAAGAGGGGTGGCCAAAGGCCGGGGTGTGTGGGTCAGGTGCGCGGACCATGCAATTCAATCCAGGCGTCAATCGCCCGCACGACGGCATCAATGTCTCGCTTTACCATTCGATCATCAAATCGAAGAAATTTGATACCGCAGGATTCCAGCTTTTTCTGGCGAGCTTGGTCCTCGGGGCCTTTGAGCTTGTGGCTTTTGCCATCGATTTCCACGGCAAGTAGCAACTCGTGAGAAAGAAATCCACGATGTAACGATCAATCGGCTTTTGCCGGTGGAAATTGAATCCGGCACGTTGTCCGTGTTTCAATTGTTGCCACAGCAACACTTCCGATAGCGTGCTCTGGTTCCGCAGTTCTCGGGCGAGTTTCTTCAGGGCAGGATCATAGGGTAGCTTCATGACATGGTGATATGGGCGCGCTGAAACACCCCCCGCCCCTGCGGGGCACCCCTCTTGATAGAGGGGATTTCAATTACCATGCCGGCGCGGAGCGGAGTCCGCGCCCTGCCTTATCGCCTCAAAGCAGGCGGGTTACTCCATCTTAAAGTTTACGGGCGGCACCGCCGGGGGGCGGTCGCGCTTGTCCTTCCAGGCTTGGAGGATGGCCCGGACCACGGGACCGGAATAGAGGCCGCCGCCAAAATTCTCGTCTTCACCGCCTTCCAGCACGACGGCGACCGCGATGCGCGGATCCTCGGACGGGGCAAAGGCCACCAGCCAGGCGAGCTCGATGCGGCCTTTCTGCGCGGTGCCGGACTTGGCGCCCCCGGTGAGGCCCTCCACCTTGGCCAGCCGCCCCGTGCCGATCTGATAGCAGGATTCCAGGCCGCGGAGCACGGCATTGTAGTCGGAGGGGGACAGGCCGATCGGCGTGGTGCGCTGGATGGGCCGGCGGGGCTCGTGGAGTAGCGTGGGCTTGGTCTCCGTTTCGCCGCGGGCGAAGGAGGCGACCATGCAGGCGGCCTGCAGCGGCGTGATCAGCGTGTCGCCCTGGCCAATGGCAATATTGGCGGTGTCGCCGCCCCGCCAGATGCCGTCGGGCAGGTTGGCCGAGCGCCAGTTTTCCTTGCGCCACTCCGGATCGGCCACGCGCGGGTTTTTGAATTCCGCCGGCAATTCGATGCCGGTCGCGTGATTGAAGCCGAAGCGCTTGGCCTCCGCGGCGAGGAACTGGGGCGTTGTGTCCAGCCCATGTTTGATGAAGAAGACGTTGCAGGATTGGGAGATGGCCTTGATCAGGTCCACCTCGCCGTGCACCGCGCCGTGGGCGCAGGGAAATTTCCGGTTGCCGACCATGATATACCCCGGGCAGTTCACCCGGGACACCACGGGCTCGATGGTCCCCGCGCGCAGGCCGGCGAGGGCGGTGATGATCTTGAAGGTGGAGCCCGGGGGATACTGGCCCTGGATGGCGCGGTTCAGCCAGCCGCCGGATTCCTCGATGGCCTTGGCCGCCGTGAAGGAGAGGCGCGGGACGAAATTGTTGAGGTCGTAGTCGGGCTTGGAGACGAGGACGAGCACCTCGCCGGTGCGGATGTCGAGGGCGACGGCGGCGCCGGTGCGGCCCGCCATCGCGGCCTCGGCGGCCTGCTGCAGCTCGATGTCGATGGTGGTGACGATGCTCTTGCCCTGCACGGGCAGGCGTTTCTCGATCGGCAGGTCGACCTTGTAGCCGGCGGGATCGACGAGATAAATGGCACCGCCCGTCTCGCCCTGCAGCTGGTCGTCGAACACCTTTTCGAGGCCGGTGCGGCCGGTGGTCCCCTTCATCTTGAAGGTGAGCAGGTCCTCGCCCGGGAAATCCTCCACCTCGGGGTCGCTGTCCACGCTGGTGTAGCCGAGCAGGTGCGCGGCGGCGTTCTGGTAGGGATAATAGCGGCTGCTGGTGGCGTAGACCTGCAGGGGGGAGTTGACCGGCAGGCGCTCGATGAGGCGGGCGTATTCCTCGGGCGCGAGATCGTCGAGCAGCACGTAGGGCAGCAGCAGGGTCTGGTTGACGTGGCGGTTGAGGTCGGCGGTGCGGACCGTCTCCGTGCGGTCGAGGATGAAGTTGATCTTGTCGAGGTATTGCTGGGCCACGGCGGCGCGGGCGATGCGCGAGAGCTGCTCGGCATTGGGACGCTCGGTGCGGTCGAGGCTGCCGTAGTTGCGCTCGACCTTTCGATACTCGGCGCGGAATTCGCGGCGCAGTTCAGCGAGGTTGAGGACGACCGCAAAGCGGGCGCGGTTGTCGACCAGCACGTTGCTGTCGCGGTCGAGGATCCGGCCGCGCGGACCGGGCACGACGACGCGGCGCTGGTTCTGCTGCCGCTCGCGCTCGCTATAGAGCACGGTCTGCAGCAGCTGGCGGTAGACCATGCCGCCCGCCAGGACGGCGAGCAGGGTGAAGATGATCCCGTGGAAGAGGAACAGCCGCGGATTGCGGGCGCGGTGGGTTTCGATCGTGCGGCTCACGGCGGCAAAGGAAGGCAGGTCGCGTCGAAAATCAATGGCTTACCCGCCGGCCGGTCTCGGGATGGATCGACACCAGTTCCATGACGCGGTCCTGCAGGGCGAGGAACCAGGGGGTGATGACCAGCAGCAGCAGCTGGGAGGCGAGCAGGTCGACGAAGAGGCGCAGCCAGGCCGCGGCCGGCCGCGGGCTGGCGCCGACCAGCAGGAAGGACAGGGCGATGACGAGGAAGAGGTTGGCGAACAGCGCCACCACGATGCCGAAGACCGCGCCCTCGCGCGGGAAGCGCTGGCGCCCGTAGAGCAGGGTGGCGTGCACGAGGCCGAGGAGCAGCATGCTCGTGCCGTAGGGCACCGGCTCCACGGCATCGATCAGCAGCCCGGTCAGCAGGACGGCGATGCGGCCGTGCCGTGCATCGAGGCGCAGCGCGGAGTAAACGACGAAGAGCCCGCCGACGTAAACGTGCACCGCGGAGGCCGCGAGGTGGTGGTTGGCCAGGCCGACCAGCCACCAGAGCAGGAGGTTGGCGGCGAAGACGATGAGCCAGCGCGGGTCGTAGCGGCGCATATCACAGCCCCTCGGGATTGAGCGGCACGAGCACGGTGACCTCGGTCAGGGAGATGAGGCGCTCGTCGAGAGCCACCTCGCCGGTCTTGAAGAGGCCGTCGGTGCTGGGCTCCAGGTTCGTGATGTCGCCGATGGCCAGGCCGGGCGGGAAGACGCCGCCAAGGCCCGAGGTGACGAGGCGGCGGGGCGCGGCCGCAGTGGCGAAGATGTCGAGCGGGACAAACTCGACCGTGCCGCGGGGGGACTTGAAGGAAGGGTTCAGGCCGCCCTGGTAGCTGATGGGCTTGTTGTCGCCGCTCACGGTGGCGGCGAGGCGGAAGGTGGGGCTGGTGACCAGGTCCACCACGGCGGTGTAGCGGTACACCTCGACCACGCGGCCGACGACGCCGCCGGCGAAGACGACGGGAGCGCCGACCGGAACGCCGTGGTTCTCCCCCTTGCGGATCGTCATGCGCTGCCACCAGCCGGAGAAGTCGCGCCGGGCCACGCGGGCGGGCTCATAGCGGAAGGCGGGCATCGAGGGCAGCTTGAGCAGGTTCTCGAGCCGGAGGATCTCGGCCTCGAGCTCCTTGTTCTGCTGCACGCTGAACTCGTATTGGGCGATCAGTCCGGAGAGGTCCTTGCCGGCCTTGAGCAGCTCATCCTTCGAGTGCAGCCGGTTGGACCAGAAGGTCTGCAGTTCCTGCACGTAGGAATCGGCCACAGTCAGCGGGGCCTGGATGGCGAAGAAGGTTGCACGCGTGACGGTCTTCACGACCAGCGGCAGCAGCAGCCACACCAGCAGGATGACGCCCAGAATGAAAAACGGGCTGGCCTGGTCGAAGCGTTTGGGGAGCACGGCGGTTAGGTGGTTTGACGCGCGTCCTAAAAACCCGCCCGGCCTGTCCGCACTAGCCTGGGCGACGGCGGAAGGTCGGGTTCCACCTTAAAAGTCCGCGGCGATACGGTGGAGCTCGTCGATGTTGGTCAGGAACACGCCCGTGCCGTTGGCCACGGCGGAGAGCGGGTCGTCGGACACGGTGACCGGCAGGCCGGTCTTCTCGGAGAGCAATTTGTCGATGCCGCGGATGAGCGAGCCGCCGCCGGCCATCACGAAGCCGCGGTCGACAAGGTCGGCGGAAAGCTCCGGGGGGCAGCGCTCGAGCGCGGCGCGGACGGCCTCGACGATGGCGCCGACGGTGTCGGCCATCGCCTCGCGGATTTCCTGGGAGGTGATGTGGATGGTCTTGGGCAGGCCGGCGACGGAGTCGCGGCCCTTGACCTCCATGGCCAGCTCGGTGCCGAGCGGGTAGGCGGAGCCGATGGTGACCTTGATTTCTTCCGCCGTGCGCTCGCCGATCAGCAGGTTGTAGGCGCGCTTCATGTAGTTGATGATGGCGAGGTCGAACTCGTCACCGGCCACGCGGATGGACTTGGAAAACACGATGCCGGAGAGCGAGATGATCGCGATCTCCGTGGTGCCGCCGCCGATGTCGACGATCATGTTGGCGGCGGGTTCGTCGACCGGGAGGCCGACGCCGAGCGCGGCGGCCATAGGCTCGAGGATGGTGATGACTTCGCGGGCGCCGGCGTGGGTGGCGGACTCCTTCACGGCGCGCTTCTCGACCTCGGTGATACCGGAGGGGATGGCGACAACGACGCGGGGGGACACGACCTTGGAATTGTTGTGCACCTTCTTGATAAAATAGCGGAGCATCGCCTCGGTGATGTCGAAGTCGGCGATGACGCCGTCCTTCATCGGGCGGATGGCGGTGATGTTGCCCGGGGTGCGGCCGAGCATCTTCTTGGCTTCGTCACCGACGGCGAGGACCTTGCGGGAGGAGGTGTGGACCGCGACGACGGACGGCTCGCGGAGCACGATGCCCTTGTCCTTCACGTAGACGAGGGTGTTGGCCGTGCCCAGGTCGATGCCGATGTCGTTGGAGAAAAGTCCCAGCAGTTGGTTGAACATTGTGGCGGTGGCGGGGGGTTGCGGAATACAAGCGACCCAGCGGAGAAATTGTCAAAACCAAACTCGCTGGCAAAAAACGATTTAGGCCATGGGTTGAGGGCTTGACGGAGGCGCGGGATGGGCCGACTTAATAGTCGCGCGATGCACGGAATCGATTTCATCAAGGACCTGGCGGTGGTGATGCTCGTGGCCGGGCTGGCGGGCTGGGCCTGCCACCGGATCGGGCTGTCCGTCGTGGTCGGCTTCCTGGCCGCCGGTTTTGTGATCGGGCCGCACACACCGCCGTTCGCGCTGGTGTCGAGCCGGGAGAGCATCGAGACGCTGGCGCAGGTGGGCCTGATTTTCCTCATGTTCTCCATCGGCATGGGCCTAAGCCTGCGCAAGCTCCGGCGCCTCGGCCTCTCGCTGGTGCTGGCCACCTTCACGGGGGCCATCGTCATGTATATCCTGACCCGCGCGCTGGGCGGGGCCATCGGCTTCAACCCGGTAGAGACGGCCTTCCTCGCGGCCATGCTCATGGTGTCCAGCTCGGCCATCATCAACAAGGTGCTGGTTGAAAGCGGCGCGACCCACGAGAAGTCCGGCCAGTTGGCGATGGGGGTCTCGGTGCTGGAGGACATTGTGGCGATCGTGATGCTCACGCTCCTGAGCTCGGTGGCTTCCATCGGCGGTTCGCAGGCTTCCATCAGCGCCACGCTCGGCATGCTCGGGGCCTTCATCGTGCTGGCGGGCATCGGGGGCATGCTGGTGGTGCCGTGGCTGCTCAGGAAGATGAGCCTCACCGCCGGCGAGGAGCTGCCGACCATCGTCGTGGCCGGACTGTTGTTCGTGCTGGCCTTCCTCGCGGACCGGGCGGGTTTCTCCCTGGCTCTCGGCGCCTTCATGCTCGGGGCCATCGTGGCGGAGACGCCGCACAAGACGCAGATCGGCCGCGCCTTCGAGGGCATGCGCGACGTGTTCAGCGCGGTGTTTTTTGTCTCCATCGGCATGCTGATCGACCCCAAGGCGGTGAGCAGCTCCTGGCTGATGATCCTCGGGATCGGCGCCTTTGTACTGGTGACCCGGCCCATCGCCGTCACGGCCGGCATGATTCTGATCGGCGGCTCCACGCGCGAGTCGCTCCGGGTCGGCCTGTCGGTGACGCCGCTCGGTGAATTTTCCTTCATCATCGCCCAGATGGGCGTAGTCGCTGGCGCGATCCCGCCGAAGTTCCAGGCGCTGGCGGTCGGCGTGTCGCTGATCACCACGCTGATCGGCCCGCTGCTGACCAAGCGATCCGAGGCCATCAGCGGGTGGGTGGCGTCCAAGCAGCCCCAATGGCTGGCCGACTGGGAGGGCTATTACCACCGCTGGCTGGAGCGGATGCAGCAGCGCGAGCGCAAGAGCCTGCTCTGGCAGATGAGCAAGAAGCGCTTCATCCAGATCGGCGTCGAGATCCTGCTGGTCACGGGCCTGCTGGTGTTCTCCGAGCAGGTGTTCGCCTTGGTGCAGGACTACCTGCCCCTGGACCGCAGCTTCCCGCGCGGGGCCGAGATCCTGTTCTGGAGCGGGCTCAGCCTGCTGGCGCTCGCCCCGTTGATCGCCATCTGGCGCAACATCTCGGCCCTTTCGCTGCTTTACGCCCAGGTCAGCACGCAGGGCCATCCTCAGGCGGCCAAGCTTGCGCCGGTGGTGGAGACGGGCCTGAAGGGCGGGGCGGCCCTGCTACTCCTGCTCTGGCTCAGCGCCATCCTGCCGGTCAGCGGCGTGACGCGCTGGCTGCCGATCCTGGCGGTGGCGATCCTGCTCGTCGGGTTCCTCGTCCTGCGGCGCCGGCTGATCTACTGGCACAGCTTGCTCGAGGTGGAGCTCGAGGTGATGCTGAACCAGGGCGACCAGAAGTTCACCGGCACCACGGCGCCGTGGATGGCGGCGCACAGCGAGTGGAACCTGACGCTTGGCGACTGCGTGTTGCCTGACTTGGCGGACGCGCGCGGCCGGACGTTGAGCGAGCTGGCGCTGCGCACGAAGTTCGGTTGCACCGTGGCCGGCGTGGAGCGCTCCGGCGTGATGGTGGGCAACCCGACCGGCGAGATGATGCTTTACCCCCGCGACAAGGTGCTGCTGCTCGGCGACCCGAAGCAGGTGGCGGCCGGCAAGGAGTTCCTCCAGCAGGCCTCGGGTGCGCCCGTGGTGTCGAACTTCGATGAGGTGCGCATGGAGGCGATCGAGCTGCCGATCGGCAGCGGGCTGCACGGCCAGAGCCTGGCCGAGGTCGCGCTCAGCCGAAACTACGGCCTGCAGGTGGCGGGCATCCGCCGCGCCGGAATGCGCATCCCGAATCCCCGCGGCGAGGAGAAGCTCTTCACCGGGGACGAGGTCCTGGTGCTGGGCAGTCCGGACCAGATCTCGGCGTTCAAGGCCAGCATCCGGAACGAGGGCGGGGCGCGGCCCTATCCGCAGACGGTTTGAGGTTGGGAGGCAGGGTGGGCGGATCAAGCAAGGGCGGTTGGGGCAACCGCCCCTACCGGGTGATGGTCGGGGCCGTTGCCCTCAACGGCCCAAGAGCGTGATGTAATCCACGAAATGAGGCCAAGATTCTGCGGTGCTGACCAAGCCGGCCCGCACGGGATTCTGCCGAATATAGTCGGTCTTGAGTTGTAAACCTTCGTCCGGTCGCACGCGGTGATCGAAATAATTTCTCTGCCAGACGATCCCTGCGCGGCGCGCGGTCAGACGCTTCCAATCCCTGATGACTTGCGACATTGCTTCTTCGCGCGGGAAGCCAGCAATCAAGTGCAGATGGTCGGGCATGAGCAACAGGATGTGCAAGGCCCAGCGTCGGCTAGCGTGATAGAAGACGCCGTCTTCAAGCAGCAAAGGCGAGATGGTGGGACGGCAAAGTTGGTTGGCCCCGCGTTGTAGGCAGCAAATCGTGAAGAAGAACCAGGAGCCGGATGACACGAAGGCCGGCGGAAAATGGCCGAGCGTTTTGCGCTGACCGGGCATGCGGAGGATTGTCCTGAGAGGGCGGTTGGGGGCAACCGCCCCTACCACCTGCAAACAGGGTAGAATTTGCATCCGGTAGGCACCGTTGCCCTTAACGGCCCGGGTGGTGACGGCCAGACAACAAAAAGCCGCGTCGGGTGACGCGGCTGGGAATGAGGCAAGGCGGAGCGCCTCAGTTGTTGCCGGGCTTCTGGTTGGGGTCGGGCTTTTTCTCGGACTTGTCGTCGTCGTCGCCTTCCTTGGCCGCCTTCTTGAACTCCTTGATCGACTGCCCCAAACCTTTGGCCAGGGCGGGCAGCTTCGCGCCGCCAAAAAGCAGCAGCACGATGAGCAGGATGACGATCATCTCGGTGCCGCCGAGGCCGAAGATACCGACAACGAGTTCGGGAAAGTGGGTCATGGTGGGAGCAGGCTAGTTTGGCGGTAAGGTGAGTAAAGGCCGAAAGCGGTCTCAGTCCTGCGGGAACAGGGCCTTGCCGAGCGGGCCGCCCTGCTTGATGAACTGCGGCGGGATGACCGGCGGCTTCTTGAGCAAGTTCTGCGGGTTGTCGATCTGCTCGGCGTCGAAGAAGCCGTGGAGCTGGCGGATGCGCGTCGGATGGCGCATCTTGCGGAGCGCCTTGGCCTCGATCTGGCGGATGCGCTCACGGGTGACCTTGAACTGCTTGCCGACCTCCTCGAGGGTGCGGCTGTAGCCGTCCACGAGGCCGAAGCGCAGCGTGAGCACGCGGCGCTCGCGCTCGGTGAGCGAGTCGAGCACGTCCATGATCTTTTCGCGCAGGAGCGAGAAGGCGGTCATGTCGTAGGGATTGTCCGCAGATTTGTCCTCGATGAAGTCGCCGAAGCTGGTGTCGTCGCCGTCGCCGACGGGCGACTGGAGCGAGATGGGCTGCTGCGCCATCTTCATGATCTGCTGCACGCGCTCGACGGGCAGATTCATCTCCTCGGCGACCTCCTCGGGGGTCGGCTCGTGGCCGAATTCCTGCAGGAGCTGCTTCTGGACCTGCATCACCTTGTTCAGCGTCTCGATCATGTGGACCGGGATGCGGATGGTGCGGGCCTGGTCGGCGATGGAGCGGGTGATGGCCTGGCGGATCCACCACGTGGCGTAGGTGGAGAACTTGTAGCCGCGACGGTATTCGAACTTCTCGACGGCCTTCATCAGGCCCATGTTGCCCTCCTGGATGAGGTCGAGGAAGGAGAGGCCGCGGTTCGTGTATTTCTTGGCGATCGAGATCACGAGGCGCAGGTTGGCCTCGACCATCTCGGTCTTGGCCTTGTGGGCGTCGCGGATGAAGCCGCGGGCGGTCTTGAGCGACTCGAGCAGGGCCTGCGGCGTGATGCGCATCTCGAGTTCGAGCTGCTTGAGCTTGTGGTTGACCGCACGGACATCGATCGCGGCGTCCTTCTTGGACTTCGGGTGCTTGGCCCGGTGCAGGTCGTGCATGGCCTTCTCGACGTCGTGGATCTTGGGGCGCAGCTCGATCAGGAAGTCCTCGAAGACCTTCAGCTTGAAGTAATATTTGACGTAGGCGGCGCGCAGGACGTTGTCGCGCTTCTTGAAGCGGATGAGGGCGTTCTTCTTCGCCTTCTCGTCGCGGGCCTTCTGGGCGTCGGCCCAGGCCTCGGTGGCGATGGCGTCGTTGTCGCGGGTCGTCTTGACGAGCTTGTCGAGGTTCTTGAAGTAGGCCTCGCGACTCTCGATCTTCTTGTCGATCACGATGCGGTCGAAGCGCTCGGTGCGGAGGATGAGCTTCTCACCGAGGTCGGCGAGGTGCTTGCCGACGGGCCCGAGGGCGAAGAGGGCGGCGAGGGCGTTGATCTCGGCCGTCTCGATGCGCTTGGAAATCTCGACCTCCTGCTCGCGGGTCAGCAGCGGGACCTGGCCCATCTGCTTGAGATACATGCGGACCGGGTCGTCGAGGATGTCGTTGTTCGACGTGCGCGATTCCTCCTCCTCGGCCTCTTCCTGGCGCTGCTTGTAACCCTCGACCTCCTGCGGATCGAGGATGTCGATCTCGAGATTCTGAAGAACGGATATCACGTTCTCGATGTCCTCGGGATTGTCGACGGACTCGGGCAGGGCCTCGTTGATGTCGGCGTAGGTGAGGTAGCCCTGCTCCTTGGAAAGGCGGATCAGGTAGCGGATCTTGTCGTTGAGGTCGCCGGAGAGATTTTCGAGCGCCTTCTCCTTGAATTCTTTGGTCGCGTCGGCCGCGAGCGCGAGCGGCGCGCTGTGTTTGGTCGGCTCCGGGTGCTTGCCGGCGGGCGCGGTGGGCGGGTGCGCGGAGTGGTTCTTGGCGGCCGGTTCATGCTGCGCCTTGGCCGGCTCGTTGTGGTGCGATTTAGTGTGGCCGTGGTCCTTCAGGGACTTTTTGGAGGCGGCGTGCTTGGATTTGCTCGGCATAACGTAAGTAATTTATCCCGTGGTGAGTTACGGTGAAACAGCGGAGAGGGTGGCGGCGTTACGAACCCAGCGAAAGCTTCGGCGGATGGAGAAGCTGTCGGGTGATTTCGGCGCGCTGTTTCAAGAGGGAAAGTAGGTCAGATTCAACATCCGTGCCTTTGGAGGCTATTTCAAGTTCTATTTGCCTCTGGCGCGGCTCGAGAAAACGGCGCTGCAAAGACCGCAGTCCTTCATTGGCAATCTTGATCAGATCATCGTCCGCCGCGGCCTCAAAAAGCAGGGAGGCTACCAGGGTCTTTTCCTCCTCTGTCTCAAGGAGTTGGTCGAGGTTGTCGCGGCCGGTCCACCCGTTGTGGGCGGCCTCGGCGAGGATGCGGTCAAGCAGGCTGCCGGCGGTGTGCGAAGGGTCGATCCACTCATGCGGCAGCTGGCTGGCGAGCGCGTGCAACAGCGACTCGTGGTGCAGGCACAGGAAAAGCAGGTGGGCTTCTTCGCCCTTTTTTTGACTATCGGTGATCTCTGTTCTCTTGGGCTGAATCCTAAAGGTTGGGTTGTCCTTGAACAGCTTTCGCCTTTCGAGAAATGCAACGGCTGTGGAGGTGGGTAATTCAAGAATATGGGCTACTTCTTCCAATAATTGACGCTGAACAACCTCGGATTCCGATTGAAGAATGATGTCGGCAGTGGAGCTATATATGCGGGATTTTTCCTCAGCAGATATCTGCTTAATTTTAGGTAAATACGGCTGACATACAAAGCGCATGGCAGACAAGGAGCCCTTTTGCAGTTCCGCGTAAGCGGCGAGGCCTTTCTCGAGGAACAGCAAATCGGGGTCGAGCTTCTCCGCGCCCGCGAGCATGAGGAAGCGCACCTCGAGCCCGGCCTTCAGCGCCATGGGCAGGAAACGGAGCGCGGCCTTCTGGCCGGCGCTGTCGCTGTCGAAGAAGCACTCGACCTGTGGGTGGTAGCGGCGCAGCAGCGCGAGCTGGCCCTCGGTGATCGACGTGCCCTGCGGCGCGATGGCGGTCTTGAGGCCGATGCTCCAGCAGCGCAGCGCGTCAAGCTGACCTTCGACGAGCACGAACGGATGGCCCTCGCCGACATGGGAGCGCGCGCGGTCCAGGTTGAAGAGCAGGTTGCTCTTCGTGAAGATCGGGGTCTCGGGCGAGTTGACGTATTTCGCCTCGCGCGCCGGGTCGTCGGCGGGGGTCAGCTCGAGCTGGCGCGCCGTGAACGCCACCACCCGGCCCTGGTGGTCGCGGATGGGGATCATGAGCCGGCCGCGGAATCGCGGACGCATCGTGCCGAGGGTGGGGAGGGCCCCGTCGCGCATGAAAAACAGCCCGCACTGGCGCAGCGCATCCTCGGTAAACTTCCGCTTAAGCAGCGTGGCGGCGAGGCCGGAATCCTCCGGCGGGGCAAAGCCGATCTTGAAATCGTCGGCCAGCTCCGGGGTGAACTTCCGGTTCTTCACCCAATAGTCGCGGATAAATTCGCCGTGCGGGGTCGACGCGAGAAAGGCCTGCCGGTAATGGTCGGCCGCGAGGTCGTGGATGTCGAAGATCTCCTGGCGCAGGGAGCGGGTCTCCTTCGACGGCCCGCCGGAGCCCTCCTCGTATTCGAGCGTGATGCCGGAGCGCTGGGCGATGGCCTCGACCGCCTCCGTGAACTGCAGGCCCTCGGTCTCCATGACGAAGTTGATGACATCGCCCGCCTTGCCGCAGCCGAAGCACTTGTAGAATCCCTTGTCGGCGGAGACGTTGAATGATGGCGTTTTCTCCGAGTGGAAGGGGCAGAGGCCCTTGAACCGCCCACCGCCCGCCTTCTTCAGGGCCACCACCCGCACCACGACGTCGTGGATGTTCACGCGGTTTTTGAGGTCGCGCAGGCTGTTGGCTTTGATGACGGGCACGGGAGGAGGTCATAGCTGTAGCGGGGGGCTGTGACGGTCGCCGAGCATAAAATGGGGTGGAGGAGATGGGCCGTGGGGGCAACGGCCGCTAACGTCTGCCGGGGTAGGGGTAGGGGCGCTTGCCCCCTAGCGCCTTTTCTGCGGGCAGATTAAACTTTTAACCGCAATTGGGGTCTGTCACGGTTCGCGCCCGGTCCATCCGGACTGTCACGCGCCCTCCAACCATGCGTTCCTTCCTGCAGAAAACCACCCTCGTCCTCGCCCTCCTGGCGGCCGCGTCCGCGGTCCGCGCGGCCGAATCGGCCAAGCCGATCTCGCCGGTTTGGGAACACAAGCTCATCGATTTCAGCGACGCCGATTACCGCTACGCCGTCGAGCAGGTGCTGCAGGATTACGAGGCGACCACCGGCCGCTCGCTGGTGCCCGGCACCAAGAAAAAGGTCGGCCTCAAGATCTACGCCGACTCCGGCCCGGGCCTGGCCACGCCGTTCGGCCTGGTGCGCGCCCTCATCGCCTCGCTGGAGAAGCGCGGCTTTGCGAAACAAAACATCTTCCTCGTCGGCCTGAACCCGCTGCGCCTGCGCCTCACCGGCTACCTGCCGTCGTTCGCCACCGGCGTGCTGCCGTTCCCGGGCCACCCGGTCTACGTGCTCGAGTCGGGCAAGTTCTACGACCCGGCCTGGTTCTACGACAGCCCGCTGCCGTCGCGCTTCGACCCGATCTCGAACGACCAGGCCGTGAAGAACGCCGCCGGGGGCAAGGCCAACACCACGACTGAGGAGGACCGCAAGAGCTTCCTCGCCACGCCGCTGTTCCTTGACGCCGACTTCTGGATCAACCTGCCGGTCTATACCGACCATCCGGTGCTCGGCATCAACGGTGCGCTGGTCAACGCCACCCTCTGGAACGCCTCGAACACCTTCCGCTTCTTCAAGAGCCCGGCCACCGCGCCCGCCGCCGTGGCCGAGATGGCGGCCATCCCCGAGCTGCGTGAGAGCTGGGCACTCAACTTCGCCAGCCTCCAGCTCTACCAATTCATCGGCGGCCCGTATTTCAACTCGCTCTACACCGCCTCCGAGCCGCGCCTGCTGATGAGCACCGACCCGGTGCTGATCGACTCGCTGATGCTTGAGCGCATCAACGCCGTGCGGAAGCGCAACGGCTTCGACCCGGTGACCGACGACGACGCGCGCATGCTCGACTTCGCGCAGCAGCTCGGCGTCGGCTCCATCGACACGAAGCACGTCCAGTGGCGGCGCGTAAACGAGGGGAACTGAGGGTTTCCGGGAGGAGGGGCTTTACGCCCCGCAAGGTGGAGTGCGGCCTCCGGACGCGCTATCTTAACCCGTCCGGAGGCCGGGTTCCACCCTCTCAACTAGCCCAGCGCCACGCGCAGCGCCTTCGCCTCGGCGGTGAGTTCGCGGGCGGCGGCCAGCACGTCGGAGTCGTCTGATGCCGGGTGGGGCGCGGACTCCGTTCCGCGCTGAGGCTCCATTAGGGCCGGCACCTGCGCGGCGCGGCGCTGCTCCTCGGGATCACCGAGGCCGCTTTCGCGGAAATGCCGGAGACGGTCCTGGATCAGATCGCGGATCTCGGTGGCGTTGTCCACGCCGTGGAAATGCCCCGTGTGCAGGTCGTCCTGCGGTTTGCCGTGGGGATTGTCGCTGCCGCCGGCGGACTGGACCTTGACGTCAGCCAGACCGAGCAGGCGCTGGAGCGGACCCTGCGAGACCTCGACCTGCTGCAGGTTCGCGAAACTCATGGTGCTTTCCTGCACGCTCCACACGCCGGTGCGGATGCGCAGGCTGCGGTCGGTCACGACATACCAGCGCATCTCGAAGTCGAGCCGGCGCACCGCGTAGGTGAGCGGCAGTTGCAGCAGGTAGGCCCCAAGGCCGACGATCTTCAGCCCCCAGAGAATGGGAAAGGCCCACGGCGGCATGACGATGGCGATCTCGACCAGGCCGGAAAGGAAGCCCTGGAAGCCGCCGCCCCGTACCCGCTTCCGGGCACCCGTTTTCTTGGCGGCGGGGGCGGACTTGTCGGTCTCGCCCTTGATGGATTTGAGCGCGGCCTCACCCGCGGTCTTGACCGACTCGGCGGTCTGCCGCGCCTGGTCGGCCAGCGTGGCCTTGTGGTTGGCCACCACCTGGGCCGAGGTGGCGCGGCGGGCCTTCTCGTAGCGGGCGGTTTCCTCGACATAGACGAAAACGAGGGCCCAGAAGAGGATGCCGACGAAGGCGATGAATTCAGCCACGCCCCAGCCGAACATGCGGAGCTTGTAATAGTTTTTCCCGGCGCGGAAGACGCGCAGCGAAGCCGGGTCGCCAAAGGGCGCATGCGGCTCGGGCGGCACCTTAAGCCAACGGAGGACAAGGGAGCTGTAGCGGTTATACATGGGGGAGCGGGAAGTTTTAACCACCAATGGCCACTAATTCCTCACTAATTGAATGACGTAAAAGAGTAGCCTGAGTAAACTTGGATTAGTGTCCGATTAGTGGAGATTAGTGGTGGAAAATCAGGAGCCTTGGTTCTTGCGGGTCGCCAGCGCCTCGCGGACGGCGCGGAGTTCGGCGGCGGCCTCGCGGAGCGCGGCGGCGAGTTCGCCTGGGTTGCCCGCCACCGCGGGCGCGGCGGTGATACCCACGGGGGCGGGGTGGTGGGCGTGATCCTTCACTCCCCGCATGCGGGAGTAGAGGAAGTCGCGGAGTGACTCGAATTCCTTGATGCCCTCGATGGTCATCTCGGCGGAGGCACTGCCCGAGGCGGTCTGGACGAGGATGCGGGCGAGGCCGAGCCAGCGCTCGACGAAGTTGGAGCGCAGGTGGATGTCCTGGATGCGCGCGTAGTTCACGATGACTTCGCGGCGGAAAAGGATGCCCCAGCTCATCGAGATGCCGTCATCGGTGAACTTGTAGCGCATCGTGCTGTAACGAAACCAATAGAACGGCGCGAGGACTGGAAACAGGGGCGGGATGACAAGCGAACTCAGGAGGTAGTAGGTCCACAGCGCTTTGTCGGGCCGTTCGAGTGACTGGATGTGCCGGTCGGTGGCGGGGTCGGTCATGCGCGGAGGAAAGCCGCTCGGGCCGGACGGTGCAAGCGCGCGGCGGCTCCACGAACTGATGCAGTTTCCAAAGGCCCCGACCGCACCGCGCGGCGACCTACTTCAGGCCGTCGAGGTGCTCCAGGAATTGCCGGGGCGAGAGGATGGCGATGCCGGCATGATGCCTGAGGCTCAGCAGGTCGACATCCCCCGTGACAATCACGCCGGCCGGCGCGGCCAGGGCGGTGGCCAGCACGAGGTCATCATCTGGATCGCGGCAGACCGGCGCGGACAGCGGGATCGGCCGGCAGAGGGTGGCCCGCCGGCGGTATTCCTCGAGCCACGGCACCTCCGCTGCGGTGACTTTGAACTTCCGGCGCAAGATGGCGGCCAGTTCCTTCAAGAGGGCCTCGCTGGGGCAAAGTTCATGGGCGCGCACCCGGCGTTGGACGAGATCGCGACACAGGCCGTCGGCCACCAGCGCCGCGACCAGCACATTGGTGTCGAGGACGATCTTCAAGAAACGCGCTGGAAGACGTCCTCGTCGGTGTAGATGCCTTGGGCGCGGGCCAGCGGCACGAGCTTGCGCCGGCTGGCCTCAAAGGACACCTCCCACAGGCGGTCCTGCAGCGCCCGGCGCACGAATTCGCTCTCGGTCAGGTGGAGGGCTTTCGCCGACTGGCCGATTTCCCGGCGCATCTTCTTGGGCAGGCTGACGGTGAGGGTGGTTCTCATGGTGTAAGATTAGATAAGACACCGGCGGTTTTTCGTCACGCCGAGGAAACCGGTCGGAACGGACGGGGCAGGCGCATGACGGCTCCATAAAACGGGATAGTTTCCAATGCTCGCTACGGACCAAAAAAAGGCGCGCCGGAGCAGGCGCGCCTGGATGAACGGAGGGAACTTGGTCAAATTCAGGGCAGAATGCTGATTTGCTCCCCCTGGGCGACCCGGACCTGGGTCTGGTAGTAATACTGGTCCGTCCTGATGCCGTTGGAAATAAACCAGATGGTTGTGCGCTTGGCGGTGCCGGCGACCTTGATGGTCTTGCCCTTGAGCTTGGCCGCGGGATCGCCGCCGACCAGCAGTTCCAGCCGGCGGGCCAACTCGTCGGGGATCGCGATAGTGAGGCACCGTTGGTCGCGGTAATCCTGCTCGGAATTGAGGTAGAGCTGGCCGTCGCGCCGGCCGCTGCCGCGGATTTCCATCGGAAAGACACCGCTGATGCCCTCGGGCTTTTCGGCGGCTCCCAGGAGTGCCTGGACGGGCAGAATGACGGGCGGTGGGGTCGTCGGGGTGGTGCATCCGGAGAACAGGATGGTGAGTCCGAAAACAAGGAGGAGGTGGCGCGTGACGGTCTTGGGATATGATTGGTGGCCCGTGAAGTCAGGAAGCAAGAGGCGGACGATGCTTTCAAGAAAACAAAAAGGCGCGCCGGGCGGGCGCGCCGAGGAGGGAGCGAGGTTGGGTTACTTGCCCGTGACGGTGACGGCGACCGAGCTTTCGCCGGCGCTGCTCGTGAAGAACAACGAGCCGGTGCCGGCTTTGCCGCCCTGCACGGGGACGGTGACGCTGGTGGCGTTGGCCGGGACCATGACCTCGGGCATGATGATGCTGTCGGGGGCGTCGGTGCGGACGTCGATCAGCATGCCACCGGCGGGCGCGGGGCCCGGGATGGTAAAGGTCAGGGCCTGCTGTTCGCCTTGGCGCAGGTAAAGCGCGGCGGGCGACACCTGGAAGCTGATGGCGTCCACGCGGAAGGTGCCGACGTCAAGGTTGCCGGCGAGGGAGTTCATGATGCTCAGCCGGTAGGTGTTGCCCGGCGCGACGGCGGGGACGAAGAAGCTGAGCGAGCTTGGTGACTCGAAGACCGTGCGGGTGGGGGCGGAGTTGAAGTAGACCAGGTCGGCGGTGGTGAAGCCGGCGCCGAGGACGCTGACGCGCGAGCCGACCGGGGCGCGGGTGGCCTCGGAGCGAATGACGTAGCGGCCGGTGATGTTCATGGTCTGCAGCTCGGAGGTGACCTCGTTGGGCACGCCGCCGGTGCTGTTCTTGGCGGAGAACTCGCAGATGAAGTAGTAGGAGGCGGACGCGCGGCCGGCGGGGATCTGGTACTCGAATTCCCAGATGTCGGAACCGGCGATGCTCTTGTTCATCTTATAGACCGACCCGTCGATGATGATGCGCGGGAGGATGCTCTCCGGGTCGATCTGGCTGCTCGTCGGGCGGAAGCTGGCCGTGATGGTGTAGATCTGTGACGGGTTCGCGGGGACGGTGCTGGGCGTCAGGTTGGTGATCTGGAAATTGCAGCCCGTGAGGACCAGCAGTGCCACGGCGGCGACGAGGGCCGACAAAATTCTGCTCGCGTGAAGGAAGGGAGTCTTATGCATTTGGGTAAAGTGATCGCCGGGGCCGCGTAGGCCGTTGGCTGGTCGTAAATTGACTCATTTCATAATGGTCCAGTTCCCCTCAGGGCAAGAAAAAGCTCAGGACGCGGCGGCGGTGCCGCTGGGTGTCTATGTGCATGTGCCATTCTGCGCGACGACCTGCGACTTCTGCGCTTTCTACCAGACGGTGCCGAAGGGCGATGCAGTGCGGCGCTATGTCGATGCCGTGGAGGCGGAAGCGGCGCTGGTCAACTGGGACTCGCGGCGCGCGGCCACGGCGTTCTGGGGGGGCGGCACGCCCGGCCTCCTCAAGCCCGCCGAGATCGAGCAGCTCGGCCGCATCATGCTGCTCTATGCCGGCCAGCCCGCAGAGTGGACGGTCGAGCTGGCGCCGGCGACCGTGACGCCCGACCGCCTGGCGGTGCTCAAGCAGCTTGGCGTGACGCGCATCTCGATGGGCGTGCAGAGTTTTGACGACGCCCTGCTCGACGCGCTCGGCCGGCAGCACACGACCAACCAGATCTACCGGGCCTATGACCTGATCCGTGGCGCCGGCTTCGCCAGCGTGAACCTCGACCTCATGTTCGCACTGCCCGGCCAGACCGAGGAGCAATGGCGGGCGGACCTCACCGAGGTGCTGCGGCTGGCGCCCGACCACCTGTCGACCTACTGCCTGACCTTCGAAGAGGACACGGCGCTCTGGATCAAGCTCTCGCAGGGCAAGGTGAAGCTCGACGCGGACAAGGAGGCGGCGTTCTACGAGAAGACGTGGGAGTTCCTCGATTCTTCGGGCTACGCTCAGTATGAGGTCTCGAACTTCGCGCGCAAAGGCCACCCGTGTCGGCACAATCTCAACACCTGGAACATGCACGAGTGGGTCGGGCTCGGGCCGGCGGGGGCCTCGCAGCACGCCGGCTGGCGCGCCGCCAACCCGTCCGACTTGACTCAATGGCACGCCGACCTCGCCGCCGGCCGCCGGGCGACGACCGATCGGGTGGCCTTGACGAACGACCTGCTGGCGGCCGACTCGGTGATCTTCGGCCTGCGGATGAACGAGGGCGTGTCGCTCCCGCGACTGCGCCGGCGTTTCCCGACGCTCGGCTGGAACGGGCTGGAGGAATTGCTGCCCCAGCTCCTGTTCGGCGGGCTGCTTGTGGCGACGGTCGAGGGCCGCATCAGCCTGACCCCCCGTGGCCGGCTCGTGGCCGACGCGATTGGTGCGGAAATCCTTGAGGCTTTCGAATCTGCTGCAAAGGTGGCTGTCAAATGACCTGCTTCCGGCTGATCCTCGCCCTGCTTGGCCTCTTCTTCGTCTCGGGCTGCACGACGGCGGAACCCTCGCCGCTAGACCAGCCGCTGGTCGCGCGCTTCTTCATGGAGCTCCGACCCGGTTCCGCGGGCGTGCAAGTGCAGCTGCCGGTCAGCAAGGTGGTGATGACCATCAACCCCAAGCCCGTCCTCGTCGAATCCGACATCGCCAACGTCGAGTTCGCCAAGGTGGACCTGGGCTGGTGCCTTTATTTCCAATTTTCGTCCGCCGCGGCGCGCGATCTCTACCGGCTGAGCGCGGCCAATCTCGGCGGGCGGCTGGTGCTGACGCTGAACGATGCGCCGGTCGGCGCCCGCGTGTTGGACCAGGCGATCGCCGACGGAAGCCTGCTGATTTTCGTCGAGGTGCCGAACGAGGAGCTGCCGCCCATCGCGGAGCGGCTCAAGCGCACATCGGCCGCGATCGCGAAGAAAGCGCGGTAATTCTGTAGCACCCACTCAAGACTGAGATGACAAGCGGCCACAACCAAGGCAGGCTTAGCCACAAAGAGTCACAAAAATCCGGGGCGGCGGGAAATGTCTGCGTCGCGCTTATAAGCGCGCGGGAGATTGGCGCAGGCAGTCATGGTTTTTTTTGCGACTTTTTGCGGCTAAAATGGATTGGAACGGCGGGGTTGGGTTTGTTGGTCGCCAATGTCGCCCCTGCCCAGCGCATTGAGTTCAGCTGGCCGACGCCCAACCGGGCCTGGGAGCAGGGACGCGACTACACCGCCTGGGTGCAGCCGACGGTGTCGGGGGTGGAGGAGTCCGGCCTGTTCGGGTGTGTGCGCAGCAACGGCACGCAGTTCCACGAGGGGCTCGACATCCGGCCGGTCGCGCACGACCGCAGCGGCGAGGCCGCGGACCGGATCACGGCGGCGATGGACGGCGTGGTGCGCCACGTGAGCGCCGTGGCCGGCAACAGCAGCTACGGCCGCTACATCGTGATCGAGCATCCCGGCCAGACTCCGGCAGTCTACACGCTTTACGCGCACCTGGCCCGCCTCGAGGCCGGTGTCCGGCCCGGGCTGCCGGTGCGCCGCGGCGACGTCATCGGCACGATGGGCCGCAGCGCCGGCGGCTACGCCATTCCCAAGGATCGCGCCCACCTGCATTTCGAGATCGGCTTCGTGGCGACGCAGAATTTATCTTCCTGGTATGCCTGGCGGAAATTCGGCAGTCCGAACGAGCACGGTATTTTCAACGGCATGAACCTGATGGGGATCGATCCGCATGACTTTCTGCGCGAACTGCGCCGCGGGCGGGTGGACAATGTGCAGGAATACGTCGACCGGCTGCGCAGCGTGGTGCGCGTGCGCGTGGCGACCAGCCGCACGCCGGATTTCATCACGCGCTACCCCTCGTTGCTGCGCACACCGATGCCCCTGGGCCTGATCGCGGGCTGGGAGGTCGAGTGCAATGGCACCGGTCTGCCGTTTGCCTGGACGCCCCTCACGGCGGCGGAGCTCGGCGGCCAGCGCACCGGCACGGCGAAAATCGTCTCGGCCGATGCCGCCCTGCTGCGCGCGGGGCGCTGTAAGGCGCTCGTGAAGTTCCAGCGGGGTGGCGGTTATGCGCCAGGTTCCGACCTCACCACGATGCTGCAGCTGGTGTTCGGGCTGCGGTGAGCCGGGCTCAGCTCTGCGGCTTGAGCTTCCGCAGCAGTTTCCGGAACTCCGGCTCGGCCTTGAGGATCTCGAGGTCGGGGTCCTGCTGCATCCAGTCGAGGTCGTTGTAGCCGAGGGACACGGCCTTGCGGAGCGACTTGATTGCGTCGGGGCGCTTTTTGCAGAGGGCGAGGGAGCAGGCCAGGTTGTAGTGGGCCGTGGCATTGTCGGGCTCGAGGCGCACCAGCTTGCGGTCCATCTTAAGGCCTTCGGCGATGCGGCCGACCTTGGTGTAGAGCCCGCCGAGCAGGCCGACGACGTCCACATAGTCCGGGCAGCGGCGGTGCACCGCCTCGAAGAACTTGATTTCAAACTGGGGATCGGGCTTGGGCTTGCTGGACATGGCTACTTCTTCAGGCGGTTCGGGCAGCGGCCGGACTGGCGGAAGGCGATGCACTGCGCGCTGACCTGCAGGCGCTGCGAAACCGGCTTCAGGCCGAGTTTGAGGGAGACGGTGCTGCCATACCATTCCATGAACGGGGCGCTGATCTCGAAGATCTTGTCGCAATCGACGCAGACCACCTGCGCGACCTGCGTGCTCCCACCGGTCGCGGGCAGGTAAAATTTTTCGCCGGAGCCGATATCCACCTCCCGCAGGATCTGGCTCTCGGTCATCAGGGGCAGGGTGCGGTAGACGGTGGCGCGCGACACGGAGTCGTCGATCTTGCGGGCGCAGTCGAGCAGCTGTTCGGCAGTGAAGTGTTCCTTCTGGGCGAAGGCGGCATTGAAGATCGCCAGGCGCTGGTCGGTCACGCGGAGCCCCTTCTCGGTCAGGTAGGCTTGAAATTTTTCGCGGGAAGTATCGACACTCACTGGAAAGAATGTCGGCGGGAGCGGCCCGGCCTGTCAAAGGCAATTTGCCCACTAATGGGTTTCGCTAACGGCGAAACTTGAGCGAGCCCCTTCGCCTGATCGGGTACGGTCTTGGTTGGGGGGCGGCTAATCGCCGTCCGGTCAAAGCCGGCGACAAGCCGGCCCCAAAACCAACTGGTGGCGAGGATCAGTCGCCACACACAAGCAAGGTTTCGCCGTGGGCGAAACCCATTAGTGGGGAAAAATGGTTCGGGGCGAAAACACGTTGCCTCGCCGGGCTGCCCGGCCAGACATGGGGCGATGATCGTGGGCGTCCAGCCGCTGGCCGGGTTCGACAAGCTCCTGCACTACACCGTGCCGGAGACGCTGCGCGGCGGCATGCGGGTCGGGTCACTCGTCCGTGTGCCCATCATGAACCGCTCGCACCTCGCGCTGGTGCTGGAAAAGGACACGATCCCCGACATTCCGCTGGCGCGGTTGAAGGCGGTCAGCGGCATCCTGCACGAGTTTCCGGCGCTGACGCCCGACCTCCTCGAGCTCGCGCGCTGGATGCACCAGTATTACGCGGCGCGGATGGAGGCCGTGCTGGAAGCCATGATCCCGGCCGCGGTGCGCGACGGGGCTCAGCTTAAATCCGAAAAATATCTCGAGGTGGCGCGGGCGCTGGCGCCGGACGAGCGCGCGGTCCTGGCGAAAAAGGCGCCCAAACAGGCAAAACTCTACGATTTCCTGCAACAGCAGTTCCAGCCGCAGCAGAAGTCGCTCGTGCTGGCCCGGCTCGGTGCGACCGCGGCGGTCGTCAGTGCCCTGGTCAAAAACGGCCTCATCCGCGAGGAGGCGCGCCATGTCGAGCGTGTGGCCTATGCCGATAATTGGACAGGCGGCGAGATCGTCACCGGCCTGCCGCCCAAGCTCAACGACGAGCAGGCCGCCGTGGTGGCCGCGGTGGGCGAGAGCCTGGCGAAGAAGAAATTCGCCGTTCACCTGCTGCACGGCGTCACGGGCTCGGGCAAGACCGAGGTCTATCTCCGCGCGGTCGAGCAGGTGCTCGCCGCCGGCGGCAGCGCCATCTACCTCGTGCCCGAGGTCGCGCTCACGCCGCAGACCGTCGCGCGGCTGCGCGGGCGCTTCGAATCGGCCGGACACAAGACCGTGGTCTGGCACAGCCACCTCGGCGAGGGTGAGCGGCTGGACGGCTGGACGGCGCTGGCGTCCGGCCAGGCCCGCGTGGTCGTGGGCGCCCGTTCGGCGGTGTTTGCGCCGGTCAAGGACCTGCGGCTCATCGTCGTCGATGAGGAACACGAGCCGGCCTACAAGCAGGATGAGACCCCGCGCTACCACGGTCGCGATGTGGCGGTTTACCGGGCCAAGCTCGCGCACGCGGTCTGCCTGCTCGGCTCGGCGACGCCGTCGCTCGAGTCCTTCGCCAACGTGCAGGGGGGCAAATACCGGCTCAACACGCTGACGAAGCGCGTCGACGACAAGAAGATGCCCGACATCCAGATCGTGGACATGCGCATCGAGGTCATGCGGTCGCGCGGGATGGTCACGCTGTCGCGGCTGCTGGTGGACCACATGCACCAGCGTTTTGCACGGAAGGAGCAGATCATCCTGTTCATCAACCGGCGGGGCTACTCGTCGAGCATGCAATGCCGGAAGTGCGGGCACGTGGAGGAGTGTCCGCATTGCAGCGTGGCGATGACCTACCACCGCGCCGATGAGACTTTGAAGTGCCACCTGTGCGGCCACCAGCGCGGGGCGCCGGCCGTGTGCCCGAGCTGTGCGGCACCCGACATCCGCTGGCGGGGGCTGGGCACGCAACGCGTCGAGGAGGCGGTGCGGCGCGTGCTGCCGCGGGCGCGGCTTGAGCGGATGGACACGGACACCATGTCGAAGAAGCACCGGTTCCGGCAGATCCTCGGCGACTTCCGGGCTGGCAAGATCGACATTCTCATCGGCACCCAGATGATCGGGAAGGGGCTGGATTTTCCCAATGTCACCCTGGTCGGCCTGGTGGATGCGGATCTCTCGATGCATGTGCCGGACTTCCGGGCCAACGAGCGGACCTTCCAGCTGCTGGTGCAGGTGGCCGGCCGGGCCGGGCGCGGGGATCGGGCGGGGGAGGTCGTCGTCCAGACCTTCACCCCAAAGGCCGATGCCATTCAGTTTGCGAAGCGCGCCGATTTCGACGGTTTCGCAGCGGCCGAGTTGGGCGTGCGGAAGAAGTTCAACTACCCGCCCTACCGGCATCTCATCCACCATATCTTCCGTGGACCGAACCCGGAAAAGATCCGCTTTTTTGCCGAGCACTGGGTGAAGCAGGTAGAGCAGGCGCTGGGCAGTTTGATCGAGATCCGCGGGCCGGTGCCGTCGCCCATCGAGAAGGTGAAGGACGAATACCGGTTCCAAGTCTGGTATTTCTGCGCCCGGGCGACGAAGGTCGTGCCCGAACTCGTGAAATTGCAGGCCACGGTCCAATGGCCGGACGACGTCACGCAGGTACTCGACGTCGACCCGATGAGTTTGATGTGAAGCTTGCCGCGAAGTGCGGCCTGAGAATGATGTCAACTATTAGTTGACATACGCTCGCGGGCAAAGCTTTAGGGCACGTCTTCAAATTAACCTTAAAGCCACCTGACCGGTCATCCTGAGCCCGGCGCAGGATCCATTGGCACAACCGCCAGCGTCCACTGGTGATGGATTCTTCGCGGGACTCAGAATGACAAACCTCTTTGAAGACGTCACCTAGAACTCCCAGCTAGCACCGGCCGTGGGGAGGATGGGCAGCATGTCGCGGGGTGCCTTGCGGACCGTCAGCACGCCGGCGGCGACACTTGTGCTGTAGTCGTAAGCGATGAGGTTCTGGTGGTCGTAGGCGTTGAAGACATCCACGAACAGCTTCACCACGCCGTGTGCAGTGGTGATCGTGCGGGAGGCGCGCAGGTCAAGACGGTGGTAGGCCGGGAGGCGCGAACCGAGGGTCGGCCCGAACCCGCGCACGACGACGCGGGAACCGTTGCTCAGGGTGACGAGGGTGTAATTCAGGTCGGTGATGGGCCAACCGGTGTGATACTGCCACGCGGCACTGAAGCGCCAGAGCGCGTTGGGCGAATAGCTCACGTCGGTATAGAACGCGTGGCGCTGGTCCCGCAGGCTCGGCACAGTGACGGTCCCGACTTTTTCGTCCGCTTTGGACCAAGCGTAGCTGACCGTCCAGTCGAAGCGACCGTGACCACGGCGCTGGAGGAGAAACTCCACCCCGCGCGCGTCGGCGGCGGAAGGCGAGAGGAGCACGCGGTCGGTTTGGGCCTCGGGGAAAATATTGTAGGTGTCGTAGCGGTTGAGCCAGTGCGGGCGAGGGTGGTTGGTCTGCCGCTGGTAGGCCTCGGCGCGGAGGCTGAGGCCGCTGCCGAAACGGTGTTCGACACTGAGCACACGATGTTCGGCGACTTCGGCGCGAGAGAAGGAGGTATCACCAAACGGCACCGCTAACTCGTGGAGGCCCTGGGATTGCGCGTAGCGACCCCAGCCGGCGCGCAGCGTGGTGCGGGCGGTCACCGTGTAAGCGGCGTTGAGGCGCGGGCTCACCTCCTCGTCGCCCGGAGCCGTGTGTCGGTCAAAACGCAGGCCGGGCTCGACCAGGAGGGCGGGGGTGAGCGCGAAGCGCGGGGCGACAAAGGCACCAAAGCCCTCGCCGGCGGGTTTCAGCGCCAGATCAATCCGGCGGGAGTTGGTGCTCAGGACGCCGCTGCTCACCACTGATTCTTGGCGCAGTAGGTGGTAGGAGTAGGCGGCGCGTCCGGTCTCGACTTGCCAGCCCGCGCGGACGAAGGCGCGGGAGCTGGCCGCCATACTCCAATCCTGCCGCAGACTGGTGGCGGCGAGGGAGCGGCGGTCGCGGAGATTCAGCCGTTGCGAGTTGTTATAGGAACCATCCCCGTCGCGGCGCCAAGTAAGCCACGAGGTTGTGAGCACCGTGTCGGCGCTGAGCGCGGCGCCGAATTGGGCCCGCCAGCGGGCCCAGAGGTAATCGGTGTCATAGCCGCTGCGCAGCTCCGGATCATTGTCGTCAGTGACCCGGAGGGTATCGGATGAATGGAGGGCATGGAATGAAACTGTGTGGGCGGGGGTTAGGTCGTATTCGAGCTTGGCGTAGGCGTCCCAGTAGCGCGGGAAGATGTCGTCGGCGCGGCCCTCGAACTTGAGCGCGATGTCGGGGTAACCGCGGCGGATGTTGCCGAGCCAGCGGCCGGCGCCTTGCGCGAAAGTGCCCATAGTGCCGGCGCGCATGCTGGTGAGGCTAAGCCCGAGTGAGGCGTTCGGCTTGGGGCCGGTGGCGGTGAGCGTCTCCATGGTCAGGACGCCCGCGGCACTGTTGCCGTAGTCGGCGTTGAAGCCGCCGGTCATCAGGTCGAGCCGGCTGATGGCGTGCAGGTCGATGATCGCGAGCGCGCCGTCCACGTCCTTCAGGTGAAACGGCTCGAGCAGGTCGGCGCCGTCCACGCGGACGAGCAGCTGGCGGTTCGGTGCGCCGCGCACCCAGAACTTCGCCGTGAAGTCGTCCGCGGCCACGCCGGGCAGGCGCGCGATGGAGCGGAAGAGATCCTCGCCGACCTGCGGCAACGTCTCGAGGTCCCGCTGCGTCAGGGTCGCGCCACCGACGCCGCGGGCGCTGAAATCAAAGTGGCTTGGCGTGACGACGAAGCGCTCGAGTTCCAGCGGTTTTGGCACCGGAGCAGCGGTCTGGGCGGACGCCGGCTGGCCGAGACCAAGGCCGAGACCAAGGCCGAGCAGCACGGCGCGGACGGCCACGGCGGGGCGGGGTAGGGCGCACATGGGCAGTCTAGATGCCCGCGCGGGGTGAAGGAAGCGAACAAAATTCGGTTGGCGGGAAGCTCGAAGCACGCCAATCGTCAGGCATGCGGATTTACTTCATGGGCATCTGTGGGACGGCGATGGGCAACGCCGCAGTGCTCGCGCGCGCCGCGGGGCACGAGGTGCGCGGGGCGGACACCGGCGTCTACCCACCCATGAGCACGGTGCTGGCGACGGCCGGCATCACGCTGCACGAGGGCTACGATCCCGTACGGTTGGAAAAATCCGCCCCCGACTTGGTGGTCATCGGCAACGCCATGTCCCGCGGCAATCCCGAGGTCGAGTGGCTGCTCGATACGCGCGCCATCCCCTTCACGTCACTGCCGGCCTTCCTTTACGACGCTGTGCTCTCGGTGCGGAAGAACATCGTCATCGCTGGCACGCACGGCAAGACGACCACGACCGCGCTGACGGCCTTCCTCCTGCGCGAGAATGGCCGCGACCCGGGCTTCCTGATCGGCGGCGTGCCGCTCGACCCGCCGATGGGCAACCACCTGGGTTCGCTCGAGGATCCTTTTGTCATCGAGGGAGACGAATACGACAGCGCCTTCTTCGACAAGCGCAGCAAATTTATCCATTATGCCCCGCACATCGCGGTGCTGAACAACCTCGAGTTCGACCATGCCGATATCTTCCGCGACCTGGCCGACGTCCAGCGGACCTTTCTCCATCTTACGCGCATCGTGCCACGCAACGGCTGGGTCTTGCTCAACGGCGATGACGCCAACCTGAAGGCGCTCGGCCCGCTGGGCTGGACGCGGGTCGTGCGCGTGGGGACGGAGGACGGCAATGACCTGCGCATCGCGGGCTTCCACGAGTCGCCGGCCGGCGCCTCCTTCCGGCTGCTGTGGCAGGGCAAGCCTTGGGCCGAGGTCAAGTGGGCCCACCACGGCATCTTCAACGCCCGCAACGCCGCCATGGCGGCGCTCGCGGCCGGTTTGGCCCTTCATCCCGACAATCCGACCAAGCTGAACCTCGACTCGCTCGCGAAGTTCCGCGGGGTGAAACGCCGGCAGGAGCTGCTGATCGACACGCCGAAGCTGAAGGTCATCGAGGATTTCGGCCACCACCCGACGGCGCTGGCGGAGACGCTGCAGTCGTTCCGGGCGCGTTTTCCGGGGTATATTATCCACGCGGCCTTCGAGCCGCGCAGCAACACGTCGCGGACCAAGGTCCTGCAGACCGCCTTCATGCGCGCCCTGGCGCTCGCCGACGAGGTCTATCTCGGCGCGATTGCTCGCCCCGAGAAACTGAAGGCGGAGGAGCGGTTCGACGTGGAAGCCGTCATCCAGCACCTGGCGACGCAGGGAGTGGACGCCTACACGGCGCCGACCCACGCCGCCTTGCTTGAGATCATCCAGGGCAAGGCCGCCGAGGAAACGGAACGCCCGCAACTCGTGGTCTTCTTCACCAACGGCTCCTTCGACGGAATTATCGGAAAGTTTGTGGCGGCGAACAGCAAGAGTTAGCCACGGATTGTGCCAGTCGGTGGGAGGGGCTTTACGCCCCGACAGGCACGGGTTGCGGTGTCCGCGTCGGGGCTTAATGCCCCTCCCACTCTTTGGCAAACAGCCCCAAATCGCGCCCGGCATTGTCCTCAAGCGACTGGATCCTTCGCTTCGCTCAGGATGACAGGCTACGCTGATTTATCCGTGCCGATCCGTGGTCAAGAAACGGCCCGCCGGGACGCGGGCCCGCCAACGATCCTTTGCCGAACCCACAGGTTTCAGCTTTCAGGTTTCTGTCTTTATTCACTGCGCCTGTTTCGCGACCTTGAACTCCGCAGGCTTTTCGCCCTTGGGCAGGGCGAGCAGGTCGTAATCCTGGTAGCCGGTGATCTTCACCTCGACAAACTCGCCGACCGGCAGGTCGCGCGGCACGTAGACGCGGCCGTCGATGTCGGGGGCGTCGGCCTCGCCGCGGGCGACGCCGGGCTCCTCAACGAGCACCTTGAGGGTCTGGCCGACGTAGCTCTTGCTAACCTCGGCGGCGATCTGACGCTGCAGGCCCATGAGGGTGTGCCAGCGGGCTTCCTTCACCTTGGGGAGAATCTGGTGGGGCATCTTGGCGCCGCGCGTGCCTTCCTCCTGGGAATAGCGGAACACGCCGAGGCGCTCGAACTTGGTCTGCTTGATGAAGGTGCTGAGCTCGGCGATGTCGGCCTCGGTTTCACCGGGGAAGCCGACGATGAAGGTGGTGCGGAGGGCGATGCCCGGGATGCCGGCGCGGATGCGCTTCAGCAGGTCGCGGATATAGTCGCCGCTCGTCTCGCGCTGCATGCGCTCGAGCATGGCGTCGCTGATGTGTTGCAGCGGAATGTCGATGTAGCGGGCGACCTTCGAGCACTCGGCGATGGTCCTGATCAGCTCGTCGCTCCAGTGGGCCGGGTGCGTGTAGAGCAGACGGATCCAGAAGTCGCCCTCGATGGCGTTTAGTTCGCGAAGGAGGGTGGTGAGGGCGGTGCCGCGCGAGGAGTCAACCGGCGTGCGCGGATTAGGGCGCTGCTCCCAGGTGTCCATGCCGAAGAAGGTCGTGTCCTGCGAGATGAGGTTGAGCTCCTTGACGCCTTCCTTGACGAGCTGGCGGGCCTCGGCGACGACGCTGGCGACCGTGCGGCTCCGATGGCGTCCGCGGATCTGGGGGATGATGCAGAAGGTGCAGGGGTGGTTGCAGCCCTCCGCGATCTTCATGTAGGCAAAATGCTTCGGCGTGAGGCGGAACCGCGGCGTGTCGTAGTCCGGGATGTAGGTGGACTTGCCCTCGATGAAGTTGGCCGGGGCCTCCGCCTTGTCGCGTGATTTGGCGTAGAGGCCCTCGATGATCGGCGCGACCTTGGTGATCTGGTCGAGGCCGATAAAGGCGTCGACCTCGTCGTGCAGCGAGTTCGACAGGTCCTTCGAGAACCGCTGCGCCATGCAGCCGGCGACGATCAGCTTCTGCTCCTTACGGCGCTTGGTCATGCCGCGGCTCTGGTGGACCTCAAGGATGTGGCCGATCGACTCCTCCTTGGACGAGTCGATGAACGAGCAGGTGTTGACGATGACGACGTCGGCCTTCTCCGCCTCGGGGATGACGGCCATGCCCGCCTGGTGCAGGTGGCCGATCATGATCTCGCTATCGACGAGGTTCTTGGCGCAGCCAAGGGAGATGAGGCTGACTTTGATCATGGTCTAAAAAACAAAGCGCGCCGCGAAGGGCGCGCGCTGGAGGAAGAAAAACGGGCCCGGGCCTTACTTCTTGGCCTTGGCGAGCTTGGCCTTGAGGGCGGCATTGCGACGCTTGTGGTAAGCGAGGCGGCGTTTCTTTTTGATGTGCTTGTTGGTTTGTTGACCCATGGTAGATGAATTGAGGGGAAACTTGTGCCTGAAAGCCGGGGCCGGAGTCAAGCGGTGGATTGGACGGTGGGCCGTTGCCCTCAACGGCCCGGCGGAGGGCGCTTGGGGGCAAGCGCCCCTAGCAGGGATGCGGTGCGTCCATTCTCAATACCGCGCCAAGGTCTGGTCGATTTGCTCTGCCCAGGCGTCGATCCCGCCGGCCACGTTGGTGACGTTGGCGAACCCGTTGGCCCGCAGGAACTGGGTGACCCGCAGGCTGCGGCCGCCATGGTGGCAGAGCACCAAAATGGGCTGGTCGCGGGGCAGGGTGGGCACGTTATCGGGGATCTGGCGCATCGGGATGTGTCGGCTGCCGGCCACTGCGCAGGTGGCCACCTCGTCTGACTCGCGGACGTCGAGCAGCAGGGCGCCTGCGCCCAGCTGTTGCGCGGCAGTGGTGACATCGATTTCGAGCGGTGCGTCCATGGTGGTGGGTTGCGGAACTTGGGAGCGATGGCCCAAAAGGCAACCATCGTTCTGATTGTGGCGAAGGTGGAACCCGGCGTCCGGACGGGTTGGTTAGACGTGCGTCCTGAAACCCGTCCGGAGGCCGGGTTCCACCCACTATGCCGTTGACCCGTGCGGCGGCGGAGTTGTCGTTAGCGCCATGTCTGAACGTTTTGTCGTGATCATGGCCGGCGGCCGCGGGGAACGGTTCTGGCCCCAAAGCCGCGAAGCCACCCCCAAGCACCTGCTGCCCATCGTCGGCGACAAACCGATGCTGGCCCAGACCGTGGACCGGGTCGCCGGCGTCGTCCCGCCCGCCAACATCTTGGTCATCACCACCCAAGCCCAGCTCGCGGGCTGCCGGGCCGCCTGCCCCGGCCTGCCCGCGGCCAACATCGTGGCCGAGCCCATGGGTCGCGACACCGCGGCGGCGACCGGCCTCGCGATGCTTCTGGTCAAGCAGCGCAACCCGGCGGCGGCCTTTGCCATGCTGCCCGCTGACCATGTCATCCACGACACGACCGAATACGCGAAGCTGCTCAACGTGGCCTTCGAGGCCGCCGAGTCGGCGGATGTGCTCGTGACGCTCGGCATCAAGCCGGCCACGCCCGAGACGGGCTTCGGTTACATCCAGCAGGCCGGCCCGTGGAAGAAGATCGGCGGACGCGATGTGATGGCCGTGAAGCGCTTTGTCGAGAAGCCGAACCGGGAGACAGCCCAGGGCTACCTCGCCTCGGGCCAATACTTCTGGAACGCCGGCATGTTCGTTTGGCGCGTGGCGGTTGTCGAGGCGGCCTTCCAGGCCCATGCCGCCGAACTCTACGCCGGGCTGGCCAAGCTCGAGGCCGCCGCCCGGTCGGCCGGCGGCTGGGCGACGGCCTTGGCGGAGGTTTATCCGACCCTGAAGAAAATCTCGGTGGACTACGCCCTGATGGAGAAATCCACCAATGTCGTCGTGGTGCCCGCGACTTGTGACTGGGACGATGTGGGCGCGTGGCCGGCGATCGCCAAGCACTTTACGCCGGACGCCGCCGGCAACGTGTTGCGCGGTCTGGCGATGGTCGAGGGCGGCTCGAACAACATCGTGGTCTCGACCGACGGCCATCTGACCGGGGTGGTCGGCGCGAGCGACCTGGTCGTGGTCCACACGGCTGAGGCGACGCTCGTGTGCCCGAAGGACCGGGCGCAGGAGATCAAGGCGCTGCTTGAGCGCCTGAAGCAGGATCCGGCGAAGAAGAAGTTTTTGTGATGGTTGAACAGCCAGCGGTTCGCTTTTTTAGGGCGGGGTTTCCGAACCCCGTCGCGAGGTCGGCCAGGCGGGATTTGGAAATCCCGCCCTACATCCATGAGATGCCTCGGGATTGATTACGGCACGAAACGCGTCGGCCTGGCCCACGGCGACGAGATCGGCGTCGCCACCCCGCTGCCCGCGCTGACCGACGCGGACGAGGCCGCGCGCTGGGCGAAACTCGGCGAGGTGATCAAGCAGCGCCGCATCACCGACCTCGTGCTCGGTTATCCTTACAATATGGACGGCTCGGTCGGCTTCAAGGCGAAGGAGGTTGATGCCTTTGCCGCGAAGCTGAAGGCCGCCTTCGGCCTGCCCGTGCATCTGGTGGACGAGACCCTCACCAGCAACGAGGCGGAATCGTCGATCGCCAAGAAAGACCGCCGCAGCGTGCGCGCGAGCGGCTTGGTGGATTCGCGGGCGGCATGTTTGATTCTGCAAGACTACTTGGACCAGAAATTCCCGCCGCCGATCCCGGAGGGTTAACCACTAATGGACACTAATCTGTCACTAATTCAGATAATTGATTAGGGAGTCATTAGGGTGGATTAGTAGTTAAAAAGGATTGGGTCTGGGTACTCCTTGGCTTTGCATCTGTGTTTATCCGTGAAATCCGTGGCTAAGCCTCTTTCTCCTGCCCGCTGGAAATGCGTCTGCGCCTACGATGGCGGGCCGTTCAACGGCTGGCAGAGCCAGGAGGGCGGCAACACCGTGCAGGACCTGATCGAGAAGCAGCTGAAAAAAATCTTCGGCCGGCAGATCCGGATCGAGGGCAGCGGGCGCACCGACTCGGGCGTGCATGCCCACGCGCAGGTGTTTCACTTCGACGCGGCGTGGAAGCATGGGGCCGACAAATTGCGCCTGGCGCTGCAAACCGGACTGCCGCGGAGCATCCAGTTGAAGACGCTGCGCGCCGGGTCGGCGAAATTCCACGCCCGCTTTAACGCCAAGGGGAAGATCTACCGCTACCAGGTGCATCTCGGTGCGGCGGATCCCTTCGAGGTGAATTATTGCTGGTCGCTGAACCGCGAGCTCGACTGGCCGGCGGTGCAGGCCGCGGCGAAGGTGCTCCGGGGCCAGCACGACTTCTGGGCCTTTTCCGGCGAGAACGATCGCACCTACCAGACGACGGTGCGCGATCTGCGCCGGCTGGACGTGAGCAAAAAGGGGCAGCGCGTCACTTTCACCTTCGAGGCCGATGGGTTCATTTACAAGATGGCCCGCAGCCTGACGGGTGCGCTGGTCAACGTCGGTCTCGGCAAGCTCAAGCCTGCTGACCTCGCCGAGCTGATCAAGAGCCGCCGCCGCATCCCCATGGTCGTCACCGCCCCGCCGCAGGGTCTGTTTTTGGTGAAGGTGCTCTACTGACCACCCGGAAGCAGGCGGTTTTTGCGGCGGCTGGCGCGATCGGCTGCGGTTTAGGATGCGGAGAACTCCTGCCGTGCAAACCAGGCTCCAACAACTCTGGCGCGACAAACTTGATGTGCTCTTCCCGCGCAGCTGCGTGCATTGCGGTGGGTTGGTGGAAGGCGGGAGGTTGCGGCATCTTTGTCCCGCCTGTGAGCGGTTGCTGTTCGTGGTCTCGCCGCCTCACTGCACGACCTGCGGTCACCCCTTCTACGGCGAAATGGAGGAGAACCGCCTTTGCCCGCACTGCGAGATGCTCGCACCGAAATTCGGCGAGGGGAAGACCGCGATCCTGCTCAAGGGTCCCGGCCGGTCGCTGATTCATAGCCTCAAATATCACCACGGTCTGCAGGTGCTGGAGGACATCGTGGTCATCATGGCTGGGACGCCGGGCTATGTAGACTACCTGCGCGGTGCGACGCTCGTGCCTGTGCCGTTGCACCCGGAAAAAGAGCGCAAACGCACCTATAACCAGAGCCGTTTGCTCGCCGAGTGCGCGGTGCAAGCACTTGATGGACAGGCACGCGTGGAGAAATTGATCCGCCGGGTGGTGCACACCGAATCGCAAACGCATTACGACCGGGCCGCGCGCCAGCAGAACCTGAAAAATGCCTTTGCTTTGGCTCCGGGGGCCACCATTAATCCGTCGCAACGTTACGTGCTGGTCGATGATGTTTTTACAACCGGTTCCACTCTCAATGCCTGCGCCGCGGTCCTCCGCCGGGGCGGTGCGCTGAATCTCGACGTCGTCACCTTCGGGCACGGCTAAACTCTCTGCATGACACATTTCGCGAAGCCCAAGCTGCCGTCCGCCGCCAAGGCGACCGGCACCAAGCACGCCAAGAAGAAGGTCAACACCGAGGGTCTTTGGACCAAGTGCCCGGTCTCCAGCGAGATCGTCTTCAACAAGGACCTTGAGGCGAACCAGATGGTCGTGCCGAAGAGCGGCTACCATTTCCCGATCGGCTGCCGCGAGCGCATCAAGGGCATGACCGAGCCCGACACCTTCGAGGAGTTCGACGCCGGCGTGAAGTCAGCGGACCCGCTGAAGTTCGTGGATTCGGCCGCGTATCCCGACCGCCTCAAGCGCTACGAGAAGGAAAGCGGCCTGCCCGAGGCCGTCATCTGCGGCACGGCCAAGATCGGCGGCATTCCCGTTTCGCTGGCCGTGATGGATTTCCGATTTTGCGGCGGCGCCATGGGCGCGGCCGTCGGCGAGAAGATCACCCGCGCCATCGAGCGTGCGCTCAAGAAGAAGATCCCCTGCATCGTCGTCAGCTCCTCCGGCGGCGCCCGCATGCAGGAGGGCATCTTCAGCCTCATGCAGATGGCCAAGACCAGCGCGGCCCTCGGCCGGCTCGCCGAGGCGAAGCTCCCGTTCATCTCCATCCTCACTTATCCGACCACGGGCGGTGTGACCGCCAGCTTCGCCACGCTCGGCGACATCATCCTCGCCGAGCCGGGCGCCATGATCGGCTTCGCCGGCGCCCGCGTCATCAAGGAAACGACGAAGCAGACGCTGCCGGCCGGTTTCCAGACCTCGGAATTCCTCCTCAAGCACGGCCTGCTTGACCAGATTGTCAGCCGGCTCGAGATGAAGGACCGCCTGACCAGCCTGCTGCAGGCGCTGCACGACCACAAATACCGCCCGCACAAGGTGCAGACGGCTTCGCCGTTTCCGTCGACCGCGGCCGCAATGGCCGGATGAGAAAACTGAGACCTTAAACCTGAGGGTTACGGAATCCTCCACGTGGCAGGTTCCGGTCCGAAAAATTCAGGTCTCAGGTCTCCGGCCCATGACATCAGTGGTTAAATCATTCCCCGATTACGCCTCGGTCACTGAATACCTGTATTCGCTCAAGGCGAGCGGCGTGAAATACGGCATCGACCGGATGCGGCGGCTGGCCGAAGCGCTCGGCCACCCCGAGCGGAGCTACCCGGTGATCCACGTCGCGGGCACCAACGGCAAGGGTTCGGTCTCGGCCATGCTCGACGCCATCCTGCATGCCGCCGGCTGGCGCACCGGACTCTACACTTCGCCGCATCTGGTGAAACTCGGCGAACGCGTCCAGGTCGACCGCCGCCTGCTCACCGAGGCCGAGATCGTCGCCTACGCCAACGAGCTCCGGCCGGTGGCTGCGCAGGCGGCGGCGGATGCCGCCGACGAACATGCGACGTTCTTCGAGTTCATGACGGCGATGGCCTTCCTGCAGTTCCAGCGCAAGCAGGCCGACATTGCGATTGTCGAGGTCGGCCTCGGCGGCCGGCTGGACGCGACCAACGTGGTGCAGCCGGAGATCACGGTGATCACCTCCATCGGTCTCGATCACATCGCCGAGCTCGGTGGCACGATCAGGCTGATCGCCCGCGAGAAGGCCGGCATCATCAAGCCCGGACGGCCGGTGGTGCTCGGGCGGCTGCCCCCCGAGGCGGAAGAAGTGGTCCGCGCGGTCGCCACCGCGGCCGGTGCGCCGGTCCATTCGGTGCGCGAGGTCTTCGGCGATGATGTCAGTCGCTATCCCGTGACCAATCTCGACGGTGACTACCAGCGCTGGAACGCCGCGACCGCGACGCTGGCGGCGCGGGTATTTGCGGAAAGGTGGAGCGTGGCCTCCGGACGCGCTGAGAACCCGTCCCGAGGCCGGGTTCCACCCTCGGAAAAGCATATCGCCCACGGCCTGCAGCAGGTGAACTGGCCGGGTCGCTGGCAGACCACGACGCTCGGCGGCCGGCCGCTCATCCTCGACGCCTCGCATAATCCCGAGGGCGCGGCGGTGCTGGAGCGGAACTTGCAGCAGCTGGTGGCCGCGACCGGACGTCAACCGGTCGTCATCGCCGGGGCCTTGGGCGAGTTCCGGGCCCGGGCTCTGCTCGATGTGGTCTGCCGCTTCGCGAAGGAGGTTCACCTGGTCACGCCGCATCAGGCGCGCGCCAGCAGCTTTGAGGAACTGATCGCGTTCGTGCCGCCCGGCCAACGCCGCTTGGTGCACCGCGGCACGCTGGAGCAGATCTTTCCCGATGCGCACACCTGCACCGTGGGCGGCCCGGACGATACGGTCGTCGTCACCGGCTCGATCTACCTGCTCGGCGAGGTCCTCGAACGCATCGAGCCCGGGCGGGGCGCCGGCGAAGGCAAGCTGCAGGACTTCTAAAGACAGAAACCTGAAGGCTGAGACCTGGGACCTGAGACCTGACGGAAGTTAACCACTAATCCACACTAATGACCCACTAATGGCCGGGGCGAACCAGTCCTGATTAGGGTCCGGTTAGTGATGATTAGTGGTTAAGAATCCCGGTGCTTTCTTCCCGCTTGTTTCCACGCGAATCCACTGCAAGCGTGCTGCTCCCCTGATGCAACCCCGTCCGTCATTCGCGACCGCCTTCAAGGGCAAGCGCGTTCTCATCACGGGCGGCCTCGGATTCATCGGCTCCAACCTGGCCCGCACGCTCGTGTCCCTCGGGGCCAAGGTCACCATCCTCGACAGCCTCATTCCCGAATACGGCGGTAACCGGCGCAACCTGCGGGGCCTCGAGCGCAAGGTGGACCTCAACCTCGCCGACGTGCGCGACCGGCACAGCCTGCCGGCCTTCCTGCGCGGGCAGCATTACCTTTTCAACCTCGCCGGCCAGACGAGTCACATGGACTCGATGACCGACCCGGAGACCGATCTGGAGATCAACTGCCGCGCCCAGCTCTCGCTGCTCGAGGCCTGCCGGCGGCACAACCCGAAGATCCGTGTCGTCTTCGCCAGCACCCGCCAGATCTACGGCCGGCCGGACTACCTGCCGGTGGATGAGAAACATCCGCTGCGGCCGGTGGACGTCAACGGCATCAACAAGCTCGCGGGCGAGGAATACCACCTGCTCTACAGCGAGGTGCATGGCATTCAGAGCACGGTCCTGCGCTTGACCAACACCATCGGCCCGCGCATGCGCGTGAAGGACGCCCGCCAGACCTTTGTCGGCATCTGGATTCGCCAGATCCTCGAAGACCAACCCGTCGAGGTGTGGGGCGGCGACCAGCTGCGCGACTTCACTTACGTGGACGATGCCGTCGAGGCCTTCCTGCTGGCCGCGACCCATCCCAAGGCGGTCGGCGGGGTCTTTAACCTCGGCGGCGTCGGCCGGATCAGCCTCCGCGAACTGGCGATGACGCTCGTCGCCGTGGCCGGGCAGGGGAGCTACACGGTCAAGGCCTTCCCGGCCGACCGAAAGAAGATCGACATCGGCGACTATTATTCCGACTGCCGGCTCATCGCGAAAAAGCTCGGCTGGAGGCCGCGCACGACCATCCCGCAGGCCCTGGCCAGCACGCTGGACTATTACAGGAAAGAACTGCGTTACTATCTATGAATCTCACAGGAGGTAACGGAGGAAACTGAGAGAAATGCATCCCTTGTTTCAGAAGGCGGATGGCTTGACCGAACAGATCATCGGTGCGGCGATTGACGTGCACAAAGACAAGGGACCGGGTCTGATCGAGTCCATCTATGAGTGGTGCTTCCTTCGTGAACTCGAACTTAGAAAACACTCGTCCGAAAATCAGCGGATGGTGCGCATCAACTACAAGGGTTTCGTCCGGGAGGAGCAATTGCGCTTTGATGTATTGGTTGAAGGCTGCGTATTGGTCGAACTCAAGTCGGTCGAGGCTATCCTTCCCATCCACAAGGCGCAGCTTTTGAGCTATATGAAACTGCTCGATATTCCGGTTGGATTGCTCCTCAACTTCAATGTTCCAAAGCTTACCGACGGGGTTTCCCGACTCATCTTGCCTGGCGCAAATCAATAACTCCGTTACCTCCTGTGAGTAATTCAAAGATTCTTTCCGCCGACCCCAAAGCCTCCTATCTCGCCGCCCAGGCGGAGATCGATGCCGCCATCAAGCGGGTGTTGCTCAGCGGTCAATATATCCTCGGGCCGGAGCTGGAGGCCTTTGAAAAAGAATTCAGCGCGTGGCTCGGCACGGCCGGCGCCGTCGGCGTGGCCAACGGCACCGACGCCATCGAGCTGGCTCTGCTGGCCGCCGGGATCGGCCCGGGCGACAAGGTGATCACCGTGGCCAACACCGTCACCGCGACCGTGTCGGCGATCGTCGCCACCGGGGCCCGGCCGGTTTTTGCGGACATCGAGCCCGGCACGATGCTGCTGGATGTTGCCGCCCTGGAGACGATGCTCGCCAAGCTGCGCGACCCGAAGATCAAGGCGGTCGTCCCGGTGCATCTCTATGGTCAGGCGGTCGACATGCCGCGGTTGATGGACCTCGCCGGGCGGCACCACCTGTTTGTGCTGGAGGATTGCGCGCAGGCGCACGGCTCGCTGGTCGGCGGCCGGATGGCCGGCACTTGGGGCCAGCTGGCGTCGTTCAGCTTTTATCCGACCAAGAACCTCGGGGCCTTGGGCGATGCCGGGGCCGTGACGGGCCGCGATTCCGCTTTGCTCGGGCAGGTGAAACTTCTGCGCCAATACGGCTGGCGGAAGCGCTACGTGAGCGACCTGCACGGCCGCAACAGCCGGCTCGACGAGCTTCAGGCGGCGATCCTGCGCGTGCGGCTCACCCGGCTCGAGACGGAGAACAAACGCCGCCATGAAATCGCCGGCCAGTATCTGGCCGCCTTGCAGGAGGCGCCGCTCAAGCTGCCCGTGATCGCCGCTGGCCGGACGCACACCTGGCACCAGTTTGTCGTGCGCACTCCGAAGCGCGACGCGCTGCAGGCGCATCTGGCGAAGCAGGACATCCTGGGCGGGGTGCTTTACCCGATGCCGATCCATCGTCAGCCGGCGTATCACGATGCCTCCCTGTTGCTCCCGCAGACCGAGCAAGCCTGCGCCGAGGTGCTCTCGCTGCCGTTACACCCGGGGTTGAGTGATGACGATGTGGCGCGCGTGATCGGAGCAGTGAAGACGTTCCTGTAGGTGGCGCGCTCGCGCGTCACGTTGCCCGCCAGCGTGCAACCTACAGCCTTGCAACAAGCGGTCACGCGGCCGTGTCATGGGGGCGTGGAATACGTCTATTGGAGCATCGCCATTCTGCTGATCCTGATCGGATTGGTCGGATCGGTCCTGCCGTTGCTGCCGGGCACGACACTTATTCTGCTCGGCGTGTTGCTGCAGAAATGGCTGCTGCCCGGCACGCTGGGCTGGACGGCTGTCGGTTGGATCACGGCGTTCTGGCTCCTGTCGGTGGTGGCGGACATCGTCTGCACACTGGTGGGGACGAAAATGTTTGGCGGCGGCAAGTGGGGCATGGCGGGCGCCTCAGGCGGGGCGCTGGCCGGCATGTTCTTTTCGATGCCGGCCCTCGTGCTCGGCAGCATGTTTGGCGCGATCCTCGCCGAGAAGTGGCTCGGCAAACGGACGACCGACGAATCCCTGAGGGCAGGCGCCGGGGCCGCCGTGGGATTCCTGCTTTCGACGATCGCCAAGCTGGCCTGCGCGCTGGTGATGATCGTGCTCTATGCCATCTCGGTTTGGAACGCGGCGCGGGCTTCGACGCTTTTGTAGTCGATTAAACTACGAAGGACCGGAGGGCAAGGCGCGGACTCCGTTCCGCGCCGCGGCGGCTTAGGGATAAGCCGCCCTACCGCAAGGCGAGCCGCGCGGCCGTTGCCTGAGGTGTTGGTAGTCTATTAGATGACCAAGCGGGGGTAAGGTGCAGACTCCGTCATGTCCGTCGAAGTCTTGGCGAAGTCGGACCTGCAGCGCGGTTACGGCTTGGTCGCGCGCAAGGCTTCCGGGGCGGGCACGAAACTACCTTCCCGCAGGAAATGAACCGTTGCGCGAATCGCGTCGGGATTTTTCATGAGGTAGGGATGCGTCGCGTGGATGACGAGGTGGGCCTTCATGCCGGTGACCTTGGTTCGTTGCACGGAGACCTTCCCATCGTCGGCTCCGGGGATGAGCAGGCTGTTGATCCAGTTGATCGACCGGTCCCCGGCGATCACCCCAAGGTCAAAACTGACCGGCCCCAGCTGATTGGGCCGGGAGTCGGGCTTGGTGCCCAGTTGCCTTCCGGCCGGACCATTGATGGCCGAGAAAATCCAGCGGTCGCCCAGCTGGTCCACGATCTCGCTGCCTTGGTTCGGCGGCCCCAGCATTACCACGCGGCCCAGGCGCACGATGGAGTGAGCCTTCAGGTATTGTCGGACCAGGATGCCGCCCATCGAATGCGTCACAAAATGCACCCGGGTCGCCTGGCGGGCCTTGGTTGCCGCCAGGGCAGGACCGATGGCCGCCGTGGCCAGCGTTTCAATCGGCGCCTTGGTCGAGGCGTAATCGACATTGATGACATCGTAACCTTCCGCCACCAGCGCGGAGGCCATCTTGGACATTGATCGGTCGCTGCGGGCCAGGCCGTGCAAAAGCACGACCGTCTCTTTACCCGCAGCGCCGCCCACGCTCAGACCAAGGCAGAGGAGCGCTCGGAGGGGGGTGAACATGAGGCGGGCAACCAAGGCTCGGGGGCTTGGAGGCAAGCGCCCCTACCGCAACGCGATCAGCTCCACCGTCGCGGGCACGTCCTTGATGATCTGCGAGGGCAGCGGACCGACGCCGAGGTAGCGGAGATTGGGCAGGACCGCCGGCAACTTGTCGGGATAGGCGACCTCGATCAGGCTGCGGACCATCGCGGCCGTGTAACGCTGCGCATTCTTCGGCAGGTCGGCGAACCGGCGGACGCCGCAGATATCCTCGGCCCAGCCGGGGTGCTGCGCATAAACGGGCCGGAGGGCGCGCCGGATGGCTTCGTTGCGCGGCACGTGGGTGTAACGCCGCCCGTTGTCATCCACATAGGCGGTGCAGATGAGCAGTTCGTCGGCACCGCTGAGGGCGTCGATTTTGTTGATCATCAGGTCCTGGTAGCCGCCGTAGCGGAGCACATCACCCTTTTCCACGGCGTCATACCAGCCGACCTTGCGCTGGCGGCCGGTGCTGGTGCCGAACTCGAGCTGCTTCAGCTTGATCGTCAGCGGGGCGGCGTCGTCCATCTGGGTGAGGAACGTGTGCGTGCCGACCTTGGTGTCGTAGGCCTTGGCGACGCCGAAGGTGTGGATGCGCTGCACGGGGATGCCGGCGCTCTCGAAGAACTCCGGCGTGTAGGTGTGCGAGGCCGTGACGTTGGGCGAGTAGCCGTGGCGCTTGTCGAGCCAGTAGGCCTGGCCGAATTCGCCGATGACGGTGCGGCCGGCGGCCAGTTCGCGGAGAATGAGCTCGCGGACCTCGCCGATGTTGCGGGCGAGGGCGGTGCCGGCCTGCCAGTAAACTTCCGTCAGAAGCGGGAGGTTGAGTGTGAAGGGCTCCGGGCCGCGGAACCGGGTGAAATCAAATTCCGCTTTGGGGAACACGCCGGCCTCGATTGCCTCGGCGTTGGCGCGGGTCTCGGCGGCGGTGAGCGTGTCGAAGAAGCCGGCGAATCTTTCCGGCGAGACGCGGCAGACATGCTGGATGGTGCGGAGGGCGCGGTCGGCGCGCTGGGCGAGCTTGCGGGCGAAGTAGTTCGGGCCGGCGAGAAAGTCGGAGTAGGTGATCTGGGCCTGACCGACCTCGTCAGCGTAGGCCGGCGTGATGCCGCGGCCGGTGGAGCCGCGGGGTTCCTCGGCGAGGACCTTCGTGCGGTAGTCCTCCCACGCGAGGTCAAGCAAGCGGTGGGTGAGATCCGACACCATGGCGCGCTCGTCGATCACGAGGCGGGAAAGGATGGCGTGGCCCTTTTGTTCGAGCGGCCGGGCTTCCCACCAGAACTTGCGCGGGTCCGCCACGACGCCGCAGCCGATGCAGAGATGCGGGGCGTCCTGCACGACGACGCCGGCGGGGAGGAGGTTCAGCTTCACGCCGCCGGCGGTGTGGCCGGAATTGGCGCCGCCGTTGACCTTGAGCACCACCGTGACCGCAGCGGCGGTGCCACGCAACTCGTCGGCCACCTCCGGGATGAGGCGGCCCTTGCCTTCGTCACCGAGGGAAATACCGACATCGGCGATCAGCTGGCTGGAGAAAGGGGGAAGGGACATGAGGGGAGAGACCTGAAGGCTGAAACCTGAAACCTGATAGCTGAGTGCAAGACAGGGCTGGCCGAGGACGGAGGACAGAGCACAGAGCACGGGCGGGCAACGGCAAACTGGCCGGGGCCGTGTCATGTGCTGGGTCCGGAAATTCGTCAATTAATACGTGACAAATTTCCGGGGGTGGACGGAAGGGGCGCTTGCCCCAAGCGCCCGGGCCGTTGAGGGCAACGGCCCCGACCAGTTCCTTACTTCGCCCACGAAGTGAGGATGGCCTGGTAGAAAGTCGTGCTGAAGCGGGGAAACAGGCCGAATTCGTCGTAGGGCACGTGCTGGGCGAACACGAGGGCGATGGTGCCCTCGACCGGGTCGATGTTGCAGTAGGTCGTCGCGAAGCCGGTCCAGCCGAAGCGGCCGGCCGAGCCGGGCGAGTCGCTGCCGCTGCCAGCGCTCCACACGCCGACGCCGAGGCCATAGGTGCCGGCCGGGCCCATGAACGTCGTCGGGGTCTTGATCTGCTTGAGGTGATCGCTCGTCATGAGCGCCACCGTCTTCGGCGCGAGCAGGCGCACGCCATCGAGCTCACCGCGGTTGAGCAGCATCTGGGCGAAACGCGCGTAATCGTCGGCCGTGGAGACGAGCCCGCCGCAGCCACTCGGGAAGGAGTTGCCGCCCCGGGCCCGGGCGGTGACCGGATCGGGTTTCTCCGGCACCAGCCCGCCGGCGGCGTCGCGCCGGTGGACCGTGGCGAGGCGGCTGCGCTTTTCCGCCGGGATGGTGAAAAATGTGTCGCGCAGCTGCAGCGGACCACAGAGGCGTTCCTGCAGCACGGTTTCCAGCGGCTGGCCGGTGAGTTTCTCGATCAGGTAGCCGAGCACGTCGAAATTATGACCGTAGAGGAACGCGTCGCCCGGCTGGTGGTTGAGCGGAATCCCGGCGAGCGCCCGCGCGAATTCCGGCAGGGTCGGGAAACCGGGCAGGTCCACTTGCTTGTAGGCGGGAGCCACCGCCGGCGTGGCGTTCCAGTCATAGGAGAAACCCGACGAATGCGTGAGGAGGTGGCGGATCGTGACGGGGCGGGCGACTTCCAACTGCGGCGCGTCAGGCGGGCCCGTGGCAACCTTGAGCTCCTTGAACTCGGGCAGGTATTGCGCGACCGGGTCATCGAGATTGAACCGCCCTTCCTCCCAGAGCATCAGGGTCAGCACGGCGATCACCGGCTTGGTCAGCGAATAGATGTAGATCAGCGAGTCGCGCTCCAGCGGAAGTTTCGCGGCGACGTCACGGTAGCCATAGGTGCGGGCATCGACGATCTTGCCGTCGCGGGCGATGAGCGTGATGGCCCCGGAACACTTGGCGTCATCGACGTAACCTTGCACCAGGCCATGCACGCGCTCCAAGCGCTCCGTCGAGAAACCGCCCGCAGCGGGGTCGCCGGCGGGCAGGGGAGCGGCGGCTAGGGAGCCGACGGTAACGCAGGCGGCCGCAAGGAACCCGGCCAGCGGGCGGAGTTTCATGTTCAGAGCACGCGGTTGGCGGCGATAACCTTGGCATACCACTGCGCGCTCAACTTGGGGGTGCGGCGCTGGGTCTTGAAATCATTGTGCACGATGCCAAAGCGGCGGCGATAGCCGTCGGCCCACTCGAAGTTGTCGATAAAGGACCAGAGGAAGTAGCCGCGCACCGGCGCGCCGTCGGCGATGGCGCGGTGCAGTTCGCGCAGGTAGTTGCGCAGGAACTCTACGCGGTGCAGGTCGAGGCATTCGCCGCGGACGACCGTGTCGTCGTTGTAGCCGCAGCCGTTCTCGGTGATGTAGATGTGCTGCTCGCCGTAGACCTCGGCCGCCAGCCGCGGTGTCCAGTAGAGGGCGCGGGGGGCGAGGTTGAGCCACGGGCTGTCGGTGCGCGGGTAGCTGGCGCTCGGGGCGACCACCTCGGGCTGCCCGCGGGCGCCGCGGCGGATGAAGGTGGCGGTATAGATGTTGAGGCCGAGGAAATCGGCCGCCTGGCTGATGAGAGCGAAATCGCCCCGGGTCACGACCGGACGGTCGGGACCGCATTGGCGCAGGTAGGCGGGGGCGTAGTGTCCGCGGTAAATGGGATCAAGCACCGGCCAGTTGCCTTCCTGGAAGCGGATGCGCGCCGCGGCGATGTCGGCCGGCGACTCGGAGACCGGGATCACCGACTCGCAGTTGTCCGTCAGGCCCACGCGGGCGCCGCGGCCACCATGCTCGCGCACGGCGCGCACGCCGCGGCCGTGACAGACCAGCGCGTGGTGCATGGTCTGGTTGACCACGCGGGCGCTCTCGCAGACGCCGGGGGCCTTGTTGCCCTCGCCGTAGGCGTGTACGGTGAAGCAGCGGATTTCGTTCAGCGTGATCCAGTTTTTGACGCGGTCGCCGTAGGCTTGGACGATGGTGTCGGCGTAGGTGGCGAAAGCATCGGTCACCGTCCGCGAACGCCAGCCGCCACGATCCTCCAGCGCCTGTGGCAGATCCCAGTGGAACATCGTCACCCACGGAGTGAGGTCGTGCTCCAGCAGCGAGTCGATCAGGCGTGAGTAGAAGTCGAGGCCGCGCTGGTTCACGGCGCCGTCGCCCTGGGGGTAAATCCGTGGCCACGCCAGTGAGAGACGGTAATGCTTGAGGCCCAGCCGGCGCATGAGCGCGAAGTCGCGAGCATAACGGTGGTAGTGGTCGCAGGCGACATCCAGCGTGTCACCGTCGGCCACGGCGCCGGGGCGGCGCGCGAAGCGGTCCCAGACCGACTCGCCCTTGCCGTCGGTGAAGGCGGCGCCCTCGATCTGGGCGGCGGCGGCGGCGGTGCCCCAGGTGAAATTTTTCGGGAAGGTGAAGGGGAGGGGGC
>Ga0163153_10000648_pt1 | contig 59710 bp, 52 predicted proteins | sample OliLakLV19MP6IB1_FD_148629 | JGI IMG/M metagenome (GOLD analysis project Ga0163153, IMG submission 148629) | Freshwater microbial mat bacterial communities from Lake Vanda, McMurdo Dry Valleys, Antarctica - Oligotrophic Lake LV.19.MP6.IB-1 | ecosystem: Environmental > Aquatic > Freshwater >... | reverse complement strand
GGACGCGCGCACGGCGGGTTGGCGGACGCGCGCACGGCGGGTTGGCGGACGCGCGCACGGCGGGTTGGCGGACGCGCCCACGGCCCGAGTGGCGGACGCGCGCACGGCGGGTTGGCGGACGCGCCCACGGCCCGAGTGGCGGACGCGCCCACGGCGGGATGGCGCCGCCCTATCCCGAGAGGTCGAACCAGGTCGTCTTGAGCTGCGTGTAGCCGTCCAGAGCGTGGAGCGACTTGTCGCGGCCGAAGCCGGACTGCTTGAAGCCGCCAAAGGGCACCGTCACATCGGCCGAGTCGAACGTGTTGACGAACACGATCCCCGCCCGCAGGGCGCGGGACAGCTTGTGCGCCTTGTTCACGTCGCGCGTCCACAGACCGGCGGCCAGGCCATACGGCGTGTCGTTGGCGATGCGCAGCGCGTCCGCTTCATCCTCGAACTCGGTCACGGTCAGGACCGGGCCGAAGATCTCCTCCCGAGCCACGCGCCAGTCGTTGGAGACGCCGTCCAGGATCGTGGGTGGGATGAAGTAGCCGCCGCTGTCCTCGCGCACGCGCTCACCGCCAGCGACGACTCGCGCGCCCTCCTCCTGACCGAGGCGAACGTAGCCGAGCACCTTATCCAGCTGCCGCGCATCCACGATGGACCCGAGCTGCGTCGCCGGGTCCAGCGGCTCGCCTGGCGCCAGCTCTCGGCCCATCGCCGCGATGCGCTCGACCAACTCCTCGCGGACGGAGCGATGCACGATCAGGCGCGAACCGGCGTTGCACGTCTGGCCGCTGTTGTAGAAGATCCCCCAGCCGATGGCGCTGGCCGCCGCCTCCAGGTCGCCGACATCGCCCAGCACCACCTGCGGGCTCTTGCCGCCGAGCTCCAGCGAGATGGCCTTGACGTCGCTGTCGCCGACCGCGCGCAGCAGCGACTTGCCCACTTCCGTCGAGCCCGTGAACGCGATCTTGTCCACGCCCGGATGGCGTGCCAGCGCATCGCCGATGACCGCGCCCGGCCCGGTGACTACGTTGAGCACCCCGTCGGGCAACCCGGCCTCCGAGGCCAGCTCAGCCAGACGCAGGGCACTCAACGGCGACTGCGAGGCGGGCTTCAGGACCATGCTGTTCCCCGTCGCGAGCGCCGCACCCAGCTTCCAGGCGGAGATGATCAACGGGTAGTTCCAGGGCACGATCGCGCCGACCACCCCGATCGGCTCGCGGGTCACGAGCGACAGCGTGTCGGGTCCGGTCGGGCCGATCTCGCCGTACACCTTGTCGATCGTCTCGGCATACCACTGGATGGTCTTGGCCGCGGACGGCACGTCCACCGACAGCGTGTCGCGGATGGGCTTGCCGACATCGAGCGACTCGAGCAGGGCCAGCTCCTCCAGGTTCGCGCGGATGAGATCGGCGAGCTTGAGCAGGATCGCCTTGCGCGCGGCCGGTGGGCGATCGGACCAGCGCCGATCATCGAACGCCCGACGCGCCGCAGCCACGGCCCGGTCGACGTCCTCCGCGCCGCCCTCGGCCACACGGGCGATGATCGATCCGTCACGGCCGGCGACGTCGTCGAAGGTTCGGCCCGACGCAGCGGGCACGAACCGGCCGTCGATGAACAACTCGGTCCGCGGTGCGACGGCTTCGGCGCGGGCCAGCCAGTCGGCGGCGGTGAGCGTGGTTGCGGGGCTCAAACGGCGTACCTCGTGATCGCAGTCTCGTCGAGGGTGAGGCCGAGGCCGGGCGCCGAAGGCACGCGCAGGATGCCGTCCCGGCCCGGGCGGATCGGCTCCGCAAGCATCGCGTCGCGGCGCTCGGGTGTCCAGCCCGGCGGGTCATACGGAAATTCGATGAACGGTCCGCCACCGACCCCGGCCGCCACGTGCAGGTTGGCCAGCAGGCCGATGCCGTTGGTCCAGGTGTGCGGCGTGAACCAGCGGTTGCGGGCCAGGGCCAGCTCCCCGGCTGTCCGCGTCCGGAGCATGCCCGCGGACAGCACGACGTCTCCCTGGAACACGTCGAACGCGTCCGCGTCCAGCGCCGCCAGCACCTCCGGGAAAGTGCGGATCATCTCGCCGCCGGCGATGCGCGGACCCGGCGACGAGGCCCGCAACCCGGCCAACCCTCGCAGATCCGTGCCGGCCAACGGCTCCTCCACCCACAGCACGTCATAGTCGGCCAGCTGCGCGACGATCCGCCGCGCCTCCACCGGACCGAGCGACGGCGAGATGTCCCCGGCCATCCGCCAGCCCTGGTTGAGGTCGACCATGATGGCCATCGTGTCGCCGACGGCCGCTCGGGTCGCAGCCACCGCCGCCAGCCCCTCGTCCAGGCGCCGCGGGTCCACCCGGATCTTCAGCGCCCGAAAGCCCTCGTCGCGCAGGCGCAACGCCGACTCGGCCCGAGCCGCCGGCCCCAGCAGCGACCCGCACGACGCGTAGGCCGGGATGCCGTCGACGGCGCCGCCGAACAGCGTCGCCACCGGCAGACCGGCGACCTTGCCGACGATGTCCCACAGCGCGACCTCCAGCGGCCAGTAGCGGCCGGCATGGAAGTCGATCGTCTCCAACACTCGGACGTGGCGCGCGACCGCCAGCGGATCCTGGCCGATGAACAGGTGCGCGAACGCCTCGAAGCCGTCCATCGTGTCACCCGACCCGATGCCCACGACGCCCTCGTCGGTCTCCACCCGGACCAGGGTCACCGGGAACTGCGTGCGCGGCACGGGATCCCACGCCGCCGGGAAGGGCGGATCGAGCGGGACGACCAGGCGCTGGAGATGGATCGCGGTGATACGCATCGGGCGCAGTATCGCCGACACGCGCCACGATGGGGTACTGTCGGCCGACACCATGACGACCGCCCGCGATCGACCGCCCGAGGAGGCGGCCGAGGACTCCTCCTTCGCCCGTGGCCTGCGGGTCCTGCTGACCGTGGCCGACCGTGGCGAGATCCGGGCCGACGAGCTGTCCGCCCTATTGGATACGCCGATCTCCACCATCTACCGCTATCTGCGGACGCTGACAGAGTTCGGCTTCACGGAGCGCAACGAGGCCGGCTATCGACTCGGCCCGCGGCTGGTCATCGAGAGCGGCGAACAGGTCACGGCAGAGGCGCTCATCCGGGCGGCCGACCCGATCCTCATCAAGCTGGCCGAGGCGACCGGCGAGACCGTGGTCATCAGCCGCCGCGTGGGCACCGCGGCGATGCGCCTCCACCAGGTCGAGTCCGCACAGCCCCTGCGCGTCAGCCTGGATCCCGGGACCACGTCACCGCTCCACGCCGGAGCCCTGTCCAAGGTGCTCCTGGCGTACGCCCCGGCGGAAGTGCTGGAAGCGGTCATCGCGGCCGGGCTGCCGGCGCTGACGGCGGCCACGCCCGACGAGCGGCGCCTGCGCACAGAGCTCGATGCGATCGCCGCCGCCGGTCTTGCCATCTCCGAGGGAGAGTCGATCGAGGGCTCGATCGCCGTGGCGGCGCCGATCATGCGCGCGGACGGCATCGTCGCGGCCATCGGGGTCATCGGTCCTGCCAGCCGCTGCGGGAAGCGCTGGCGCGCCCGCGTCGAGCGCCTGTTGCCCGGTGCCGCCCAGGCCGTCGCCGACGCCATCGACGACCGCGCGCCGACCACCTGACGATGCCCGCGGCCGCGATAGGACTTTCGTATAGCGGGAATGCAGCCTCCCGCGATTTGACAATCGTCGCAACCTTGTGCAGCATGCGCGGCGATGGACAGCCTCGAGACACTGCGACCGGTCTCCGCCTCGTACGCGACGATGCCTGTCGCGCTCGCCTTCGACTGGCAGACGGCCAGCGCCGAGCTGGGCGTCGCGGAGTGGTACCTCGTCGCGTTCCGCTCCATCCGCCGCGATGAGGCCGACGAGGAGCGCCTTACCGCGCTCGACACGGCGGCCCACCACGAGGCCGCGGGCGCACCCGGTTTCGTCCACTACTTCAAGGGCCCCAAGGCCGACGACGGATCGTGCTTGTCGTTCTGCCTATGGACCAGCCGGGCCGCGGCGCGATCCGCGTCCGGGCTGCCGGCCCACCGTGAGGCAGTCACCGTGCTCGACGAGATGTACGCGTCGTACACGCTCGAGTTCCAGCGTGTCACCCGCGCGGCGGCGCACGCCCCGCTCATCTTCGAGCCGTACGACCGGCACCCGCTCCCCGATCCAGGGCACGACGCCGCGCTCCCCGCGTTCGACCCGAGCTTCGCTCCCTCCTGACAGCCGTGCCGGCCGCTGACGGCCGGGTCCAGGGCCCCAGCGGCGCCGTCCCGACGCTGACCCGCAGCGCACCTGGGATCGCGGCCGCGGTCGTCGTCGCGGTCGTCGCCGAGCGGTTGACGGCGATCCTGCCCATCGGCGTCGCCGCCGTGTCGATCGCGGTGTTGCTCGGCCTGCTCGTCGGTCCGATCGCCCTGACCCGGGCGCCATCGCTGCGACCGGGCCTGGCCGTGGCCATGACCTGGATCCTGCGCACGGGCATCGTGCTCCTCGGCGCGCGCCTCAGCCTCGGTGAGATCGCCTCGATCGGGGCGCCAGCGGCCGGGATCATCGTGGCCACCATGGCCGGCACCCTGGCTCTCGTCCTCGCCGCGTCCCGCGTGGCCGCCATCGAGCGGACGCTGGCCGTGCTCCTCGCCGTCGGCGCGGCGGTGTGCGGCAACTCGGCGGTCATCGCCACGGCCCCGGTCATCGGCGCGCCGCCGCGGCACGTCGCGTTCGCGGTCGCCGTCGTGACCCTGTTCGGGACGGCCGCCGTGTTCGTGTACCCGCTCATCGCCGGCGCGCTGGCCCTCGACGACGCGGCCTACGGCCTGTGGGCCGGCATCGCCATCAACGACACGAGCCAGGTGGTGGCCGCGTCGGCGGCCGTCTCGCCAGCGGCCCTCGAGGTGGCCACGGTCGTGAAGCTGATCCGGAATGCGCTCATGGCGCCACTCCTGCTTGGCATCGCCTGGTCCTGGGCCCGCCGGGCGGACGCGGCGGAGCCCGGCGCCGTCGATGGCGTCGCGCCCGACACCAGGGCGGGCCTGCGCCGAGCGATCCCCGGCTTCGTCCTGGCCTTCCTGGCCATGGCCGCGCTGCGCAGCGTGGGCGTCATCTCGGCCGAGGTCGCGGCGACCCTGAGCGTGGCCGCCGGCTGGGCGATCCTCGTCGGTCTGGCCGGCGTGGGCCTGACGACGCGCTTCGGGGAGCTGCGCGCCGTCGGTCCGCGACCGCTGCTCGTCGGGTTCGGTGTGGCCGTCGTCGTCGGCGCCGTGACGCTGGCTGTGATCCTGGCGACGGGCATCGCCGACGGCCTGACCGTCTAGGCGTCGATCGAGGCCGCCCGCTCGGCGGCGACCCGCCGGCGCCGCCCGAGGATGAACGCGATGACGCCGCCGATCGAGGTCACGCCCAGGATCATCGCGTGGACCAGCAGGGCCATCGCGAAGGCCGATGCCGGATCGATGCCGAAGAGCTTGGCGATCTCGACCGCGGTGAGCTCGAAGGTCCCGACGTAGCCGGGTCCGCTGGGCACGATCGTGGCCAGCGCCACGCCGCTGGACAGCAGGGCGGCCTGTACGAACGAAAGCTCCACACCGACGGCCTGGCCGGCCGCCAGGAACGTGCCGATCGACGCCGTCCAGGCCACCGCACTGAACAGCAGCGCCAGGCCCAGCGAGCGTGGGTGCGCGGCGACCGCCAGGCCCTCGCGCAGTCGGGCGGCCAGATCGATGACCTTCGGCCAGCGACGGGCGATCCCCAGGAAGCGATCGGCACCGGGCATCCGATGGAGCACGATGACCCCGACGAGACCGGCGATGAGCACGCCGACGAAGACGCCGCCCAGGAGGACCGCGGTCGACATGATGCCGCCGACATCGAGCAGCGCGACGGCGAGGGCCGCCACCGCCACCACGATGACCGTATCGACGATGCGCTCCACGACGACCGTGCCCAGGACGGTCGTGCGGCTGACACCCTCGCCCTCACCCAGGGCGTGGCTTCGGACCAACTCGCCGAGGCGGGCGGGCAGGACGTTGTTGGCGAGATAGCCGAGATACGTGTAGCCCAGCACCCGACGGTAGGCGACCGTGGCGACCGGAGCCAGGAGCGCCTGCCAGCGTCCGGCACGGGAGGCGACGTCGATGAACACGGTCCCGACCATGACCAGGATCCAGACCGGGCTCGCCGAGCGCAGGACCTCGACGGTCGCCGGGATGTCGACGGAGTCGACGAGGATGGAGACGGCCGCCACTGAGATGGCGATGCCAAGCAGGGTCCGCAGGACGACGCCCCGGGAGACGGTCACGGGTGCATCACCACCCGATCACGCGCGTGAGCGTGCGGTCAACTTCGGCGAGCGACGCAGGCCGACGCGATGGAGCATGTAGTCGAGCACGACCCCCAGCGTGGACAGGCCGTAGACCACGCTTCGCCGGAAGCCGACGGAGCTCGCCTCCTCGAAGTAGCGGGTCGGCACGGCGATCTCCCCGACGCGCCGGCGCATGCCGGCGGCGACGACCTGAGCGATGAGTTCCTGATCGAACACGAAGTCATCGCTGTTGGCGTGATACGGGATGGTCTCCAGGAGGTGCCGGCTGTAGGCGCGCAGGCCCGTGTGGTACTCGGACAGGCGCAGGCCGAAGACCGCGTTCTCGGTGATGGTCAGGAAGCGATTGCTCACGTACTTCCAGCGCGGCATGCCGCCCGCCAACGGGTCCCCCAGGAACCGGCTGCCAAGCATCAGGTCGCGCTCGCCGGCGAGGATCGGGGCGATGAGGTCGGGGATGCGCGTGGCGTCGTACTGGTAGTCCGGATGGAGCATCACGACGACGTCAGCGCCGGCCTCCAGGGCCGCGTCGTAGCAGGTCTTCTGGTTGCCGCCGTAGCCCCGGTTCTGCTGATGGATGATCACGTGCAGGCCGAGCTGTCGGGCGATGTCGACCGTCTCGTCGCGGGACACGTCGTCGACCAGGATGATGCGCTCCACACGGTCGTGGGGGATGTCTGCGTACGTTCGCTCCAGCGTCTTGGCCGCGTTGTAGGCGGGCATGACGATCACGACGTTGGGGGCGGAGCTGGGCTCGGGGGCCGGTTCGGTCACGGCGGTAGGGTAGCGGACGCGTCGTCGAAACCGGTCCGCGGCGGGGCCTGTCGGAGGCGCCGACACGGACTCGTCATGGAGGTATGCCACCATATCGGTCGGCCCTAGCTCACCAGAGGAACCCGCGTCCCATGTTCGAACGACTCTTCGGCTCCAAGGAGTCCGATCCCGCCATCGCCGAGCGCATCCCGCCCGGTCAGTACCGGACGGAGAAGTTCCCGGTCCTGCACTACGGCTCCGTCCCCAGGACCGACCTCGCGACGTGGGACTTCCGCGTGTACGGCGAGGTCGACGCGCCGCTCACCTTGACCTGGCAGGCGTTCAAGGCGCTGCCGCGCAAGCAGGTCCACACGGACATCCACTGCGTGACCCGCTGGTCCAAGCTGGATACGACCTGGGAGGGCGTGCCCATCCAGACGATCCTGGAGATGGCCCAGGTCCGGCCCTCGGCGACCCACGTGGTCAGCCACGCCGAGCAGGGCTACACGGCCAACCTGCCCCTTGAGATCCTGGATGATGACGACGTGCTGCTGGCCGACACATTCGACGGCCAGCCGCTGGAGCTGGAGCACGGCTACCCGCTCCGCCTGATCGTTCCCAAGAAGTACTTCTGGAAGAGCTCCAAATGGATCCGCGGCCTGGAGTTCCTGGACCACGACCAGCTCGGCTTCTGGGAACGCTACGGCTACAACAACAGCGCCGACCCCTGGCAGGAAGAGCGCTTCAGCGGCGACTGACCTTGGGCTCCGGCCACGCGGCTCATACGACCGCGGAGGCCGTGCACCAAACGCACGCATCGTCGGCGATCGATGGGCATGCAGCCTGCCGCCTGCGGGAAACGCGGCATCAGTCGCCGCATTCGTCGACCGGGACCTAGCGGATCCGCCGCAATGGGCGCCGACCGGCCGGAATCGAGCGTCCAACGCACGTTTCCTACGCCGGAGCGCCCTTCGAGGGGCAGTGCGTGCGTCCGATGCACACGATGCGGGACCATGCGGCATGTGGCGCCGCATCTGCTGCATGCCGGACCCGGCGATGACGCTGAGGCGGGCGGCGCTGGGCTGGAGCGGCGTTGCACGCCGGCTGGGGCGGCGCTGGGCTGGAGCGGCGTTGCACGCCGGCTGGGGCGGCGCTGGGCTGGAGCGGCGTTGCACGCCGGCCGGGGCGGCGCGAGGCTGGAGCGGCGCGGCACGCAGGCCGGGCCCGATCGACGGGCGATTCAGCTGCGGCGGACGCCGCCGAGCAGGCGCGGATCGGGCGTGAAGTGGCGCAGCCGCCGGGACAGCAGCAGCAGCTCGCGCTCCAGGAGAGCCACCAGCCCCTCCAGTCGCTCCACGGTCGTCTCGGCCTCCAGCAGGGCCTGGCGTCGCGGCAGCTCCACCTGGACGATGCCCGACAGCAGGTACGACAGCACGGTCGGGTCGTCGGGGATGCCCAAGTCGCCACGCATCGGCGGGTCGGCCTCCAGGAGGGACTCGAGCGGGCCGGCGGCAGCCGCGGCGGGCCGAGCCGCCGCTTCGGCCTCGTCGTCCGGACCCGGACCATCGATCTCGACCCGGATATCCAGTTCATCGGTCGTTTCGCCGTCGCGCGCCCGCATCAGCTCCAGGTAGCGCACGAAGCGGCGGATGGCGGCGGCTGCCAGACGTTCCGCGTCAGAATCGTCGCCGACCTTGTCGTCCAACGGCGTGACCGACGCGACGAGGTATGGCTCACGCTGGCTATCGACCGATTCGATCGCGAAGCGCCCGGTCGCCGCAGCGAGCAGGTCGAATCGACCGTCCGAGTAGCGGCCGGCCTCGCGGATCTCGGCGAAGGCGCCAACGCCGGCAAGTGTGGCGATGCCCTTCGTGCCGACCTCGCGGCCGTCGCGGATGAGCACGACCCCGAAGGGCTCGCCGGTGTCCAGGCAGTGCCGGGTCATCGCCCGGTAGCGCTCCTCGAAGATGTGCAGCGGCAGGACGATGCCGGGGCACAGGACCGTGTGGAGCGGGAAGAGCGGGATGTCCATCGTCGTGGACCCCGAGTCTAGCCCGGTTCGAGCTCCAGGCGCGGCGGTGCGTGGCGGACGGACCGCTGCGCGGGCGTGGCGGTCGCGGACGTCGCCTGGTCAAGGTCGAGACCGACGGTCTCCGAGCCCGGGGCGTAGACCTGGTGGCGGCCCTTGCCGCCGGCCTTGGCCTGGTACATCGCGACATCGGCGGCCCCGAGCAGGTCGTCGACGGTGTGCATCTCCGGCGTGTCGACGGCGATGCCGATGCTGGCCCCGACGGCGACGACCTTGCCGCCGACGTGGACCGGGACGTCGAGCGCGTCCAGCAGCCGCTGGGAGACGCTGCGTGCATAGGCTGTGTCCGGGACATCGACGAGCAGGACGCCGAACTCATCGCCGCCCAGACGGGCAGCCAGATCCCCGGCTCGCAGGCCATCGCGGATCCGGCCAGCAACGGTCTCCAGCAGCTCATCCCCGGCGGCGTGCCCCTGGCTGTCGTTGACGGTCTTGAAGTCGTCGAGATCCAGGAACAGGGCCGCCACCGTCCCCGCTCCCTGGCGGGCGGCAAGCGCGGCCTCCGCCGCCTCGACGAAGCGGCGGCGATTGGCCAGTCCGGTCAACGGATCGTGGTAGGCCTGATGGCGGAGGCGCGCCTCGAGCGCACGGCGCTGCGACACGTCGCGCTCCAGCAACCCGACGACGCCGGCCAGCCGGACGAGGACGAGGAGTGACAGCACGGCCGTGCCGATGGCCGGCACCAGGAGGCCCCCGTCCCCGTTCGGCCCGAGGGCTACGAGGATCGGCCCGCTGACCATGGCCAACGCGAGGCAGGCGATACGGACATGGCCCAGCCACTGGACGGCGACGGGATGCGGGTCGGTCAGGGCGCGCATCGTCGGGTGCAATGCCGAGACCCCGAACGTGATGTATGCGAAAAGGTACAGGCTGTCGATCGGGCCGCCGGACAGGTACGTCCCGTCGAGGTTCTGGAGGGCGTAGATCTGGTCGGCCACGAGCAGGGTCACGAGGCTTGCCATGAGCAGCCGGAAGGACGCAGTGCGCGCGCCCGGCGTCGTCAGCAGGCCCATCGCCACGCCGATGAGCAGCAGGTCGGCGAGCGGGTACGACAGGCTGATCCACAGGCTCAGCGGGTCCAGCTCGGAGTCGGCGACGACCGGCTGCATGAGGAACGTCCAGGACAGGATCGCTGCGGCCGTCGCCAGGATGCCCGCATCCAGGAGGCCACCACGGTCGCCGTCGGCGACGCGGTGGCGGATGAAGATGAGCAGACCGCTGGCGATGAACGGGTAGCCGGAGAGGTAGAGCACGTCGGCGAAGGACGGGAATGGATCCTCGCCGAGGATCTCGTACACGTTCCACACGAGGTCACCGGCGACGAACAGGGCCTGGCCGAAGGCCATCAGCAGCCAGGGCGTTGCCCGCTCCGGCCGATGCGTGGCGACGCCGGCGAGGGCCACGATGACAGCCGCAGCGCCGATGCCGTCGTACAGGAAGCTCTGGGTCAGGCTCCCCGGTTCCAGCACCGCGTGCACGGCGATCATCCCCAGGCCGACCGCGAGGACGGCCAGCCAGGGCGCCGGGCGACGGGTGGAGCGACGGGATGGTTGCATGGCTCGGTCCGGCAACGATGCCGATGCCCGACCAAACCGCCCATGACCCGACGGTACCGCCCCTGCGTGGGACCTCGGGACACGAAGAAGCCGCCGGTGATCCGGCGGCTCCAGGTGTGGTGTCAGTTCGCGCGCGCCCGTCAGGGCACGATCAGGTCAGTGCGAGCAGCCCTTGGGCGCGCCACCGTCGTCGGCGGTCCGGAAGCTCGAGCCGCAGCCGCAGGCCGCGACGGCGTTCGGGTTGTTGACCGTGAAACCGGCGCCCATCAGGGTGTCGACGTAGTCGATCTGGGAGCCCTGGAGGAGGTCGACGCTCTTGCCGTCGACATAGACCTTGATCCCGTTGACTTCCAGGAGCTTGTCCTCGGGCGTCGGCGCGTCCTCCAGCATCATCCCGTAGCGGTAGCCGGAACACCCGCCGGAATAGACGTACACGCGCAGGCCGATGTCCGGATTCGTCTCGGCGACGGTCAGTTCGCGGAGCTTGGCCGTGGCGGCGTCGGTCATCGAGACCACGGTGGTCGGCTCGATATGGGGCTCAACGAACGTTGGCTGCTGCTCGATCATCGGGTGTGCGTCCTCCTTCGGACGGGCGAAGCGCGTGGGGTGGAGGCGTCAACGAGACGCGATGGCGACATCGTACGCATGACAACGGGTTTCGACAAGCGTTGCGACGAAATCCGGTTCCTGGCGCTTGTGAAGCGCCGGTCAGTCGTCCAGGCGCTCCACGATCGTGGCGATGCCCTGGCCGACACCGATGCACATGGTGGCCAGGCCGAAGCGGCCGCCGGTCCGGCGCAGCTCGTGGGTCAGCATCGTGATCAGGCGGCCGCCGCTCATGCCCAGCGGATGCCCCAGCGCGATGGCTCCACCGTTGACATTGACGCGGGCCGGATCGAGGCCGAGTTCGTCCATGCACACGAGCGACTGCGAGGCGAAGGCCTCGTTGAGCTCGATGAGGTCGAGGTTCGCGGCGGTGATGCCGGCTCGCTCCAGGGCCTTTCGCGACGCCGGCACGGGCCCGATGCCCATGATCGCCGGATCGACGCCGGCGACGGCCGTGGACACGACGCGGGCCATCGGCGTAAGGCCGAGGGCTTGCGCCCGCTCCGCCTCGACGAGGAGCACGGCCGACGCCCCGTCGTTGATGCCACTGGCGTTACCGGCCGTGACCGACCCGCCGTCCCGCCCGAACGCCGGCTTGAGTTTCGCGAGTGCCTCGGCCGTCGAGTCCGCCCGCGGATGCTCGTCGCGGTCCACGACCGTGACCTCGCCCTTGCGACCGGGGACCTCGACCGGGACGATCTGGTCGTCGAAGCGGCCGGCCTCGATGGCCGCGACGGCGCGCTGCTGGCTCTCGAGGGCGAACGCGTCCTGGCGCTCGCGGCTGACCCCCCAGCGCTCGGCCACGTTCTCGGCGGTCTCGCCCATCGAGTCAGGGTGGTGGCGCTCGGCCAGCTTCGGGTTGATGAACCGCCAGCCAAGGGTCGTGTCGGCGAGCTCGCGCGTCCCGCGGTCCCACGCACTCCCGGCCTTGAGCTGCACGTACGGGGCGCGAGTCATCGATTCCACGCCGCCGCCGATGAACACGTCGCCGTCACCGACGGCGATGGCGTGGGCTGCGCTATTGATCGCCTGCAGGCCCGAGCCGCACAGCCGGTTGACCGTGAGGCCGCCGACCTCGACCGGGAAGTCGGCCAGGAGCAGCGCCATCCGGGCGACGTCGCGGTTGTCCTCGCCGGCCTGGTTGGCGCAGCCGAGGATCACATCCTCGACGAGCGCGGCATCCACGCCCGCCCGATCCACGACGGCGCGAAGCACGAGCGCGGCGAGATCATCCGGGCGGACGTTCGCGAGTGCGCCACCGTAGCGGCCGATGGGCGTGCGCACGGCCTCGATGATCCAGGCCTCGCGCAGGGGACGGTGCTGATCTCGGGTCATGGCGTCGATCGTAGCGGGTGCGCAGCTCCGAGGCGGAGCGCGGGCTGAATGTCGTCGCGGCTGGCGCGCCCTCTGCCGCGGCGCGACCGGCCTCGGCGTCGATGGCGGCCTTGATCCGGACGACGATGGCGGCGGTGGCGGGCGCGCTGGCGTCGGGCGCGCTGGCGTCCCGGTCGGCGAACGCGGTCATACCGGCAACGATCCGGTCGCCCCCACCGAGCGAAGGGCCAGGGCCGTGTAGGCATCGACGATCGCGCCTCGATCGATCGGGCCGTCGAGCCGGTACCACACGACGATGCCGTTGAGGGCGGTCAGGATGAACGCGCTCGCCGCCGCCGGATCGACCGGCGCGAAGACGCCGGCGTCACGTCCATCGGCGATCGCATCGCGGAACTGGCCCTCGTAGGCGTCCCGTCGTGCGGCCATGGCCGTCCTCCGCTCGCCTTCGAGGGCGCGCCACTCCTGGATGAACACGCTGGCCCGCTCCAGGTCGTCGAGCAGGACCACGAGATGGCCGCGGACGAGGGTCGCAAGGCGAGCTCGCGGGTCGGCCGTGGCGTCGCGTGCGTCCTCGGCGGCCGCCTCGAAGCGGCTGCCCGTCCGGTCCACGATCGACCACAGCACGTCCTGCTTGGAGGTCACGTGGGCGTACAGGCTGGCGCCCTGGATGTCCACCGCCCGCGCGATGTCGCGGACGCTCGTCGCGGCGTAGCCGCGCTCGCGAAAGAGCGCGCTCGCGGCGTCCTCGATAGCGCGTCGTCGTGCGGTCTCGACCACGGTCCGATCGGCCTCCCCGTTGCTGCGCAGGTGCAACCTAACGAACGTTCGCTCGTGTTCGCGGGAGCCTACGCCTGCGAGGCGATTCGGGCAAGAGGCGGCGATCGGGCCCGAATGTTGCGCTCAAGGGGCCGCGGTGAGCACCACGTATGCATCGATCGACCGTAGCGGCCGGATCGCGCCATCTTGGACCCAGATCCGCCGGGCGTGAGGCGGCACAGGCCGGCGAATGCACATGGGACGTGCACGCGAAGGCCGCGTGGTCCGATCGGGGCCTGCGGGAGATCCCCACGGCCCCGCGCGCCAGGTCCCGGTGGCCGCTACTCCCCGGTGAAGTCGACGAGGCGCCCGTCGACGAGCTCGAACACGCGCCGGTCGACCGGCTCGTCGGCACCGCCTGATTGCTCGACGACGAAGGTCGAGAAGAGATCGGCCCACTCGGCGTCGTCAGGGCGCAGCGTGGACGCCGCAAGCATGTGTCGCTCCGGCAGGCCGACGAGCACGCGACCGGCGTCGCCGAGCTCGCGGGCCAGGTAGGCCGCCGTGTCCGGCAGCAGGATGCGCACGGCGTCCAGGCCGTCACCGGTATCGGAGCTGATGAGCCGCCGCTCGCCGGATGCCTCGGCGGACCAGGGGGCTGTCGCCCCCCAGGCTGCGAGGTTACGCAGGGCCGCGTCCTGGAGCTCGGACGGCTCGATGCCCCACGACAGAAGGTGGTCGCCGTTGACCACGATGTCGAAGCCGCTGGCTGGGATGATGTAGACGACCGGGATGCCGGCGGGACCCTCGTCGATGAGCGGCTGGGCGTGGCTCTTGGAGGCGTGCGCGAGGAGCGTGTCGCGATGGATCGAGTCCATGGCCAGACCTTTGGTCCCGACCGGCCGGAACGCGGGCTGGACCAGGTCGCGCGCGATCGCCCAGTCGTGTTCGGGGGCGTCGGTGGCCGATGTCGTTGCGGTCGGCGGCGGCTGGTGGCCGCTCACCGGCGCGTCGGTGTCGATCTGGCCGAGGATGTCCGGCGCCGTATCCCGGAACGCCGGCGGCGGCTCGTCGCCGAGGTCGCGGCCGAGATCCCGGCCGACGTCCGATCCGCCCTGGTACGGGTCCCGTTCCATCGCTGACGTCCTCCTCGATCGCTCGGTCGGTGGGGCTGGCGGCCTAGCGGCCGGTCCAGGTCGGTGGGCGCTTGGCCATGAACGCCGCCATGCCCTCGCGCTGGTCCTCGGTCGCGAACAGGTCGAAGAAGGCGGCGCGCTCGCGGCGCAGTCCTTCGGCGAGGGGCAGCTCCGCGGCGCTGCGCACCGCTGCCTTGGCCGCACGCACCGCGAGCGGCGGCATGCCGGCGATGGTCGAGGCGAGGGTCAGGGCCGCCGACAGCGTCTCGGCGGCCGGCACGACCTGCGACACGAGGCCCGCCGCGAACGCCTCCTCCGCCCCGAACATGCGCCCGGTCAGGATCAGCTCCATGGCCCGAGCCTGGCCGATCGCCCGGGTCAGGCGCTGGGTGCCGCCGGCGCCGGGCATGACCCCGATGCGGATCTCCGGCTGCCCGAAGCGGGCGTCGTCACCGGCCACGATGAGGTCGCACGACATGGCCAGCTCGCAGCCACCGCCCAGCGCGTAGCCGCGGACCGCGGCGATGACCGGCACGCCGACGCCGGCGATCCGGTGCCACGCGTCGAAGTGGCCCTCGCTGGCGAGGCGCTCCGGGGTCTGGTCGGCGAGCTCCGTGATGTCCGCCCCGGCCACGAAGGCGGCGTCGCCCGCTCCGGTCAGGACGACGGCGCGCACGCCCGGATCGGCGTCCAGCTCCTGCAGCGCGTCGGCGAGCTGGGCCAGCAGCGCGAAGCTCAACGCGTTGCGCGCCTCCGGTCGATCGATGGTCACGAGGGCGACGCCGTCATGCCCCTCGACGCGGGGCTCGACGCGGATGAGCTGTGTTCCCGACCGCACGTCCGTCACGCCGGGCTGACTGCTGGCTGCACGTCGCCAGTATCCACGAGGCCGCCAGCCGCGACGAGGTCATCGGCGTCTCCAGCACGAGCAGCGTGGCCAGCCCGGCACAGGGCGAGCAATGTGGTCAGGGCAGACCCTCCTCCGCGAACTGGGATCGGGCGTCCATGCTCGCCCCATGCAGCAGGATCAGCGGCGGCCCGGCTCCCGCCACCTGGGAGGCGACGGGTCCGCCCGTTCGCGTCGATGGTCGGCATCGTCGGACTGATACTACGACCTCGCACCGGCCCGATGAGGCCAAGTGGCCCCATCCGGCTTGCCCCGGATGGCCCTGTCGACCCGGGCTCGGCACGATCGACACTGGGAGCTGGCCAACCCGATGGTCCAGCGACCGAAGCAGGGTCTCGCGACCGGACGTCGACGCATGCCCCGGATCATCGCGACGCGACGGGAGGATGCGACATGACGACGCGCGCCGCACCGCCGTGCGCAGCTGGACGCTCATGACCACGGCCGGGTCGACCGAGCCGCTTGAGGCCTGGCGATTGGATGCCGGCGCGGTGACGGACGACCTCTGCTCCAGCCCGGAGAGTGGCCTGACGGCGGACGAGGCAGCGTCGCGCCTGGCGAGGTATGGGCCGAATGCCCTCCGCGCCAAGACGGTGCGGCCTGCCTGGCGGCTCCTGCTGGAACAGTTCACCAACGCGATGATCCTCGTCTTGATCGGCGCCGCGGCGATCACGGCCGCTCTCGGCGACCTGAAAGACACCGTCGTCATCCTGGCCATCGTCGCCCTCAACGGCATCGTCGGCTTCGTCCAGGAATACCGGGCCGAACGCGCCATGGACGCGCTCAAGCGGATGACCAGTCCGTCCGCAAGAGTGGTCCGCGATGCTCGGACCGAGCAGGTCCCGGCCACGAACCTGGTCCCCGGCGACATCGTCCGCCTGGATGCCGGTGACATCGTCACTGCCGACATGCGCCTGATCGAAGCGCAGTCCCTGCGTATCAACGAGGCCGCCCTGACCGGCGAATCCGAACCCGCCGGCAAGTCCGTAGCGGCGCTCCCCGATGTGACGTCCGCGCTCCTGGCCGACCAGCGCAACATCGCCTTCAGTGGGACGGCCGTGACCTATGGGCGCGGCCTCGGCATCGTCGTGGCGACCGGCATGGGGACCGCCCTGGGCCGCGTGGCTGAGCTCCTCCAGGAGCACGGCAGAGGGTCGACGCCGCTCCAGCGCCGGTTGTCGTCGCTCGGCAAGCGCCTGGCCGTGGCGGCCGCCGTGGTGTGCGTGCTGATCTTCGCCACCGGCATCGCCCGCGGCGAAGCCGCCGATGACATGTTCCTGATCGCGGTGAGCCTGGCCGTCGCGGCCATCCCTGAAGGTCTGCCCGCCGTCGTGACCATCGCCCTGGCCCTGGGAGCTCGGCGGATGGCTCGCCGCAACTCGCTCATCCGCAAGTTGCCAGCCGTCGAAACGCTGGGGTCGGTGACGGTGATCTGCAGCGACAAGACCGGGACGCTCACCGAGAACCGGATGCTCGTCGAACGCGTCTGGACGCCGATCGCCGAGTACCGCGTGACCGGCGATGGCTACGCTCCCGAGGGAGCGTTCGAGCCCGACCCGGGCGGGGACCCGTCGCTCGATCGGCTCGCCCGGGTAGCGGCCGCCTGCAACGACGCTTCGCTCACGGCGCCAGCACGGCACGGCGATCCGTGGACCATCACCGGCGATCCGACCGAGGCGGCACTCCTGTCCCTGGCGGCCAAGCGCGGCATCGAGCCCGAGACGCTGACCGCGGCCTGCCCGCGGATCGAAGAACTGACGTTCGACTCCGAGCGGCGCCGGATGGCGACGTTGCACCTCGAGAGCGATCACGTGTGGGTCGCGGTCAAGGGCGCCCTGGAGGCGATCGGACCCCTGCTCGCGTCGTCGGACCGGGCGATCCTGGCGCGCGCCGAGGAGGTCGCCGAGTCGTATGCCCAGGCTGGCTATCGCGTGCTCGCGCTGGCGGAACGATCCATGGACGATGTGCCCGGACGCCTGGACGACGCGGAACTCGGGCTGCGCCTCGTCGGCCTGGTGGGCATGGCGGATCCCCCGCGCGGCGCATCCGCCCCATCGATCGCGGAGTGCCGGGCCGCGGGCATCACGCCGATCATGATCACCGGCGATCACCCCGCGACAGCCGCGGCCATCGCCCGCCGGATCGGCATCCTGGGAGACGGTGGCCGGACCCTGACGGGCGCTGAGCTGGAGCTCCTCGACGAGCCGCAGTTCGATGCGATCGTCAGCGATGTCGCCGTCTACGCCCGCACCAACCCAGAGCAGAAGCTGCGCATCGTGGATGCCTGGACCCGACGCGGGGCGGTCGTGGCCATGACCGGCGACGGCGTGAATGATGCGCCAGCCCTCAAACGTGCCGACATCGGCGTGGCCATGGGCATCACCGGGACCGAGGTCAGCAAGGAGGCCGCGGACATGGTCCTGGCCGACGACGACTTCGCGACCATCGTGTCGGCGGTCGAGGAGGGACGCCGGATCTACGACAACATCCGGCGCTTCGTGCGCTACCTGCTGACGACGAACTCAGCTGAGATCTGGGTCATGTCGTTGGCGCCATTCCTGGGCCTGCCCTTTCCGCTCATCGCCGTCCAGATCCTGTGGATCAACCTGGTCACCGATGGCTTGCCCGCGCTCGCCCTCGGCGTCGAGCCGACCGAGCGCGACACGATGCGCCGGCCACCGCGTGCGCCGACGGAATCGATCCTGGCGCGCGGTCTCTGGCAGCACGCCATCTGGGTCGGGCTGTGGATGGCAGCCGTCGTCCTGGCGATGCAGGCGTTCGCACTGGGCCAGGACTGGCCGTGGCAGACCATGGTATTCACGACGCTGGCCCTCCTGCAGCTTGGCAATGCCCTGGCCATCCGCTCCGAACGCGACAGCCTGTTCCGGTTGGGCCTGCGCTCCAACCTGCCGCTGACCATCGCCGTCGCCGCCACGCTCCTCGTCCAGCTCGCCCTGGTCTATGTCCCGGCGCTGCAGCCGATCTTCTCGACGCAGGCGCTCAGCGCCCAGCAGCTCGCCCTGGTCCTGGCCGCGTCCACGCTCGGTTTCGCAGCGGTGGAGATGGAGAAGTGGATCGGTCGCCGCCGTACATCGAGTGGCGGCTCCGGCAGGGTACGATCGGCAGCATGACCGAACCGACGCAGGCCACCCGCCTCGAGCGCGACTCCATGGGCGAGATGGCCGTGCCGGCCGATGCCCTGTACGGCGCCTCGACCCAGCGCGCCGTGCTCAACTTCCCGATCTCCGGCCAGCGCATTCCGCGGCGCTTCATCCGGGCCCTGGCGCTCATCAAGCTGGCCGCGGCTGAGACGAACGGCGACCTGGGCCTGCTCGATGCCGACGTCGCCCGGGCGATCGCCGCGGCCGCCGCCTCGGTCGCCGACGGCGACCACGACGACCAGTTCCCCATCGACATCTACCAGACCGGCTCCGGGACCTCGACCAACACGAACATGAACGAGGTCGTGGCCCACCTCGCCAGCGCCCGTCTGGGCGACGGTCGCACGGTCCATCCCAACGACGACGTCAATCGCTGCCAGAGCTCCAACGACACGATCCCGACGGCCCTCCAGCTGGCCGCGGCCATGGCTCTTGAGGAAGCCCTCATCCCGGCTCTCATCGAGCTCCAGACCTCGCTCGCGGCCAAGGCCGACGAGTTCTGGCCCATCGTCAAAACCGGCCGCACGCACCTCCAGGACGCGACGCCCATCCGCCTCGGCCAGGAATTCCGGGGTTACGCCGGCCAGGTGGAGGAAGCCGTTCGGCGGGCCAAGGCGGCCCGGGATGAGCTGCTGACCGTGCCCCTTGGTGGCACGGCCGTGGGCACCGGCATCAACGCCCACCCAGAGTACGCGGCCCGGGCCTGCGCGGGCCTGACCGAGCTCCTCGCGCTGCCCGTGCGCGAGGCGCCAAATCACTTCCACGCCCAGGCCACGCTGGACGTCGCCATCGCCGCCCACGGCGGCATCCGGGCCATCGCCCTGGGTCTGTGGAAGATCGCCTCCGATATACGGCTGCTGGGCATGGGTCCTCGGGCTGGAATCGCCGAGCTCGCCCTGCCGGAGACCCAGCCCGGGTCGTCGATCATGCCGGGCAAGGTGAACCCGGTGATCATCGAGTCGCTGACGATGGTCGTGGCCCGCGTCGTGGGCAACGACGCGACCGTGGCCTTCAGCCAGACCGGCTCGTTCCTGGAGCTCAACGTGATGCTGCCGGTGACCGCCGTCGCCCTCCTCGAATCGATCGAACTCCTGGCGGCGGCGGCCGCGAACCTGAGTCGGCGCACGATCGACGGCCTCGTCGCCACGGAGCGCGGGCCGGCGGTCGTCGAGCAGGGCCTGATGCTGGCCACGGCGCTGGCGCCGGTCATCGGCTACGACGAGGCCGCGAAGCTCGCCAAGGAAGCGTTCAAGAGCGGGCGGACCATCCGGGAGCTGGCCCTGGAGCGGGGCCTGGCCGCAGAAGACCTGGATCGTCTGCTGGACCCGGCCGCCATGACCGAGCCTGGCCTGGGCGGAGGGCCCGCAGCGGGCTGACGGGTCAGACGAGCTCGATTCCCAACGCTAGCCTCCGACCTGCAACCCCACGACCATCGTGGCCGGGTCATCGGCCCCGCAGCCGAGCAGGCCGACGGCGAGGCCGAGCGTCATCACGCCGGCCGCGATGCGGCGCCGCAGGCTTCTGTCCGATGGTCGCGTCACCGCACGGTGCGTCCGGCTGCATCGACGGTTGCGACCGACGGTGGGAAGCCACGCAGGCCGGCGACGGCCCCGACCAGCAGCCAGGTCACGCCGTATGGCACCAGCAGGACCAACCAACCGACCTCCCGTCCGGCGCTAGCGCCGAAGGCCAGCATCGCGCCGAGCAGGCCGATCGCGGACGCCGCCCATACGATCCCGAGCCACGCCGGGACGACCCGGCCGATCGCCGCCAGCGCAAGGAGCGCCGAGGCGAGCATCGCGAACAGGACCAGCGAACCGACGCCGAACGCCGCGAACCCGAAGCAGACCAGCGCGGTCGAGCCGGCGATGGCCCCGATCGGGCGCGTCGCGTTCGATCCGGCATGGACGATCGCGCCGTGCGCGATCGCCAGGGCGATGTTCGCGATCGAGCTGAGGCCGACCATGACCGACGCAGACGCCGGCTCCACGTCGTTCCAGCCCCGGAAAGTCGCGCAGGACGAGTCCGGTCCAGGCGAGGAACGCCACGCCGCTCACGATCGACGAGACGACCACCACCGGGACGCGCCGTCGCAGTGGACGACCGCTCACGTCCCCAGGCAGCTCGGCGTGGAGGCGCGCATCGATGGCGCCCCCGACGATGTCGATGCGGTCGCGCATCCCGGGCGGACGCGACGCCAGCACGCCCCGGAACTCGGCCTCGTAGCGGTCGCGCCAGGCCTGCGGGTAGAGGCGGATCAGGGCACTCATGTCGATGTCTCCTCGAGGCGGTCGAGGCCCGTCCGGGCAAACCGGTCGAGACGCTCGAGCTGGGCCCTGACGGTCGTCTCGCCAAGGCCGGTGAGCCGGTACGGCCGGCGCCGCTCCTCCGGCTCGAGGGCCTCGATGAGGCCCCGCCGCTCCAGCCTGGCCAGGGCCCCGTACAGCGTGCCCGGCCCCATCGGCGTCCCGCTGATCGACTCGACATCGGTCATGATCGCGTAGCCGTGCTTGGGCCCGTGGGTCAGGGATACCAGGATGTGTAGCGACGGTTCCGCGAACCGCCCCAGATCGGCGACGTCATCAGAAATATGCGTGCTCCCCGTCCGCGTGGATCCCCATCGTGACGCTCAGTCTGCGACGACGATGCCACAGGCGACCCGACCGCCACTGTTGCCGGTCGCGCTGGTGGCTTCCTGGTCGTCCTCGAGTGCGTGGATGACGAGCGCCGATCCGTCACCGTCGAACACGGAGACCGGGCCCATCGACAGTGTGGCGCGATCCGACACGGTGGCCAGGTGTCCCCTGCCCCGGGCGTTGACGGTGAGATTCGGGAGGTCGCCGGCATGGGCGCCGGCCGGATCGTCCAGGCCGTGCAGCGCACCGAGCGGGTTGTGATGCGTACCCGATGAGGCGAAGGTCGGCCCGTTGCAGGCCGCGATGCCGTGGAGATGGATGCCGTGCAGGCCCGGCGTCAGGCCCTGGACCTGCACGACGACGTGGAGCCGCCCGGCGGCGTCCTCAGTGAAGCGCGCCCAGCCGATGGCGTTTCCTGCACCGTCCACGATCGAGGCTCGCGCGTGCTGTGCCCCACCGGCAGCGACGGCGCCCACCGTCAAACCGACGATGGCCAGACCGATGAACGGACCGACGACCCGACGTCGGACGGAAGTGGTGGTGCGCATGGCCGAGCCCTCATGTAGCGTGGCGTGATATATCGTTGTGCGATATATACGCCGAGGCCGGACCGGTGTCAAGCGGGTTTTTGCCGGCAGCGTGTTCTTGCCGTGTCGCCCGGATCGACCTCGGCGAGCCTTCGCGGCAGCGAGCCTTCGCGGCAGCGACGCCGGCCGGTACAATCGCCGACGATGACCGACACGCGCCTGTGGGATCGAGCCGCCGCCCTCGTCTCCGTCGATGGCCGCCGTCGGCCGGCGGTCGCTGTCCTGCCGACCGGCCTTCCGACCGTGCCGGAGCTGTTCGAGTTCATGCGCGACGCCGAGTCACGCTTTGCCACCCTGCGACTGCGCGTAGAGGAGCGCAGCCACACGGCCCGTGGCGAGCAACGGACCCGGACCGAGGTGCTGCTTCGTCACCCGGGCGATGCGAAGGTCTTGACCAGCGACCCGGACCAGCCGATCGGCGGCACGTACGAGATCTGGATCTCCGATGGCGACCTGGTGCGCACATACGCGTCCGCGCACACCCTCGGGACGCAGCGCCCGGTGCGCAACCGGCCGCGCGGCCTGGACGATCGGGACTTCCCGGGTGCCTCGCGGGTCTACGAGCCGGTCACAGCCCTGCCGTACGAGACCCTCGCCGACACGTTCGTGCACCCGGCCGGCTTCTGCCAGAACGTCCTCTCGACGGGCCGGACCATGGTGACCGGCACGGATGTCGTCAACGGGCGCGAGGCGATCCTTGTCGAGTGCGCGCACCCGCGCACCACGCAGCTCGCCGGCGACCGGCCCGACTTCCGGATCTCGCTCGCGGTCGATCGTGAGCTCGGGGTCATCCTGCGCCTGACCGAGACCATCGACAGCGCCATCACCCGCCAGGCGGATGCCGTCGAGGTCAGCCCTGACGCCAGCCTGCCGCCGTCCGCCTTCGAGTTCGTGTTCCCGACCGGGACCACGATGCTGTATTGACCGACGCATCCGGCGCATCGCGGTCTTCCCGACCGCCTGAGCCGCGCGTATAGTCCCGCCATCGTGTCGACCCGGCCGCGGCCGGTCAGGTTCGCCTACCCACACTGACGAGGCACGCAGCTCGCAAAGGAGGGCCCAGCGACCGACCCGAGCCGTTGCCCACGGCCGAGCGGATGGCATGCCGCTCGCCGGACTGCATCACGACATCCCCGCGTCCTGCGTCTGGCGCCCCGAACCCCGTCGGGCAGCGGCCGACGCGCCTGATTCGGCCTTGAGGGAGACCGGATCTCCGGGAGATCGCCGCCGTTGGCGTCGGCCCCGGTCGAGTGAGGGAGGTACCCGGTGACCCAGCCGCGTTCACGCGAAGAGACGATCCAACAGGACGTCGCCGAACTGCACAGCCTGGGCTATGCCCAAGAGCTCTTCCGCTCCATGGGCGGGTTCAGCAACTTCGCCATCAGCTTCAGCATCATCAGCATCCTGACCGGTGCGGTCATCCTGTTCGACTACGGCCTGGCCTGGGCCGGCACGGCGGCCGTGCTCATCGGCTGGCCGCTGGTCACGGTCTTCGTCCTGTGCATCGCGGCGTCGATGGCGGAGATCGCCTCGGCCTACCCGACCGCCGGCGGCCTGTACTACTGGGCCAGCAAGATGCGCAACCCGCGCTGGGGCTGGTGGACCGCCTGGTTCAACCTGATCGGCCAGTTCGCGATCGTTGCCGGCATCAATTTCGCCGCTGCCTTCTTCCTCAACCAGACGATCATCTCGCCGCTGACCGGCGGGGCGTACACCAACACGTCGGAGATCCTCGCCTTCGGCGACACCCTGATCATCTCCGGCCAGCTGCTGACGATGGCCGTCCTCATGATCGGGCAGCTCATCCTGAACATCGCCGGCATCAACGTGGTCGCGTTCCTCAACCAGGTCAGCGTGTGGTGGCACATCGTGTTCGTCGTGCTCATCGCCGCGGCGCTGTTCATCCTGGGCACCAAGGACACGACCGTCGACGCCGGCCTGACCCTGTTCGCCATCGAGCCGCAGGACACCCTCGGCTCGTGGGACATCACCATCCCGCCGGGCTCGGAGAACCCGATCCTCCAATTCCTGTTCGGCCCGGCGACGAGCTACGTGCCGTTCCTGGCCTTCTTCTTCTCGCTGCTGCTGGCCAACTGGACGTACACCGGCTACGACGCCTCCGCCCACGTGGCCGAGGAGACCGTCGGCGCCCGCGTCGCCAGCGCGTGGGGCATCTTCCTGTCGGTGGCGGTGTCCGCGGTCGTCGGCTTCATCTTCCTGCTCGCCCTGGTCCTGCACCTGCCGGACCTCACGCCGCTGTTCGGGCAACTCGACGACGCCGCCCTGTACAGCCAGTACTACTTCGGCGACAACGCCGCCGTCGTGTACATCCTCACCGAGAACCTTGGCGCCGGTCTCGGCGGCCTCTTCGGTGGGGCCATCGCCATCGCCATGAGCTTCTGCGGCCTGTCGTCGGTGGCCTCCGCCGGACGGATGCTGTATGCGTTCAGCCGTGATGACGGGATGCCCGGCTCCGGGTGGCTCAAGAAGGTCTCGCACCGCTATCGGACGCCGGCCAACTCGCTCACCGCGATGGTCATCGGCGCCTTCCTGCTCGCGCTCGTCGCCTTCATCGTCGGCACGGGCACGGCCATCGTCATCGTGACCGCCATCAGCACGATCTTCCTGTACGCGGCCTATGGCATCTGCATCTTCCTGGGCGCCACGACCACCGACTGGATCCAGCATCGAGCGTGGAGCCTTGGTCGGTTCTCCAAGCCCATCGCCTGGATCGCCATCGGCTGGGTCATCGTGCTGATGATCCTGTTCAGTTTCCCGACGTCGGGCAACATCTCCATCTCGTTCATGATCGCCGTCGTGGTCCTGCTCGCCATCTACTACGCCGTCGCCGGTCGCAATTTCCAGGGCCCACGGGTCATGGGCGACAGCGCCGAGCTCACGGAGATCGAGCGCGAGTTCGCCGTCGCGGCCAAGAGCATCGAGCGCTAGGCACCGCCTGGCTCGGGCGTCCCGGACGCCCACGATCGAGGGCCGGCGGCCACGCCGGCCCTCGCCACCCATCCGCAGCCCAAGAGGTCCGATCCCGATGAGCGACCACGACGCCGGTCACGCCGAGAAGCACCCCCGCCTCGCCGAATTGGAGGGGATGGTCAACGACGGCCGCATCGACACCATCGTGGTCGCCATCACCGACATGCAGGGCCGACTCGTCGGCAAGCGCGTCCAGGGCCAGGCGTTCCTGGACGGCGTGATCAGCCACGGCGCCCACTTCTGCACGTATCTCCTTGGCACGGACATGGAGATGAATACGCCCGAGGGCTTTGCCCTCATGAACTGGGAGACGGGCTATGGCGACTGGGTCGCCGAGCCGATCTGGGACCAGCTGCGCATCCTTCCGTGGCTGCCCGGCACGGCCATGGTCCTGGCCGACGCCATCGACGAGGAGACGGGTCAGGAGATCCCGATCGCCCCGCGGACCATCCTCAAGGAACAGGTCGCCAAGGCCGCCGCCGCCGGGTTCACGGTCAAGGCGGGCTCGGAGTTCGAGTTCTACGTGCTCAAGGACTCATGGGAGGAGCTGGCCGAGCGCGGGCACCCCGTGCCGCGCACGTTCGGCCACTACAACGAGGACTACCACCTGCTCCAGGCCACCAAGGCCGAGCCGCTCCATCGACTCCTGCGCAACCAGATGACCGAGGCCGCCGTGCCCATCGAGTTCTCCAAGGGCGAGGCGGCCAACGGCCAGCACGAGGTCAACATCCGCTACGACCACGTCATGGAGTCGGCCGACCGGAGCGTCGTGTTCAAGCACGGCGCCAAGGAGATCGCCTACCTGAACGGCTGGGGCATCACGTTCATGGCCAAGCCGGACCACCGCTGGACGGGCTCATCCGGCCACCTGCACATGAGCGTCTGGGATGCGGCCGGCGAGACGCCGCTGATGCACGCCGCCGACGGCGAGGAGGCCGGGCCCTACGGTCTGTCGACCATCGGTCAGCAGTTCATGGCCGGGATGATGGCCATGTCCCGCGAGCTGGCCGTGTTCGTGGCCCCGTTCATCAACTCCTACAAGCGCTACGCCTCGCTGTCGTGGGCGCCGGTCAACGTCGTGTGGGGCCGCGACAATCGGACGACCGGGTTCCGCCTGGTCGGTCGCGGCCCGGCGCTGCACGTCGAGAACCGCTTCCCGGGCGGCGACATGAACGCCTACCTGACCTACGCCGCGATGGTCGGGGCCGGCCTCTACGGCATCGAGCACGGTCTCAAGCTGGAGGACGAGTTCAAGGGCAACGGCTACCTCGCCACCGGCCACCCACGCATGCCCCGCGCCCTGTACGAGGCCATCCGCGAGCTGGAGCAGTCGAAGGCCGCGCGCGAGATCTTCGGCGACGCTGTGGTCGAGCACTACCTGAACGCCGCCCGCGTCGAGCAGGAGACCTACGACTCGATCGTCCACCCCTGGGACCGCGAGCGCTACCTGGAGCGCGGCTAGGCCAAGCACGACGCCAGGCGCGACATCGGGCTAGCGGCTCGCCGTCCGGCTGCTATCCTCCTGCTGTGGGCATGCCGTCCCAAGATCCGCACCAGACGGAGGCGCGGCCGACGGGCGACCCGCGCCCGATCAGCCGTCGAGGATGGTCGACCCGATGAGCGCGAAGCCTAGCGACCTCCTGCAGCGGATCCGCGAGCTCGAGGCGCGCGAGGCCACGCACGAACGCACGGAACGGATCCAGGCGGCGCTCTACCGGATCGCCGCCGCCGCCAGTGCGGCCGAGGACCTCAGGCAGTTCTACGCCACGGTCCACGCCATCGTCGGGGAGCTGATGTACGCGGAGAACGCATACATCGCCCTGTACGACGAGCAGCGTCGGGCGATCAACTTCCCGTACTACGTCGACATGGTCGACAAGGATCTACCCCACCCCGACGCTTGGGAGCCGGTCGGCGCCGGCAACGCCGGCGGGTTGACGGCCTACGTCCTGCGGACCGGGAAGCCGGCGAAGATCGGCCCGAAGGAGCACCTGGCGCTCGAGGCAAGCGGGGAGATCCAGTCGATCGGGACCGTCGGGGACGGGGACTGGGTCGGCGCCCCGCTCGTCGCTGAAGGCAGAACCCTCGGCGTCATCGCGGTCCAGACCTACTCGGCGGAACAACGCTACTCCGACGACGACGTCGAACTCCTCGCCTATGTCGGTCAGCACATCGGCGCCTCGCTCAGCCGGGCCCGGGCGATCGAGGAGACTCGCCAGCGCAACGCCGAGTTGGCCCTGGTCAACGACATCGGCCAGGCGCTGGCGGAGCAGCTCGAGTTCGACGCGATCATCGAGCTCGTCGGCGAACGGATCCGATCGATCTTCGACGTCCACTCGATCTTCATCGGGCTGTACGACGCGCCGACCGGCCGCATCTCGTTCCCGTACGACCTCGACGAGGGAACGCGCTTCAACCGTGATCCGATCGCGCTCGGCACAGGCTTGGTGTCCCGGGTCATCACGACCCAGCGGTCCGTCCGCATCGGGACCTTCGAAGAGCAGGTCGACGCCGGTGCCCTGCAGATCGGGGGCACCGACACGCTGTCCTGGATGGGCGTCCCGATCATGGGCGCCGACCGCGTCATCGGGATCGTCGGCCTGGAGAGCATCCGCGAGCACGCCTTTACCGAGGCCGACGAGCGGCTCCTGGCGACGCTCGCCTCGAGCATGGGCGTCGCCCTCGAGAACGCCCGCCTGTTCGCGGAGACGAAACGCCTCCTGGCGCAGTCGGACGAACGGGCCGCAGAGCTCACGATCATCAACGAGATCGGGGAGGCACTGGCCAGGCAGCTGGAGTTCGACGCCATCGTCGAGGTCGTCGGCGAGCGGGTCGGCAGGATGTTCGACACGCGGTCCGTGCAGATCTCGTTCTTCGACGAGGCGAACGGGACGATCTCGTTCCCATACAGCACCGAGGAAGGGCAGCGCTACACCGGACCGGACATCGCGTATGGCAAGGGACTGACGTCGACCGTCATCCGCACCCGGCGACCGCTCAGCATCGGGACGAGTGCCGAATCCGAGGCGCACGGGGCCATCAGGATCGGCCTGGATTCGCAATCCTGGCTCGGTGTGCCGATCCTCGTCGGCGACCGCGTCCACGGCGTCATCGCGATCGAGAGCATGCAGCCGTCGGCGTTCGACGACGGCGACGTTCGATTGCTGAGCACGCTCGCCTCGAGCATGGGCGTCGCTCTCGAAAACGCCCGGCTGTTCGGCGAGACGAAGCGATTGTTGGCGGAGACGGATGAGCGCGCGGCCGAGCTGGCCATCATCAACGGCGTCCAGGCCGGCCTGGCGAAACAGCTCGACATGCAACGGATGTACGAGCTCGTCGGCGACAAGATCCAGGAGATCTTCGATGCCCAGGTCGTGGACATCGGCATCGTCGACCGCAACGCCCAGGTCATCCGCTTCCCATACACGATCGAACGAGGAGAACGCTTCCCGGACGAACCGATGCCGATCATCGGCTTCCGCAAGAAAGTCATCGAAACGCGCGAACCGCTGGTCATCAACGAGAACGCCGTCGCGCAAGCCGAGGCGCTCGGCCAGACCGTGGTGTGGCAGGGCGAAGCCCCCAAATCGACCCTGTGGGCCCCGCTCGTCATCGGCGATGAGGCGAAGGGGGTCATCTCGCTCCAGAACCTCGATCGCGAGCATGCCTTCAGCGAGGGCGACGTCCGTCTGCTCACGACCCTTGCGGCGAGCCTCAGCGTCGCCCTCGACAATGCTCGGCTCATCGATGAGACCCGCCGGCGCGTGGGCGAGCTCGACACGGTCAACCAGGTCAGCCAGGCCATCACCTCGGAGCTCGACCTGACCGCCCTCATCCGCCTGGTCGGCGAGCAGATGCGCAACACGTTCGAGGCGGACATCGTGTACGTCGCGCTCCATGACCCGGTGAACGACCTCATCGAGTTCCCCTACTACAGCGAGGACGGGGTCGAGGAAGACTCGAAGGGGATGCCCGTCGGGGAGGGCCTGACGTCGGACATCCTCGTCTCTGGCCACCCGATGCTGCTGAATCGCGAGGCCCAGTTCAGTGAGATCCGGGGAACCGTCGTGGGCACACCGTCGAAGTCGTTTCTCGGCGTCCCCATCCGCGTCGGCGATCGGACGATCGGCGTCATCAGCGTGCAGAGCACCCACGAGGAGGGTCGCTTCGGGGAAAACGACGTGCGTCTCCTGTCGACGATCGCGGCGAACGTCGGGGCGGCGATCCGCAACGCCCAGCTGTACCAGGAGACCCAGCGGCGGGGCGATGAGATGGCGGCGCTCGCCGAGGTCGGCCGCGAGATCTCCGCCACGCTCGACCCGACCGCCGTACTCCAGAGCATCGCCGAGCAGGCGCTCAGCCTGTTCAGCGCTGGCTCGAGCGCCGTGTTCCTCAGCGAGCCGGATGGACAGACGTTCCGAGCCATCGTTGCAGTGGGCGACATCGCCGATGCATTGCGTGCCGACGAGATCACGCTCGGCGACGGGATCATCGGCAATGCCATCAAGGAGCGCCGGGCCACGATGGTCAACGACGTCCTGAGCGATCCACGGACGCGGATCATCCCGGGCACGAACCCCGATGAGAACGACCGACTGATGGTCGCGCCGCTGCTCGCCCATGACGAGGTCATCGGGGCGATGGCGGTCTGGCGGCCGATCTCGAGCCCCCTGTACACGGCGGGCGACCTCGCGCTCCTCGAAGGGCTCTCGCAGCACGCGGCGATCGCGATCGATAACGCCCGCCTGTTCCGTGAGGCCCAGGCGGCGCGCGACGCGGCCGAGGATGCGGACCGGGCCAAGAGCACGTTCCTCGCCGCGATGAGCCACGAGATCCGGACCCCGATGAACGCGATCATCGGGATGAGCGGACTGATGCTCGATACCGAACTGAACGATGAGCAACGCGACTACGCGGAGACGATCCGGACGTCCGGCGATGCCCTGCTGACGATCATCAACGACATCCTCGACTTCTCGAAGATCGAGGCCGGCAAGGTCGAGCTCGAGCACCGCCCGTTCGGGCTCGCCGGCTGCATCGAGGGGGCCATCGACGTTCTCGCGCCATCGGCGGCCGCCAAGGGCGTCGAGCTCGTGTACACCATCGACGAGCAACTGCCTCGGACGATCCTCGGCGACCAGGGCCGGCTGCGCCAGGTCGTGCTCAACCTCCTGTCGAACGCAGTCAAGTTCACGGAACAGGGAGAAGTGGAGTTGAGCGCGCGCGGCGAGCGCGTCGAGGTTGGTGATGGCACGGACACCTGGACCGTGCGGATCGACGTGCGCGACACCGGTATCGGCATCCCGGTCGACCGGATGGACCGGCTGTTCCAGTCGTTCAGCCAGGCCGACGCGTCGATCTCGCGGCGCTACGGCGGGACCGGCCTGGGCCTCGCCATCAGCCGGCGGATCGCGGAACTCATGGGTGGGGCGCTGGGTGCGACGAGCGATGGCATCGTCGGCAGCGGCAGCACCTTCCACCTGACGTTCCAGGCCGAAGCTACCGAGGAACACGCCACGACCCCCGTGCAGTTGCTCGATCTCGCTGGCCGGCACGCCCTCGTCGTCGACGACAACGCCACGAACCGGCGGATCGTCATGACGCTCCTCGATCGCTGGGGGATGACGGCCCAGGCGACCGGCTCGCCGCTCGAGGGACTTGGCTGGGTGTCGAAGGGCACGCACTTCGACATCGCCGTGGTTGACCTGCACATGCCCGAGCTCGACGGCATCTCGCTCGCCACGGCCATGCGCTCCTCCGACGGCGGGGCGAACACACCGATCGTGATGCTCTCCTCGCTCGGCGTCCACGACCGGACGAGCGAGGCCATCGCCGCCTTCCTCGTGAAACCGGTGAAGCCGTCGGCGCTGCACGATGCGATGGCCACTGCACTGGCCGGGCACGCGGTGTCGGTGCCGGTCAGGTCCACCGGGCACGCCGTGGATCGGGACCTCGGCGCCCGGCATCCTTTGCGCATCCTGCTCGCCGAGGACAACCCCGTGAACCGGAAGCTCGCGCTGCGGCTGCTTGAGCGGCTCGGCTACCGGGCCGATGTGGCGACCAACGGCCTCGAGGCGATCGCCGCGATCGAGGGATCCCGCTATGACCTGGTGCTCATGGACGTCCAGATGCCGGAGCTCGATGGCCTCGAGGCCACCCGTCGGATCCGCCACAGGTGGCCGGGGATGGCCGGGCCGCGCATCGTGGCGATGACGGCGAACGCCATGGACGGTGATCGCGAGGCGTGCATCGCCGCGGGCATGGACGACTACATCTCCAAGCCGATCGCCCCGGAGATGCTCCAGGCCAGCCTCGTGGCCACCGAGCGGCGCGACCAGCACGTCACCGCGCGTGTCGAGCGATGAGCGGCGGCCGCGTCCTCGTCGTCGACGACACCGACTTCAATCGCCGGCTGCTCGTCCGACTGTTGACGTCGATCGGGCACCAGGCCGTCGAGGCGGCCGACGGTCGCCAGGCGCTTGAGCGGTTACGCGACCCCGATGCCGAGCCGATCGATGTCGTCCTGCTGGACATCGTCATGCCGGTGATGGACGGCTACGAGACCCTCGCCCAGCTCAAGGCCGACGAGGCGCTGCGCGAGCTGCCGGTCATCGTGATCTCGGGCGTTGACGAACTCGAGAGCGTCGTTCGCTGCATCCAGATGGGCGCCGCCGACTATCTGCCAAAGAGCATCGACCCGGAGATCCTGCGGGCGCGCGTCGAGGCATCACTGGCCCAGAAGCGGCTGCGCGACGGCGAGCGGGAGCTCCTCGCGACGATCGAGCGCCAGCGCTCGCAGCTGTCCCGGTTCCTGTCGCCGCAGGTGGCGGAACTGGTGTCGAGCGCCGACGGCGAGGCGCTGCTGGCGGGCCACCGACGCGAGATCACCGCGATGTTCTGCGACCTGCGCAACTTCACGTCGTTCTCCGAGGTGGCCGAACCGGAAGAGGTGCTCGGGTTCCTGCGCTCCTACCACGGGGTGATGGGCCCGCTCATCGTCGAGCACGAAGGCACGCTCGAGCACTTCGCGGGCGACGGGTTCATGACGTTCTTCAACGACCCGATCCTCCAACCCGACCACGCCGCGCGCGCGGTCCACCTTGCGGTCGCGATGCGGCACCACTTCGCGGCGCTGTCGGCCGACTGGCGCCGACGCGGCTACACGCTCGAGCTCGGGGTCGGCATCGCCACCGGCTACGCGACGCTCGGGCGCATCGGGTTCGAAGGTCGCTACGACTACGGCGGCGTCGGCAACGTCATCATCATGGCCTCGCGCCTGAGTGGCGAGGCCGGGCCGGGTGAGATCCTCATGGCCCAGCGCACCTACGCCGCCGGCGACGGCGCGATCGATGCGGAACCAGCCGGCGAGCGCACGCTCAAGGGCTACAGCCGGCCGCTGCCCACCTATCGCGTCCCGGCGCCGGCGCAGCCGGCTGACACGGGGATCATCACGAGGGTCGGGGCATGACGACCGACCGCACGCTCGATCCGGCCGGCCTTGAGCGCCTGCTCGAGATCACTGGCGGCGACCTGGAGTTCCTGGAGGAACTCGTGGACACGTTCCTCGCCGACGCGGTCAGCCAACTCGACGCACTCGATGCAGCCGCCACGGCCGGCGACGTGGCAGGGCTCGTCCGGCCGGCGCACTCCCTCAAGTCCAACAGTGACAACGTCGGGGCGACCGCACTCGGCGACCTCGCGCGCCAGCTCGAAGCGGATGGTCGCACCGGCGTGGTGCCCGATGCGACCGCCCGCACCGCAGCGATCCGAGCCGAGTTCGGGGCCGTACACGACGCCCTCCTGGCTCGCCGCGCCCAGCGCTAGCTGCGAGCGGGACTTCTGGCCCGCCCGACGCGGACGCCGTGGCTAGCCCCCGGTGTGCTCCCTACCGACCTCGTCGAGGCGCCTCGCCACGTCTGCGTGGCCGGCCGCCTCGGCCACCTCGGCCGGGGTGCGGCCGCCATCCGTCCGGGCCGCGGCGTCGGCGCCCGCCGACAGGAACAGCTCGACCAGCTCGATATCGCCACTGGCGGCGGCCTCGTGCAGCGGCGCGTGACCCCCATGCTGTGTGGCGTTGACGTCGGCCCCGGCCGCCAGCAGCAGTCGACAGACCTCGGCATGGCGCCCGGCGGCCGCGGCGTGGAGCGGCTGGTTCTGGAAGTCGTTGGTCCCGTAGTCGTCGACCGACGCCCCGGCCTCCAGCAGGATCCGGGTGGCCTCGGGCTTGCCGAAGGATGCCGCCAGGTGAAGCGCCGTGAACCCGTCAGCGGCGTATGCCCGGGCTCGCCCCGGGTCCTCGTCCAGGCGGTGGCGCAACCGATCGATGTGCCCGAGCGCCGCCGCATCGAAGACGTCCATCTCCGGGTCGGCGGCCAGCAGCGCATCCAGCACCTCGCGGTGGTGGCGGTAGCGCGCGTGGAGGAGCGCCGACACCCCGTCCGAGCCGCGGGCACCGGCGAGCGCCGGGTCGGTAGCCAGGAGTGCAGCGACCGCGGCGACGTCGCCGGCATCGACTGCGGCGATGAGGGCGTCCGACATCGACATGGCCGCAGCGTACCCCGTCGGCGCGTGCCGCGGCGCGCGGGGCGCCGCGGCGCGGGGCGCGGGGCGCCGGGCGCGGGGCGCGACGTGATGTCCATTTGGCCGCGAGCGCGGCGCAAGCGTCCCCGTACCCCGCCCGGATCGTCCATGTAGCGGACGATCGCGCCGTAGAGGACATCGTCCGCCGTGTGCACGATCCGGGCGGGGTCGCGACGACATGAGCCGCGCCCTGGCGCGCGCAGAGGACATCGTCCGCCGTGTGCACGATCCGGGCGGGGTCGCGACGACATGAGCCGCGGCCTGGCGCGCGCAGAGGACATCGTCCGCCGTGTGCACGATCCGGGCGGGGTCGCGACGACATGAGCCGCGCCCTGGCGCGCGCAGAGGACATCGTCCGCCGTGTGCACGATCCGGGCGGGGTCGCGACGACATGAGCCGCGGCCTGGCGCGCGCAGAGCCGGTCCGGGTAGGTACGATGCGCATCTGCGTGAGGCGCTGCCGCCGACCCATGGCCGTCCGCCACCGATGAGGGAACCGAGGACCAGCACATGCGACTCGCCGACAAGGTCACGATCATCACCGGCGCCGGTGGCGGCATGGGCCGTGTGGCGGCTCAGATGTTCGCCCGGGAGGGTGCCCGCGTCGTCGTCGCGGAGTTCGGCGAGGCCGCCGGTCGCGAGACGGTCCGCCTCATCGAAGCCGAGGGCGGCCAGGCCGCGTTCGTCAAGGTCGATGTCAGCAAGGAAGCCGACGCGAAGGCGATGGTGGACCACGCCGTGAGCACATACGGTCGCCTCGATTGCCTGTACAACAACGCCGGCGTGATGCCGGAGGCCGACCACAGCGTCATCGACACCGACCCGGACGTCTGGGACCAGGTCATGGCCGTCAACGTCCGAGGCGTGTACCTCGGTTGCAAGTACGCCATCCCCGCGATGCGCGCGGCCGGGGGTGGCAGCATCATCAACATCGCGAGCTTCGTGGCCATCCTGGGCTGCTCCGTGCCGCAGGACGCGTACACGGCCTCCAAGGGCGCGGTCCTGAGCCTGACGCGCAGCCTCGCCGTCCAGTTCGGACCGGACGGCATCCGGACCAACGCCATCTGCCCGGGCCCCGTGGAGACCCCGCTGCTCATGGACTGGCTGCTCAAGGACGAGGAGGCCAAGCGCCTCCGCCTGGCCCGCAACCCGAGCGGCCGCTTCGGCAAACCTGAGGAGATCGTCCACATGGCCGTCTATCTGGCCTCCGACGAATCGCGCTGGACCAACGGGGCCCAGCTCGTGGTCGATGGCGGCATCACTGTGAACTACTTCTGAGATCGAGTCGATGACGGACAGCCAGGAGGTCGGTGAGGAAGTGGCCAGCGTGCGTATCGCCACCGGCGTCGATGTCGGCGGGAGCGGCATCAAGGCAGCCGTCGTGGACGTCGAGTCCGGCCGGCTGCGCTCGGCGCGATTGCGCGTGGCCACGCCGCAGCCGGCCACGCCGCAGGCGATCAGTGCCTCGATCGGGCGCCTCGTCCGCCGCCTCGCCGCGGCGACGGGCATCGCGCCGACGACCCCGGTCGGCCTGGGCCTGCCCGGCGTCGCCATCGACGGCCGCCTCAAGTCCGCCGCCAACATCGATCCCGGATGGGTCGACTACCCGATCGCCGAGACCCTCGGCAAGGCGCTCAATCGCTCGGTCACGATCGTCAACGACGCCGACGCTGCCGGCATCGCGGAGATGCGCTACGGCATCGGGCGGGGCAAGGACGGGGTGGTCATCTTCCTGACCCTGGGGACCGGCGTCGGGTCCGGGGTGTTCGTCGACGGCGTGCTTGTGCCCAACACGGAGTTCGGCCAGATGGAGATCCGTGGCCGCCCCGCCGAGCGCCGCTCCGCCTCGGCCGCCAAGGTCCGCAAGGGCCTCGGCTGGAAGCCCTGGTCGATGGACCTCGACGAACACCTCCAGCGCATCGAGGACCTCATGTGGCCGACGCTCATCATCCTGGGCGGCGGCATCAGCAAGAATGGCGACAAGTTCATCCCGCGCCTGACGCGGCGGACCCCGATCGTCGCCGCCAGCCTGCGCAACGACGCCGGGATCATCGGCGCGGCCGTGGTCGCCGCGGAAGGTCTTGCGGACGCGCGCACGACCCGTGACGACATCCCGGGGGGCATCATCTCGGGCCTCGCCGCAGAACCGCCGCCCAGCGCCTGATCGAGCCCGCGGATGCTCGAGCAGCTGACGTTCCCGACCCTTGAGCTGACGGACGAACTTCGCTTCATCCTCGATCTCGGGATCGCCGTCGCCGCGGCCCTCATCGGCGGCGCCATCGCGGTCCGCTTCCGCCAGCCGGCGATCGTCGGCTACCTCATCGCCGGCATCGCCATCGGGCCGTCGACGCCGGGCTTCGTCGGTGACGTCGAGCGCATCGCCGTCCTGGCCGACGTCGGCGTGGTCCTCCTGCTGTTCGCCCTGGGGGTCGAGTTCAGCATCCGCGAACTGCGCGCCATCCGACGCGTCGCGCTGCCCGGCGGGATCGCCCAGATCACGATCGTGCTCGTCGTCGGGGCGGCGGTCATGCTGGTCCTTGGGTCCGACCTGCGCGAAGCCCTCGTCGTCGGCATGTGCCTGTCGATCTCGTCGACCCTGGTCGTGCTCAAGACCCTGCTCGATCGCGGCGAGCTGGACAGCCTGCACGGTAGAGCCGCCATCGGCTGGACCATCGTCCAGGACATCGCGACCATCGTGTTCATCGTGTCGCTGCCGCCGCTGGCCGGCGGGGACCTCATCGGACCATTCGTGCTGGCCATCGGCAAGGCGGCCATCTTCCTGGTCCTGGCCTTCGTCGTGGGGACGCGCCTGTTCCCGTGGATCTTCGCGACCGTCGCGCGCCTGGGCTCCAACGAGCTGTTCCTGATGGCCGTCGTGGCCACGGCGCTCCTGACCGCGTTCGTGTCGAGCGCGTTGTTCGGCCTGTCGCTGGCTCTTGGCGCATTCGTGGCCGGCCTCGTCGTGTCCGAGTCCGACCTGTCGCACCAGGTCGCCGGCGAGGTCGTGCCCTTCCGCGATCTGTTCGCCGTGCTGTTCTTCGTGTCGGTCGGGATGCTCGTGGACCCGGGAGCGCTCGTGGCGGACGCCGGGCTGGTCGCCGTCCTCGTCGTCCTGGCCGTCGTCGGCAAGGGCCTCGTCACCGGGGCCCTTGGGCGAGGTCTTGGGTTGCCGGCCCGCTCGGCGGTCCTGCTCGGGGCGACCATGGCCCAGGTCGGGGAGTTCAGCTTCATCCTCGCGGAGAACGGCCTGGACCTGGGGCTCATCAGCGAGCGCGCCTACAACCTGGTGCTCGGCACGGCCGTGGTCAGCATCCTGGTCGGATCGCTCGCGACGCGACTCGCCGACCGCCTCGTGCCCATCCTCGAGCGCGAGGGCGAGGGCGTGGCCGTGGCCTCGGGCAGGGCCGGTCACCTCGCGCCCGGCGTGCCGGCCGGCAGGGGCTCCGACGGGGCGACGCAGCGGCCGCGCTCGCGCACGGAGGACGCCCTGGATCCGGCTGAAGAGGCCCGCCGGCCGTCCGTGGTGGTGCTCGGTGCCGGTCGCGTCGGGCGGGTCGTGGTCAAGGCCGTACGCCGCCGCGGATTCCGGTGCGTCGTCGTCGACCGCGATCCGCGTCGCCTGGAGGAGGTCGCGGAGCTGGGGGCGATGACCGTCTTCGGCGACGCCGCCAATCCGGAGATCCTGCGTCGTCTGGGCCTGGAGCGTGCCCAGATCCTGATCGTCGCCATCGGCGATCCGCTGACCGAGCGATTGGCCACGGAACGGGCCCTGCGCATCAACCCGCGGCTGTCCATCGCGGCTCGCGCGCGGGGCCTGCGGGAGATCGAGGCCCTCCGGCGGCTGGGCGCCACCCGCGTCGCCGACCCCGAAGCCGAGGCCGCCTTCGAACTGGCCCGGCACGCGCTCCAGCGGATGGGCGTGTCGAGCGCCGAGCTGAGTGGCATCGTCAGCGGGATGCGGCGCGACGTGTACGGACGGGACCGGAACTAGGCGGGAGCGGCAGGCCGCGCGGGGCGACCGCGTTGGGTCTCACGGGACGCCCTGGCCGGGGCTCTCGAGGTCGCAGCGTGGAGCGCGTCACTGGCGACCAGGGCCTCGAGGTCGATCGCCGCGAGCTCCGCTTCCGCGACGCGTTCGCGGAGAATCTCGCAGCGCGTCCGGATGCGATGGATGTAGCCCTCGATCTCGGCCGCCGCCGCGGACCGCTCCGCGGGCTTGCCGTCGGTGCCAGCGAGCAGATCACTGAGGTCGGCAAGGACCTTGAGCTCCTCTAGGCTGAGGTCGATCGGCTTCATCCGCTTGATCAGCTCGACCCGCAGGGCGTTCGCCTCCGTGTACAGGCGAAATCCGCCGGTGGTCCGCGCCGATGGCGTGATCAGCCCGACCTCCTCCCAGTATCGCAGCGTGCGCAGGGAGAGGTGCACGCGGGACGCCAGCTCGCCAATCTGGTAGGTGCGCTTGCGTTGCATCCGCGGATGGTACGCGGCGTCGCTGCTCACTGCGCCACCCGGGGCGCCGTGATCAGCTGGCCGCGGCCTCGATCTCGACCGGTTCGGCGAACGGGCGCGGCGCGTCGGCCCGCACGAGGTCCGCCGCGACGAGCGCGTCCCAGAACGGCGCCGGGATCGGGACCTGGGCGAGGCGGACATCCTCGGCGAGTTCCTCGGCGGAGCTGGCACCGACCAGGACGCTGGCAACGGCCGGGTGGGCGGCCGGGAACTGGATCGCCGCCGCGGCCGTGGGCACCCCGAAGGTCGCGGCGATCTCAGCCAGGCGCGCCACCCGTCGGCGTTCGAGCGCCCGCGCCGGCCGATAGTCGAACTGATCCGTCGCGTGGGGGTCGGCCAGGATCCCGCCATGGAAGAGGCCACCAAGGATGACCGCGGTCCCGCGCGCACTGGCGATGGGCAGCAGATCGTCCATGGCCGCCTGGTCGACGATCGTGTAGCGCCCGGCGACCAGCACGACGTCCGGATCGACGACGCCGAGCATCCGGGCCATCGTGGCGGAGCTGTTGCTGGCGATGCCGATCGCTCCCGCCTGGCCGCGGTCGCGGAATTCCACGAACGGCTCCCAGGCGGCGCGCAGCTCACGTTCGGAGAGGCCGTCCGGGTCGTGCAGCAACATGATCTCGACGTGATCCCGCCCGAGGCGCGTGAGGCTCTCGCGCCCCGACCGGCGCAGGCCGGCGGGCGTGAAGTCATGGATCGCGACGAGGTCGGACGGCCTGGAGATCGGCACGCCGGCGGCCGCATCGGCCGGTGCAGGCCGCACGCGGCGACCGAGGCGGTCGACGAAGAAGCGCCCGTATTCGCGCAGCTTCGTGGCGGGGTCGTCCGCGTAACGCAACTCGCGGGCACGGACCAGGAGTCGATTGCGTCGGGTCCGGGGTCGCAACACCCGGCCGGCCTTGGTGGAAACGGTCAGGCCATCGCCCCCGACGAGGTCTCCCGCGCGCTGGAGTGCCGCTTCCGATCGGCCGAGTCCGTACAGCGGCGACACATCCACGTAGCGGAGGCCGGAGAGGTGCGCCTGACGCAGGATGGCGTCGGCCGCCTGGTCGTCGACGGCCCGCGCGGCGCCGATCATCGGCGCCAGTCCGACGCCGAGTCGACTGACCTCGACAGGCGAGCGGCCGAGGCGGACGAGCTCGGTGGGATCCATCGTCGCCAACCTAACAGTTACGTCACGTCAGTGTTCGTCGAGGTGCTGGTATCTGGTGCCCGGAGGCACCAGATACCACTCTTCCGCGGCGCGCCGGAAGGCGGTGCGGCGGATGGGCATGGCGACGACGCCGGGACGTCTGGCGACGAGACGTCTCGCGGTCGGCTCGCCCGCAACCGGCGTAGAATCCGCGTCTCTTCCCGACCCACCGTCCTGCATCTCGAGGTCACCCGTCCATGACGACCGAGCCGCACGCGACCCCGGACACGACCGAAGCGCCCATCACCGCGCGGATGCTCATCGGTGGGCGCTCCGTGGACGCGGCCGACGGGCTGACGTTCGATGTCGTGAACCCGGCCACGGGCCGGGTCATCGCGACCGCCCCCCAGGGTGGTCCGGAGGACGTCGATCGTGCCGTGACCGCCGCCCGGGCCGCCTTCGACGACCCGAAGGGCTGGGCGCACTGGGCCGCCAGCAAGCGTGGCCGCTCGCTGGCGAAGCTCGCGGCGCTCATCGCGGACCACACCGACGAGCTGGCCCAGCTTGAGAGCCGCAACGTCGGCAAGCCCATCAGCGGGGCCCGCGGCGAGGTGACCGGCGCGTCGCTCGTGTTCGAGTACTACGCGGGCGCCGCCAACAAGATCTTCGGCCAGACCATCCCGGTGTCCAAGCCCGGCCTGGACCTGACCCTCCGCGAGCCGATCGGCGTGGTCGGCCTCATCGTGCCCTGGAACTTCCCGCTGCTGATGGCCAGCTGGAAGGTCGCGCCGGCCCTGGCTGCCGGCAATTGCGCGATCCTCAAGCCCGCCAGCTACTCCCCGTTGACGGCGATCCGGCTCGGCGAGCTGGCGCTGGAGGCAGGTATCCCGCCCGGCGTCCTGAACATCGTCACGGGGCCCGGCGGCTCGGCCGGGGCGTCACTGGCCGCCCATCCGGGCGTGGGCAAGATCGCCTTCACCGGCGAGACGACGACCGGCCAGGAGATCATGCGACTGGCCGCCGGCACCATCAAGAAGATCTCCCTGGAGCTCGGTGGCAAGAGCCCGAACATCGTCTTCGCCGACGCGGACCTGGAGAAGTTCGCCAGCGATTCACCCTATAGCGTGTTCGACAACACCGGCCAGGACTGCTGCGCGCGCAGCCGCATCTTCGTCGAACGCAGCGTCCACGAGCGCGTCGTCGAGCTGTTCGCCGAGGCGACCCGCAAGGTCAAGGTCGGCGACCCGGCCGACGAGGCGACCGAGGTCGGGACGCTCGTCAGCTTCAAGCAACGCGACCGCGTCAAGGACTACATCGAGATCGGCCTCGGCGAAGGCGCGACCCTCGTCGTCGGCGGCACGGTCCCCGACGATCCGGCCCTGGCCGACGGCGCGTATCTCCTGCCCACGGTCTTCGACGCTGTCAGCAACGACATGCGCATCGCCCGCGAGGAGATCTTCGGCCCGGTGGTGTGCGTCATCCCGTTCGACACGGAGGAGGAGGCGCTGCGCCTGGCCAACGCCACGCCGTATGGCCTGAGTGGCTCGATCTGGAGCCGGGACATCGGCAAGGCGCTGCGTGCCGCCAAGGCGCTCCAGGCGGGCGTCATCAGCATCAACTCCAACAGCTCCGTCCACACCGAGGCCCCGTTCGGCGGCTACAAGCAGTCGGGCATCGGTCGCGAGCTCGGGATGGGTGCGCTGGACCTGTACACGGAGACCAAGAACGTCTTCATCGACATCAGCTGAGCCGCCGATCGAGGAGATCGGACCCCAGCCGGTCACCGTCCCGGTCCGGACCGCTGGCGCTCGCCATCGATTGGTTGACGCGGCTGCCGTGGCGTTGGGCGCCACGCTCATCGTCGGGGTGCTCGCGGCCGGCATCGTCGGTCCGTCCGTGGCGCCGCCGGTCGAAGGGCTCGCGCTCGACGATCCGACGGGTCCGGCACCGATCGCCCAATGGCGGACATCGATCTCCCTGGAGGAGTCGCGCTCGCTCGTGGTCACCTCGCCCAAGCGCTCCGGGGAGGAGGTCACGTCCCGGTTGCTCACCGTGACCGGCTACGTGGTCGGCCCGCTGACCCCCGTGCGCATCTCCCTGCAGGGTCGCGGCGGTCGCATCATCGCGACCCAGGTCGTCGATCCGGCGCGCGACCCGGCCATCACCCGACCACAGCGCGTGGCCCGCTTCTCGGCGACCTTCGACGTCCCGAACCCGCGGCCCAACGGCATGATGCTCGTGGAGTTCGCGCTCCTCGGTCCGGACGGCGCGGCGTTCGATGTGATCTGGCGCTACGTGCGCATCGGCGCGATCGAGGTCAGCGACCGACCATCTGATCCGGCCACGACAGGTCCGGGCGCCGGCGGCTGAGCCAGTCGCGCAATGCCCACGTGGTCGTCTTGAACGCGAGCGTGGACCACGGGATGGCATCGGGCGAGAAGGCCGCGATCTCCAGCGCCTCCGGCGTGGGCGCCGCGGTCCCGCCGACGATCCGCGACTCGAACACGATGGTCACGACCGCCGCCTCCAGGCGCGTGTACAGGCCGATGATCTCGCCCGGCTCGACGAGCAGGCCGGTCTCCTCGAAGGTCTCGCGGATGGCCGCCTGGTTGACCGTCTCATCGACCTCCAGGAAGCCGCCCGGTTGGGCCCACAACCCGATGCCTGGTTCGATCCCTCGACGGATGAGGATGAGCTCACCGGCGTCGTTGACGGGCAGGGTCGTGACCACCAGGCGCGGGTTGACGTAGGTGATGTGTCCGCACGCCTGGCACGACAGGCGGTGGCGGTCCTCACCGTCGATCCGCCCGAAGCGCAGTCCCGCCCCACAGGCCGAGCAGAAGTTGAGGCTCTGGCCCAGCCACGAGGGGACGCCACCACCCGACGGCAGGTCGCTGGAGCGACCATCCGGGCCGCGCTCGAACTCGTCCATCGTCATCGTGCGCCGCCCGTCAGGCCACGAGCACGGCGATCGACGCCGCGATGAGCGCCAGCAGACCGATGCAGCTGACGGCGACCCAGGCCAAGCGGAACGTGCCCTTGACCGGATCGACCGGCATCCAGGCCCAGGCCGAACGCCAGATGCGCAGGATGGCATCGGCGGTCGTGACCACCAGGAGCGGCGCGCCGATCACGACGCAGGCCTTGATCAACAGGCTGCCGAGGGGCACGCCAAGGTTGAGCGCCGTGATGGCGATGAACCCGCAGATGAGGACCGGCACGGACAGGTTGATGTAGTGGCGCTGGAGCGGCGTCGGCGCCACTTCCGGCACGGAACGCGGCGGCAGGCCCTGGAGGGACGGCGGCAGCGTCGAGGGCCGTGTCGGTCCCGGGACCGCCTGGCGGTCGAGGACCGGCATCCCGGGCTCCCAGCGGTCGTCGTCCATGGCCATGCCCACGAGTGTAGCCCGGGTCAGAGGTAGCGCTCCTCCGGCGCCTCGGCGCGATCGACCACGGTCGAGCAGGTCGGGCAGAACCAGCGCGCCTCGAGAGGCGTCCCGCAGGTGGCGTGGCGCAGCGGCTCGACCTCGCCCGAGCCGTTGGCTCCCCAGTCGGCGAGCAGGCGCACCGCCGAAGCAAGGTCGCGGCCGTCAGCGGTCAGGTCGTAGGCGAACCGGGTCGGGCGCTCCTGGTACGGCGTGGCGCGCAGGATGCCGCCTCGCTCCAGGCGACGCAGGCGATCGGTGAGGATGTTCGGGGCGATGCCGGTGACGACCTCGGCGAGCTCACCGAAGCGCCGCGGGCCATCGAGCAGGGCCTCCACGACGAGGAGGCTCCAGCGGTCGCCCACGCGGTCGAGCGCGCGGGCCAGCGGCGACGGGGCCGTCGCGGTCGCCGGCGCCGCTGGTGAAGGCGCGGGCGCGGGCGGAACGTCGGGCCAGGCGTCAGGCGAGGCGTCAGGGGTCGATGGGTCGGGCACGAAGCGGATGGTACGCGCTGGCCCGAACCAGGCACTTGCGTTCAACGTTGGTCAGTAGTAACTTGCAACTCACAAGTCACCACCCCATCACCACGAGACCACCGGAGTCGCCACCGTGCACGCCATCGAGACCATCTCCAGCGCCGTCGCCGCCGTCGCGGCCTCGACCGCCTCGTCCATCGTCGGCATCGGCCGCAACGGGCGCGGCTCGGGCGTCGTCATCGCCGACGGCCTGGTCCTGACCAACGCCCACAACCTGCGCGGTGGCGAGGTCACCGTCCGCTTCGTCGATGGTCGGGCCACCCGCGGCACGGTCAAGGGGATCGACCCCGACGGCGACCTCGCGGTCGTAGCCGTGGACACCGCCGGGGCCTCGCCGATCAGCTGGGCCGCCGCTGGCGGCGACGGCTCGCTTGGCGTCGGGACCGCCGTCTTCAGCGCGGCGGCCACGGCCGGTGGCGGCATCCGGGTCACGTTCGGGCTCGTGTCGGCCGTGTCGCGGGCCTTCCGCGGACCGGGCGGCCGACGGATCAGCGGCAGCGTCGAGCACACCGCCCCACTCGCGCCGGGCTCGTCGGGGAGTGCCATCGTGGATGCCGAGGGTGCCCTCCTGGGCCTCAATACCAACCGCATCGGCGAAGGGTTCTACCTGGCCCTGCCGGCGGACGCTGCGCTGCGCGCCCGAGTGGACGCCCTGGGTCGCGGTGAATCGGTCGAGCGGCCGCGACTGGGCGTGGCCATCGCGCCGTCGCATGTCGCGCGTCGCCTGCGCCGCTCGGTCGGCCTGCCGGAACGGGCCGGCGTGCTGATCCGCGGCGTGGAGGATGGCTCGCTCGCCGACGCGGCCGGCATCGAGGCCGGCGACCTCATCGTCCGGGCCGGGGACCGGGCCATCAGCGACGGCGACGACCTGCACGAGGCGCTCGGTGTCCTCACGGCGCCGTTCGAGATCGAGCTCGTGCGCGGCGCCGAGGAGCGTGTCGTGACGGTCGGCAGCGCCAGCGGTGGACGCACGCCCGGCGACGCCTGACCGCAGGGTGGGCCCAGCACACGGGCCCACCCGCCGGCGGGTAGCATCCGGCCCATGCCGCGAGTCGCCCGCCTGTCCATCGCCCCGGTCAAGAGCCTGGGGCTCCTCCACCCCGGATCGGTCACGCTGACCGAGGACGGCGTCGCCGAGGACCGTCGCTTCTTCTTGATCGACGCGACCGGGCGGTTGATGGACCGCCTGGTCATCGGCAGCCTGGTGCGCATCGGGTCGTGGACGGACCCTGAGGCCACTACCCTGCGCCTCGAATTCCCGGACGGTCAGGTCATCGACGGCGACATCGAGCTGGGTGATCCGGTGGTGACCCCGATCTACGGCCGTCAGGCCGAGGGTCACGTCGTCCTGGGGCCATTCGCGGCCGCGCTCTGCGCCTATGCCGGCCGCGAGATCCGCCTGATCCGGGCCGATAGCGTCGGCGGCACGCGCCAGGATCACCCGGCCACGTTCATCACCGACGGCTCACTGGACCAGCTCGGGCAGCACCTGGGGGTCGGCGCCGTCGACGGCCGTCGCTTCCGGATGCTCATGGAGCTCGAGGGCGGGACGGCCCAAGAGGAGGACACGTGGATCGGCCAGCGGGTCGCCGTCGGCGAGACGACGCTGCGCGTCAGCGCCCCGGTGCCACGCTGCGCGATCACGACCCAGGACCCGGACACCGGCGCTCGGGACCTCGACACGCTGCGCACGATCATCTCCTACCGCGGCCTGCGCGACGGGTCGGACATCGACTTCGGGGTGTGGGGCGAGGTCGAGGTGCCGGGCGTCATCCGCCTCGGCGACGAGGTCCGCGTCCTGGTCTGACTCCCCGTCCTAGCCTGGATCCCCGTCCAAAGGCCGGCCTTTCGCCTTCACGACTTGTTCGACGGCCCAGCGCCGCACGGCGACCACCCACAGCGCGGCCGCCAGAGCCACGACCGGAGCGGCCTCGATGGCCTCGGACACTCCACGGCGCAGGACGGTCCCGGCAAGGTCCGGTGTGCCGAGCGCGAAACCATCGAGGATCCAGCCGGCGATCACGAACGATGTCACCGACGCGACGGGCATGCCGAAGGCGAAAGCCACCCCGACCACGACGGCATCGATCCGGCTGCCCATCGCCGCATTGGTCAGGCCGGCGCTCAGCAGCATCGCCGCCGGGGCGCCGACGAGCAGGGCAAAGGCCACCAGCGGCCGGTCCTCGCTGGCGCCGACGACGACCGCCACGGCGACGAGCAGGTAGGCGAGCACGCCCAGGCGCATCCCGCGTCGAGCCGACCGGATGGCCGCCAGCCGCTGGCCGCTGGGATCGGGCTGCCAGCCCGCGGACCAGGGATCGGATGGTCGTGTCGGGAGCATGGCCGCAGCCTAGCCCATGGCGTCCGGCGCGCCGGTCACCCGTTGGTCATGCGCGGGCCATGGGCGGTGCTACCCTGCCGCCGATGGACGTGACCCGAGCCCTTCGCGTCGAGCGCTCCGGGCGTGCCGGGGTCGTGGCCCGTGTGACGCTGGCCCGTCCCGAGGCCCACAACGCCTTCGATGCGTCGCTCATCGCCGAGCTGCGAGCCGCCTTTGCGGCGCTCGGTCGGGAGGATCCAAGCACCCTGCGCGTCGTCGTCCTGGCCGGCGACGGCTCCTCGTTCTGTGCCGGCGCCGACATCGGCTGGATGCGCGCCGCGATGTCGCTCGATGTCGAGTCCAACGAGCACGACGCGATGGCCATGGCCGACATGTTCGAGGCCATCGACACCTGCCCGGTGCCGGTCATCGCCCGGGTCCACGGCGTCGCGCTCGGCGGCGGGATGGGCCTGTGTGCGGTCAGTGACCTGGTCGTCGCGGAGAGTGGCACCCGCTTCGGCTTCACCGAGACGCGCCTGGGCATCCTGCCCGCGGTCATCTCGCCGTTCGTGGTCGCCAAGATCGGCGAGAGCCATGCCCGGGCGCTGTTCCCGAGCGGCCGCCGATTCGATGCCGTGCGCGCCCAGCGCATCGGTCTCGTTCACGAGATCGTGGAGGGCGATACGGCGCTGGATGCGGCTGTGGACGGCGCGATCGCCGACGTGCTGGCCGCCGGTCCGACCGCCGCCCGTGCCGCCAAGGCGATCATCCGCGAGGTCCGTGGCCTTGGCCACGGCTCGTCGAAGTGGCACACGGCCCGGGTCATCGCCCGTCAGCGGGTGAGTGCCGAGGCGCGCGAGGGCTTTGCCGCCTTCGACGAGCAGCGTCGCCCGGCATGGGCGCCCGACCCCGACTCGGACGGGTGATCGACCGACTCCTGCCGGAGCGTCTGGGTCGTGACTTCCGATGGCTGTGGGGCTCGGCCGCGCTGACCAATCTCGGCGACGGGATGCTGCTGGCAGCCGGGCCGCTGCTGGTCACGACGGTCACCCGCGATCCGCTCGCGGTCGGGCTGTCGGTCGCGATCCAATATCTGCCGTGGGTGCTCATCGGGCTGCCGGCCGGCGCCATCATCGACCGGGTCGATCGGCGCAAGGTGTCCATCGCGGTCAATCTCGCGCGAGGCGTGGTGCTCGCCGTCCTGGCCCTGACCATCGCGACCGGCACGGTGAACCTCGCGATCATCTACATCTCGCTCTTCCTCATCGGCACCGCCGAGGTCTTCGCCGACAACGCGGCCAGCGCGCTCGTGGCCACCCGCGTGCCAGCGGAGCACCTGGGGATCGCGAACTCCCGGCTCATCGGGACGTCCATCCTGGCCAACCAATTGGCCGGGCCGCCGATCGGGGCGTTCCTGTTCGGGGCCGGAATGGCGTTGCCCTTCACGGCCGACGCCATCGTGGCGCTGGGCGGCGCCATCCTCCTGGCGCGGATGGCCCACAAGCCGTGGACCCGGCCCGAGGGCGAGGCCCGCCACATCCGCCACGAGATCGTCGACGGCTTCAGGTGGCTGTGGCGGCATCCGCCGGTCCGGACTCTGGCGCTGACCATCTTCTTCTTCAACGTCACGTTCTGGGCGCCCTACTCCGTGATGGTCCTGCTGGCCACCGAGCGCCTGGGCCTCGATGCGTTCGGGTTCGGGCTGCTCATCACCGTGGGCGCCATCGGTGGGCTCATCGGGTCGTCGTCGTACGGGTGGCTGGAGCAGCACTACGCCCTGGCGACCCTGATGCGCGTCGGCCTGCTGCTGGAGACGGTGACCCACCTGATCCTGGCCATGACGACATCGGCCGTCGTCGCCGCCGTGACCATGACCATGTTCGGGATCCACGCCGTCGTGTGGGGCACGACGTCCACGACCGTCCGCCAGCGTGCCGTGCCGGCCGCGCTCATGGGCCGGGTGACGAGCGTGTACATGCTCGGCAACGTCGGCGGGGCAGTCATCGGCTCCGTCATCGGGGGCCTGATCGCCCAACGATTCGGGGTCACGGCCGCGTTCTGGTTCGGGTTCTTCGGGTCGGCCATCGTGCTCATCGCCATCTGGCGAGCCCTCGCGGAGATCGCCCACACGCCACCCGCCGAGGGCTGATCGGCGCCGCCGCGTGCGTCGTGCCGGGCGGCCTCCGCCGTTGCGCGCGTCGTGCCGGGCAGCCTCCGCCGCCCCACCGGGACGCCCTCGGCGCCATCACGACTACCGCTCTAGCCGCGCCGACTGGCGGCCCTCGGCGCGACCCCGCCGTGATCGTCCACACAGCGGACGGTGGGCGGGCGCCGTGCGCCACCTGCACGATCGGAGCGGGGTCGCGCCGAGCGGCCGTGCGTCGTGCGCCACCTGCACGATCGGAGCGGGGTCGCGCGGACGGACGGTCCCGCCGCTGCGGGCAGCGTCGTGCGCCACCTGCACGATCGGAGCGGGGTCGCGCGGGCGGCCGTGCGTCGTGCGCCACCTGCACGATCGGAGCGGGGTCGCGCGGGCGGCCGGCCCCGCCGCTCCGGGCAGCGTTGGGCGCGGGGTCGCGCAGGCGGCCGACCCGTGCTCCCGCCAGATTTCGCCGTATAGAAGTTCCACTTCTGCTGCGGGGGGACCAGCGGGCACGACGGGCCGATAGGGCCGGATTCGTTGCCGTACAGCAGTTCCACTTCTATCCGCCAAGGAATCCGGCTTCATACGCCGGATGCGCGAGCTCGCGCGGAGATAACAGAACCTCCACTTCTGTTGGGGAATTCCTGTGCGCGCAGGGGCACGATGCCTGGGCGGCGTATGCGCCCTCGCGCCACTATGCGACACTCGCGCCACGATGTCTGACGATCTGCGTCCGAGTGAGGTCGCGAAGCGGACCGGCGCGTCCACGAGGACCGTCCAGCGCTGGATCGCGAGCGGACAGATACCCGCGCGACGGGTCGGCGGTCGGTGGCGTGTCGCATCTGACGCGTTTGACGCGTTCGTGCGTGGCACAGGGATGATCTCGGGTGATACAGCGAGCGGGATCACCCCGATCCGACGCCTGTTCGTGGCGAACCGTGGCGAGATCGCGAGGCGGATCGCGCGCACGTGCGCCCGCCTGGACATCGATGTGATCGTGCCGATGGCTGACGGCCCGATGGCCCTCGACCTGCTGGACAGCGCGGCCGTCATCGCTGCCGCCCGCGAGGCCGGCGCGGATGCCCTGCACCCGGGCTTCGGCTTCCTCGCCGAACGCGCCGACTTCGCTGAGGCCGTCATCGCTGCGGGCATGACCTGGGTCGGTCCCCCGCCCGATGCGATCCGGGCCATGGGCGACAAGGCCGCTGCCCGCCGACTCGCCGCCCGCCTCAGCGTTCCCACGCCATCCGGCTACGACGACGAGGACCAGTCGGATGCCGCGCTGACGGCAGCAGCCCAGCGGATCGGCGTCCCGTTCCTCATCAAGCCCGCGGCCGGTGGCGGCGGCAAGGGCATGCGCACGGTCCGCGACCTCGATCTCCTGCCGCACGAGCTCGCCGCCGCCAGGCGCGAGGCCCAGGCCGCGTTCGCTGACGACCGACTCATCCTGGAGCGCCTGATCGAAGGCGCCCGTCACATCGAGATCCAGGTCCTGTTCGATGCGCATGGACATGGCGTCCACCTCGGGGAGCGCGATTGCTCCGTCCAGCGACGCCACCAGAAGGTGCTCGAAGAGGCCCCGTCACCGGCGCTCGATACCGCCGCGCGCGAGCAGCTCGGGGCGCAGGCCGTCCGACTCGCCGCGGCCGTCGGCTACGTCGGCGCCGGCACGTGCGAGTTCCTGGTGGATGCTCGAGGCGCGGCCACGTTCCTGGAGATGAACACGCGACTCCAGGTGGAACACCCGGTCACGGAGCTGATCACCGGACGCGATCTCGTGGCGGACCAGCTGCGCATCGCGGCCGGCGAGCCGCTCGGCATCGAGCAGGCGGAGGTCACGGCCAACGGCCACGCGGTCGAGGTCCGCCTCTACGCAGAAGATGCCGAGGGCGGATTCCTGCCCGCGACCGGCCGCATCGAGCGCCTTCGTTGGCCGACCGGCGAGGGCGTCCGCGTCGATGCCGGGGTCGACGAAGGCGATGCGGTCACCGACCGCTTCGATCCGATGCTGGCCAAGCTCATCGCGCACGGACGCGATCGGGACGAGGCCCTGGACCGGCTGACCCAAGCGCTGGACACGACCGTCGTCCTGGGCCTGACGACCAACCTGCGGTTCCTGCGCTGGCTCGTCCGGGAGCCCGCCGTCCGCGACGGCCAGGTCCGCACGGACACCCTGGAACGGATCTGGCCGCCCGATGACTGGGCCGCTCGCACAGGGATCCCGGACGACGCCTGGACGACGGCTGCCACGTTCCTCGCCTCCGACGCCGGTCCGTGGTCCGGTGGCTGGCGCCTGAACGGTCCGGCGGTCGTGCGCCTCGAGGCCGACGGCGCCACTCGATCTGTATCCGTCGACGCGGCGAGGGACGACGATGACACGATCGATGCCGTCCGCGTCGACGACACCATCCGTGTCGGCGACACCGTCCACCTCGACCTCGCCGGTCGAAGCGTCGCATTCCGCCTGGCGGCGCCGCCCGACGTCGATCGGGCAGCCCGGAGCGCGGCGCGCAGTGACGGCGGCGGCCCGATCGAGCTCGTCGCGCCCATGCCCGGCTCGGTCATCGCCATCCATGCCGCGGTCGGTGATCCCGTCGCGGCCGGCGACGCCATCGTCACCCTGGAGGCCATGAAGATGGAGCACACCGTGACCGCCCCCATCGACGGGCGCCTGGCGGAACTCACCATCGCGCCTGCCGAGCACGTGAAGCGCGGCCAGGTCCTCGCCGTCATCGACGGCGCGCCGTAGACTTCCCATCCATGGCACACCACGACGAGACTCCCCTCCCCCAGACCCGCGACGAGCTCATGGCCCTGCACCGCGCGACACGCTCGAGGCGCAACAAGGCGGCGCATGGCAGCGAGGAGCACGCGGCCGCCATCGACCTGATCGGCCGCATCGAGGTCGAGATCGCCCGCATCGAGCGGGCGATGGACCCGCCGCTCGTCTAGCGGCCGACGCCGATGACCGCCGGGCCCGACGCCGATGACGCCCGGCACCCACCCGTGACCGCCGGGCCCGACGCTGCTGATCGTCGCGTCCGCATCTACGAAGTCGGCCCGCGCGACGGCCTGCAGAACGAGGCGGCCACCGTCCCGACCGAGGTCAAGGCACGGTTCATCGGCCTGCTCGCCGACGCCGGCCTGCGCGACATCGAGGCGACCTCGTTCGTCTCGCCGGCCGCCATCCCCCAGCTCGCCGACGCCGAGGCGCTCCTCGGCGCGCTCGGCGCCGCTCCCCCGCGGCCGGGTGTGCGCTACCCCGTCCTCGTGCCGAACGAGCGGGGCATGGATCGCGCCGAGGCGACCGGCACGGTCGATGCCATCGCCGTGTTCACCGCCGCCACCGACGCATTCACGACCGCCAACATCGGCATGACCGTCGACGAGTCGCTCGACGCCTTCGAACCGGTCCTGCGACGCGCCGCGGACCTCGGGTGGTGGCGACGAGCCTATGTCTCGACCGCCTTTGGCTGCCCGTATCAGGGGCGAGTGGATCCGGCCGATGCGGTGGCCGTCGCCCGTCGCCTGCTGGACCTCGGGGCCGACGAGATCTGCTTCGGCGACACGATCGGCGTCGGGGTGCCGGACCAGGTCGCAGAGTTGGTCGCGCTGGCTGAGGGCGCCGGCATCCCGCTCGAGCAGCAGGCGTACCACTTCCACGACACGCGCGGCACCGCCCTGGCCAACGTCGCCAAGGGCCTCGACGCGGGAATCCGGACCTTCGACTCGAGCACCGGCGGGACCGGCGGCTGCCCGTACGCGTCGGGCGCCGCCGGCAACCTCGCAACGGAGGATCTCGTGTACTTCCTGGACGCCTCGGGCTGGGAGCATGGCGTGTCCCTGGACGGCGTCCTGACAGCGGCACGGTTCATCGCCGACGCGCTCGGGCGGCCCCTCGCCACCAAGGTCGGCCAGGCCGGCGGTTGGCCTCCCGCCGCGTCGAGCTGAAGCGCGCTATCCTCCGGCGACCATGGACGGCGTCGTGCTCGTGCTGAACCAGAACTACGAGCCGCTCAACGTCTGCAACCTGCCGAGGGCCTTCCGCCTCGTGTTCGGGGAGAAGGCCGAGGTGATCGAGTACGACCACCAGATGGTGCGGACGCCGCGGACGGAGTACCGCGCGCCCTCCGTCATCCGCCTCCAGTACCTCATCCGCCGCCCCCGGCCTCGGGTCAAGTTGAGCCGACGCGAAGTGTTCGTGCGCGACCGACACACCTGCCAGTACTGCGGTCGCCAGGCACATGACATGACCCTGGACCACGTGATGCCCCGCCATCGCGGCGGCGGCCACACCTGGGAGAACCTGGTCACGGCCTGCAAGCCATGCAACCACCGCAAGGGCGGCAAGACCCTGGAGGAGGCACGGCTGCGGCTGCGCAAGGAGCCGCACGAGCCGCGCAGCGACATCTACTCGCTGTTCACGCCGTACCTCGACGACGACCGCAACGACGCCTGGCGCTCGTACCTCTTCCTGGGGAAGAACTGACCGAGTCCGACCGTGCGCCGACGGCGGCCGAGGCGGATCGAGCCGCGCATGTGGCCGCCGCGGTCCCGGCGCCGGTCCTGCGCATCCTGACCACGCTCCAGGCGGCCGGTCATGCGACCTGGGTCGTCGGTGGCTCGCTGCGTGACACGCTCCTCGGCGTGCTCGCCCAGGACTGGGATCTGGCCACGGCCGCCCGACCCGAGCAGACCAAGGCGCTGTTCGATGACGCCATCTACGAGAACGCGTTCGGGACCGTAGCCGTCCGGACCGGCGATCCGGCGGTCAAGGAGGTCGAGGTCACGACCCTCCGCTCCGACCACGACTATGCCGACTTCCGCCGCCCGCACCATGTCGAATTCACTGATTCGATCGAGCTCGATCTGGCCCGTCGCGATGTCACGGTCAATGCCATCGCGTGGGGTGGCCGGCCCGGCGCTGCGGCGACGCTCGTCGATCCGCACGACGGCCTGGCCGACCTTGCGTCGCGCACGCTGCGCGCCGTCGGCGATCCACGGCGCCGGTTCGAGGAGGACGCACTGCGGATGCTCCGGGTCGTGCGCCTGGCGGCGACGCTCGACTTCGGCATCGAGCCTGCGACCCTGGCCGGGATCCAGGCCCGGGCCGACCTCGTCAGCCACCTCTCGGGCGAACGCATCGCCGCCGAGCTCGCGAAGATGCTGGCCGCGCCGGTCCCGTCCGTGGCACTTCGGCTCCTGGCTGATCTCGGCCTGCTGGAGCCGATCTCGCCGGAGCTGGCCGCGCAACGTGGGGTGCCCCAGAACAAGGTCCCGGGCGAGGACCTCTGGGATCACACGCTGCGGGCCGTGGACGGTGCCGCGACGGAGCCCTCGTACCTGCGCCTGGCCACGCTCGTCCACGACATCGGCAAGCCCGCGACCATGGCCGATGGGCGCTTCCTGCGCCACGACACCGTCGGGGCGGAGCTGGCAGGCGCCTTCCTCGACCGCCTTCGCTGGCGGCGCGACGAGCGCGAGCGAGTCGCCGACCTTGTGCGCCACCACATGTACGGCTACGTGCCCGACTGGTCCGACGCCGCGGTCCGGCGGTTCATCGCCAAGGTCGGGCCGGAGGTGCTGCCGGACCTGTTCCTCCTGCGCGAGGCGGACAACGTGGGCTCCGGCCGCGAGCCGAACGCCGGCCATCTCGACGAGATCCGGGCGCGTGTCGCCCGGGAGCTGGCGGCCGGCGTCGTTCTGGACCTGCGCGGCCTGGCCGTCGACGGCGACGACCTCCAGCGTGAGCTCGGGATCCCGCCGGGGCCGCGCCTCGGGACGATCTTGCACGCCCTCCTGGAGCGGGTCATCGCCGACCCGGACGTGAACCGGCGCCCCACGTTGTTGGCCATCGCCCGCTCGCTCGCGGCCGGGGAGTCGCGATGATCGAGCTGCTGCTGGAGGCCGAGCGGGCGCTGTCCATGGGCCGCGCCGACCGCGCCGAGGTGCTGTACCAGCAGGTCGCGGCGTCCGATCCGCGCAACTCCATCGCGGTCGTCGGCCTCGCCCGGGTGGCCCTGGAGCGGAGCGACGACGCCGGGGCGCTCGTGCTGGCGCGGCGCGCGCTGGCAATCGATGGCGAGAACGTGGCCGCCCAGCGGCTGGTCCAGCGGCTGGAGGAAGTGCTCCAGACGCGCGGCGAGGCACTGCCGGCCCCCGAGGCGTTTCCGGTGGCCGAACCGCCGCCGCCGAGCTCCACCCCGAAGGACACGGCCGCGCGATGGCCCTCGATCACGACGGCAAAGGCCCCAGGCGCCCCTTGGCCGGGCTCGATCGCGCCGGCCACGGAACCCGTCGACGACCATTCGGCCCACGAGCGCTCCACGCCGTTCGATGGCCCCGATCCCGTCCTGGCCGATCCTCCCGATTCACGGCCCCCGACGGGTGGTGGGAGCGCGACCTCGCCGTCGCGGCGCTCGCTGCTCGACCGACTCCGAGGTCGCTGATCCCTTGACGTTCGCTGGGCGCGCCTTGGGTCGCGCAGCGTTCCGACTGGCGCTCGACAGCGCCGACGATGGGGTCCACACGGGTCGGCGCGGGTCCGCGCGCGCCTCGGCAAGCCGCTGACCACGTATGGTTGCGCCATGACATCCATCCTCGTGACCGGCGGCGCCGGCTATGTCGGCTCCGTGTCGGTCGAGGCGTTCCTCGCTGCCGGCCATCGCGTCGTCGTCCTCGATGACCTCACGACCGGCCATCGCGATGCAGTCAGCGGAGGCGCGACGCTCGTGGTCGGCAGCTACGGCGACAGCGGACTGGTCCGCGGACTGCTCCGTGAGCATGGCATCGAGGCCATCCTCCACTGTGCCGCTCGCTCTCTGGTCGGTGAGTCGATCGCGGCGCCGGCCCGCTACTACACCGACAACGTGGCAGGCGGCGTCAACCTGCTCGAAGCGGCCCGCGAGATGGAGGTGAACCGAGTGGTGTTCTCCTCGACGGCGGCGGTCTACGGCGAGCCCGACACGACACCCATCCCCGAGGACGCGGCACTCCGACCGATCAACCCGTATGGCGAGACGAAGCGGACGTTCGAGAGCGCCCTGCGCTGGTACGGCACGGCCTACGGGCTGCGCTCCGTGTCCCTGCGCTACTTCAATGTGGCCGGCGCCACGGAGGCCCTCGGCGAGGACCACGACCCGGAGACCCACCTCATCCCGAACGTGCTGCGCGCCGCCGAGCGAGGCGAGTCGGTGACCCTCTTCGGCGACGATTACCCGACGCCCGACGGGACGTGCATCCGCGACTACATCCATGTGGCCGACCTGGCGTCGGCGCACCTGCTGGCCATCGAGGCGACGGCCGCCGGCGATCCGCGCACGGACGTGGGCGCCATCGCCTGCAACCTTGGCATCGGCGGCGGCTTCAGCAACCTGGAGGTCCTCGCGGCGGCGTCTGCCGCGATCGGTCGCGAGATCCCGGCTGTCATCGGGCCGCGTCGCGCGGGCGATCCCCCGATCCTGGTCGCGGCCGCGGACCGCGCCGCGACGCTGCTCGGCTGGACCCCGCGCTACCCCACCCTGGAGGCGATGGTGGCCTCGGCCTGGGCGTGGCGCCAGGCCCACCCGGGCGGGTACGCCGACTGAGCGTCAGTCGCGCGGCTCCAGTGGCGCGGCGGATGGCGACAGGCGCACTGGCGGTGGCTCCGGTCGCGCCCCGGGGCCCGGGATCTCGCCGCTGCCCGCCCAGTCGTCGCGCACCGGCCAGACCAGCCACAGGCCGATGACCATCGTGACCAGCAGGCTCAGGACCGCGATCTGATAGGCGCCCACCCCGATCGAGTCGAGGAGCAGGAAGATGATCAGTCCGTAGAGCAGCTGGCCGATGACCTGCGAGCCCTTGCCGACCAGCCCGTACAGGCCGAAGAACTCGCCGATCCGGTCCGGCGGCGAGAGGCGGACCATGAGCACCCTGTCGGCGACGGTCACCCCGCCGAGGCCGGAGCCCAGGATCGCCCCGGCGATGAGGAACGGGATCAGGCCGTCGGGCCCGAAACCCAGGGCGACGCCGCCCAGGACGAGGCCGACTGCCCACGAGATGAGCACGATGATGAGCGTCCGCTTGGGCCCGATGCGGTCGCACAGCCAGCCCCACACGAAGGACATGGCGATGGCCACGACCGTCAGCCCGAGCAGGATGACGTTGGCCGTGGCGTCCGACACGAGGAGCGCCTCGGTGGTCACCACGCTCATCACCACGATGACCGTGTTGACCGCGTCGCTGTAGAAGAAGCGACCGACGAGGAACCGCCCGAGTCCTGGCACCTGCCGGGCGTGCGCGATCGACAGGCGCAGCTGGCCGAGTGAGGCGACCACGTCGGCGACTCGCAGCGGCGGCTCGTCCGGCACGCGCCGCTCGCGCACGACCAGGAAGATCGGGATGGCGAACGCGAGGTACAGCAGCGCGGCCAGTCGGAAGCGATCCATGACCGGGACATCGAGCAGGAAGATGAGCAACCCGACGACGACCGTGCCGCAGTACCCGATGGCCGTGCCGATCCCGGACAGTTTGCCGCGGGTCGCCGGGTAGGACACGAGCTTGAGCGTCGCGTCGTAGTAGATGAGGGCCGCCTGGTAGGCGAAGTTCGCGATCATGAAGAACACGAGGCCGAGCAGCACCGGCACGTCGGCGACGAAGAAGGTCGGCACGATGCACAGCGCGGTGAACGCGAGCAGGAACGGCATCCGTCGGCCGCCCCGGTCGGAGATCGCGCCGAGGACCGGAGAGACGATGGCGTTGAGGCCGACGCTCAGGACGATGGCCAGGGACAGGGCGACCGCGCCGTCCTGGGGTCCGAGTCGATCGTTGAGGTACAGGCCGATCGCGCCGGACACCACCGCGAAGCTGAAGATCGTGTTGGCGAAGTCGTACAGCGACCAGGTGACAGGGACGATGGCGCGCCCCGAGGGGGTCAGACCGGCCAGGCCGCCGGCGCGGATCGCGGGACCTCTTGAGGGGGCGTCGGCCACGGCGCGATGATACGCCGCGACAAGGCGCTAGGATGCTCAGGATGACAACGCCGGAACCTATCGTCCTCGCCAGCACCATGGCCCTCCCGACCTTCGCCGGGAGCCACAAGGCCATCGCCGACCCGATCGTCGAACCGCTGTGGAGCGGCATCCGCGTGCTCGTCGCGGCTGGTGGCGACGAGGCCGCCATGTTCGAGGCCGGCCAGCCGCTCCAGACCCATGCCGCGCTGCGCGAGGCCTTTGCCGCGAGCACGTCCGGGACCTGCGATGGACTCATCGTGGAGGCATGGCTGACCCGCCAGGTCGCGACCGGCGACGTCGGCGTCTACCGGGGAGCCGACGCCGACCTGCCCTCGACCGGGGCGTTCATCGGCCAGGTCCTCCTCGGCTCGCGCGCGTCGCGCCTGCGTGAGCGGACCGAAGAGCTGGAGGCCGCCCAGGCCGGCCGCGACATCCCGGATGACGAGCCCGTCGACCTCGTCGTCGTCGATCTCCTGTGGCTGGACGGCCAGTGGCTGCTCGACGTCCCGCTGCAGGAGCGCAAGCGCATCCTGGAGTCCGTCGTACCCGCCGGCGAGCTCGTGCGCCCCGGCATCCACGTCCGGCCGCCCATCGACACGTGGGTCGGCTCGTGGCGCGCCCAGGGCTTCGCTGGGCTGACCTTCCGGGCCGCCAACTCGCGCTACCGACCAGGTGAGGCCGCCGCCGACTGGGCGACCGCCCCGATGCCTCGCCGCTGACCCCGATGCCACGCCGCTGAGGTCGCGCTCGCCCGGCCCACGCTGACACGAGGGCGGCCGGAGATGGTACGGTGGGGTCGATGCCCGAAACGACGCTGACCCCGGCGATCCGAGAGCAGATCGACCGGCTGGGTCCCGCCGACATCATGGTCGGTATCCCGAGTTTCAAGAACGCCGCGACCATCGGCTACGTGGTCCGTGCGGCCCAGGCTGGCCTCGTCCAGTACTTCCCGGACCTGCGCCCCGTCGTGGTCAATTCCGACGCCGGCTCGCCGGACGGCACCGGCCGGGTCGTCGTCGAGACCGAGCCGCCCGACTACGTCGAGCAGATCCTGCTGACCCGGCCCAGCCACAAGCTCCAGCGGGTCAGCCTGACCTACCCGGAGATCGACGGCGTGGGCGGCAAGGGCGCGGCGCTGCGCACGATCTTCGAGATGGCGGCCGCCCTGGAAGTCCAGGCCCTCGTCGTCGTGGACTCCGACCTGCGCAGCATCGTGCCCGAATGGATCGAGCTCCTGGCCGGGCCCATCCTGAAGGGCGGCTACGACTTCGTGGCCCCGCTGTACGCCCGCTACAAGTACGACGGCACGATCACCAACACCGTCACCTACCCGCTCACCCGGGCGCTCTACGGTCATCGCATCCGGCAGCCCATCGGCGGCGACTTCGGGGTCAGCGGCGACCTCGTCCGGCACTACCTGACCCTCGACGACTGGACCGACGACGTCAGCAAGTTCGGCATCGACATCTGGATGACGACGTCCGCCCTGGCGGGCGGCTTCGCAGTCTGCCAGACCCGCCTCGGGGCCAAGATCCACGATCCCAAGGACCCGGGCTCCGACCTCGGACCGATGTTCCGCCAGGTCGTGGGCACCATCCTGCGCCTGGCCAACAAGCACGCCAGCCACTGGGTGGACATCACGGGCTCGCACGACGTGCCGGCCTACGGCTTCGAGCGGATCATCGAGCCGCCACCGCTCGAGGTGAACACGCTGCGCCTCCTGTCCGAGTTCCACGTCGGCTCGCTGACCCTCGCCGACACGTGGCGCAGCATGCTCGCCCCGGCCACGTTCGCGACGGTCATGGAGCTCGCTGCCGAGGCCGGCACGTTGGCCGATCACGCGGCGAGCAGGCTTGGCATCGGCGGCGACGTGGCGTCGACCACGGCCACCACCCTGCAGATGGCCGAGGCGGTCAGCGCCTTCCACTTCCCCGACGACGTGTGGGCTCGAGTCATGTACGACCTGGTCATCATCGCCCGGGCCCCGAAGCCCTCGCTCGAGGCGTTGGTCGCCTCGCTCGTGCCCATCTACTTCGGCCGGGTCGGCTCGTTCGTCATCGAGAATCGCAACATCCCGACCGACCAGGCCGAGGACCGGGTGGAGCGTCAGGCGCGCGAGTTCGAGCTGCTCAAGCCGTACCTTGTCGAGCGCTGGCGCGATGCCGAGGCCGATGCGGAGGCCGACGCCGGGGCGGCCCGGTGAGCGCCAAGACCCCGCTCCCAGCCCGCATCCTCATCCCGGTCGCCAACCCGGGCACGGCCGAGGAGCTCATCCGCCTGGGTGCCGCGATGCTCGATCCGCGGGCCGGCGAGCTGTCCGCGCTGGGTATCGTCGAGGTGCCCGAGGGTATGCCCCTCAGCGAGGGCGCCACGCGTGCCCGCCACGCCCGCCGGCTCCTCCAGAAGGTCCTGGACTACGCCCCGTCGGGCACGACGATCCACCCCATCGTGCGCATCGGCCGGCACGCCGCCGAGGGCATCGTGGAGGCCTGTGCCGAGCAGGAGGCCGACCTCATCATCTTCGGCTGGGGCGGCAAGACGCCCGTGGGCGCCAACGGCCGCCCCGGCGGCCCGACCATCTTCTCGACGACCATCGACGAAGTCGTGCGCGAGTCACCGGCCGACATCGCCGTGGTCAAGCAGCGCGGCGCGCGCGACATCAAGCGCGTCCTCGTGCCGGTCCGTGGCGGTCCCCACGCCGAGCTCGCCCTGCGCTTCGCCGACGCCATCGCGACCCACCACGGCGGTACCGTCGTCGTCCTGCACCTCGTCCCGCCGGGCATCACCATGGCCGTCCGAGCCCAGGCCGAACGAGCCCTTGCCGCGTTCATCAAGCAGCACCTGCGGGGCAAGGGCGAGGCCGTCCTGCGCGAGGCCCCCAATGTGCGCAACGCGATCCTGCGCGAGGCGGAGAAGGCCGACCTCGTGGTCATGGGCGCATCCGCGGTCCCGGGCGCCGACGCCGCCGATCCGTACCTGTTCGGCGCCCTGCCCGAGGCGATCGCCGCGCGCGCCAAGTCGAGCGTGGTCGTGGTCAAGACCCGCGAGGCCATCGGACGGACGACCTTCGATACCCTGGCCACCAAGGCGGAGACACTGGCCGCCGCCGACCGCGCCGCCGAGGAAGCCCGTGCCGTCCCGGCCCGCGTCGAGCGCTGGTTCGGCGAATCGAACTTCCACCACAGCGAGTTCAGCGACCTGCGCCGGCTGGTCCAGCTCAAGGAAAAGCAGGGCGTCACGATCTCACTCGTC
>Ga0163153_10000642_pt1 | contig 59999 bp, 65 predicted proteins | sample OliLakLV19MP6IB1_FD_148629 | JGI IMG/M metagenome (GOLD analysis project Ga0163153, IMG submission 148629) | Freshwater microbial mat bacterial communities from Lake Vanda, McMurdo Dry Valleys, Antarctica - Oligotrophic Lake LV.19.MP6.IB-1 | ecosystem: Environmental > Aquatic > Freshwater >... | reverse complement strand
GAACTGCACCACGAGGTGCAGTTCGAGGCCGATCACGACGAGATGGTCATGGTGCGCGACATACCGCTGTACAGCGTGTGCGAACACCACCTCATCCCGTTCCACGGACGTGCGCACGTCGCGTACATCCCCGGCGACGACGGTCGTATCACCGGCCTTTCGAAGCTCGCCCGCCTCGTCGACGGCTTTGCCCAGCGACCGCAGATCCAGGAGCGGTTGACCACTCAGATCGCCGATGCCCTCACCTCGGTGCTCGAACCGCGCGGCGCGTTCGTGATGGTCGAGGCCGAACATCTGTGCATGTCGATGCGGGGCGTCCGCAAGCCCGGTTCGCTGACGGTCACGTCGGCCGTTCGTGGCATGTTCAAGGACAATGCGGCCACGCGGGCCGAAGCGATGGCCCTCCTGGGATTGGGAATCCGAACCGGCTGACCCGGCCCCGCCCGGCCCCGGCCCCGGTAGTCTCCGCCCGTGCGGACGCAGTGGAGCCACGGATGGCGCAACGAGGGAGCCGTGTGACCGTGCGGACCCGGTTCACAGTCTCGACTCTTCCGCGCCGGGCGGTGATGGGCGTCGTCAACGTCACGCCCGATTCGTTCTCCGACGGTGGCCGCTTTCTCGACTCGGGGGCCGCAATCGCCCACGGCCGGGCCCTGGCGGGCGCCGGAGCCGCGCTGCTCGACGTCGGCGGTGAGTCGACCCGGCCCGGCGCCGAGCCCGTCGACGCCGACGAAGAAGCCAGGCGGGTCATCCCGGTGATCGCAGAGCTCGCGTCGCTCCCGGTTCTGATCAGCGTCGACACAACGAAGGCGAGCGTCGCCGACGCGGCCCTGGCTGCGGGTGCCTCGATCGTCAACGACGTGTCGGCCGGCACTGCCGACCCCGACATGTTGAGTGTCGTAGCGGCGGCCGACGCCGGGTTCGTCGCGATGCACATGCAGGGCACACCGCGCACGATGCAACGCGACCCCGGCTACGACGACGTGACGCACGATGTCGGGGAGTACTTGCGGCGGCGCGTGGCGGCCGCGGTCGCCACCGGGGTACGCCGCGCGGCGATCCTGGCCGACCCGGGTGTCGGGTTCGGCAAGACGCTCGAACACAACCTCGCCTTGCTCGCCGGGCTCCCGGATCTGGCGGCGACGGCCGGAGTTCCACTCCTCGTCGGTGCATCGCGCAAGACGTTCATCGGTCGAGTGCTCGGTGACCTTCCCGTGGAGGAACGCGAAGAAGGAACGCTCGCGGTCAGCGTGTGGTGTTTCGGGCGGGGTGCCGCAGTCGTTCGCGTGCACGACGTCGCGTCGTCGGTGCGGGCGGCCCGGTTGCTCGACGTGTGCGATCGGGCCTCGCAGTCGGGAGTCGCGGCGTGACCGGGCAATTGCGTGGACGGTGGGCGCAGGGGCTCCAGCCGCGCTACTTCACGTGGGTTATCAAGGACCGGCTGGCCGCGGGGGAGCGGCCGGGCGGATTTGCCCGCAACCACCGGAAGGTGCGCCGGCAAGAAGAGTTGATCTGGCTTCGCGTCAACGAGTACACGCACATCGTTTCGTTGCTCGACTCACCGCACAACCTGCACGCGTACGACGAGGCGGGGCTGAAATACGCGCACACGCCGATCGGCCCGCGCGACGAGATGGGTGTTCGCCTGCGCACGATCTACGAGACGGTCGCCGGTTTCCTCGACGACCCGTCCGAGAAGCTGTACCTCCATCACGAGGAGTTCGGCGACCGCGCCATCGGCGTGCTCGGCGGCTACTTGCTCTACTGCGGTCTCGTCGAACACGGGCCGCACGCGATTTCGGTGGTCGAGAAGCTCACCGAGCGCAGTCTCGGGTCAGAGGGGCGCGAGATCATCGCCGTCACCTTGGACGAGAAGCTCCTCCGCTAGCTCGCGAGTTCGCTAGCAGCGGACGATACGCACGACGTCGGTACTACCGGCCCGCGGGCCGGGCGACGCCGATACGACGGCGACGAGATCGGACGCGGTCACGATCCCCGCGGCCCGGGCGGCTTCGATCGCGGCTGCAACGTGCGCGTGCTCGTCGGCGATCGTGGGTACACCGAGCGGCCGGACGCCCCACACGAGCGCGAGGCGCCCGAGCGCATCGGCGTCGGGTGAGATGCCGATGACCGGCATCGTCGGCCGGAACGCGGCGACCCGGCGTGCTGTCGTGCCGCTGCGGGTCGGGCACAACAATGCGGCGACCCCCAAATCCTCGGCGGCGAGCACGGCGGCGTGTGCGACGGCCCACGCGACGCGGTCGTCGTCGGTCGCGGCGCCGGCACCGGCCGGCGTGACGCGGTTGCGCGGCCAGCTCTCGGCGGCGTCGGCCACCTCGGCCATGGTGCGAACCGCCGCGGCCGGATAGGCACCCACGGCGGTTTCCTCGGAGAGCATGAGCGCGTCGGTGCCGTCGATAACGGCGTTGGCGACGTCGTTCACCTCGGCTCGTGTCGGAAGCGGTGAGCGCGTCATCGACTCGAGCATCTGCGTCGCGGTGATGACCGGCTTGCCCGACATGTTGCAGAACCGGATGATCTCCTTCTGGATCAACGGCACCCGCCGGGCGGGCACCTGGATTCCGAGGTCGCCGCGCGCCACCATCACCGCGTCGGCGGCAGCCACGATTCCCGGTAGGTGGTCGAGCGCGACCGCGGTTTCGATCTTCGCGACGAGCTGCGGACGGATGCCGCGCTTCGGCAGGCGCGCCCGCACGTTCTCGACGTCTTCGGGTCTCCGCACGAACGAGAGCCCGACGAAGTCGGCCTTGAACTGCACGGCCATCTCGAGGGCGCGGGCGTCGGCTTCGGTAAAGGGGTCGACGTGGCCTTCCGCACGCGGGACGTGCATGCCCTTGCGCGATCGGAGAAGGCCGCCGCGCACGACCCGGGTGTGCACGTCGCCGCCGTCGACTTTCTCGACTGCGAGGACGATCTCGCCGTCGGCGAGGAAGATTTCGTCGCCGACTCGCACCCAGTGCGCGAGGTCGGGAATCGTCGTGCTGACTCGGGTGGCGTCGCCCTCGACCTTGTCGGCGGTCAGCAGGAACTCCTGGCCGACGACGATTTCCGCCTCGTCGCCGGTGATCGGACCCGTTCGCATTTTCGGACCCGGGAGGTCGACGAGCACACCGACGATGCGATCGTGCTCGCGGGCGACCGCGCGCACCAGCGCGGCTCGCTCCGAGTGAACGTCGGGCGTGCCGTGGGCCGCGTTCAAGCGCACGACGTCGACGCCGGCTTCGAGGAGCGAGTGCAGTGCTTCCTCCGTCGACGTCGCCGGGCCGATGGTGGCGACAATCTTGGTGCGGCGCATCTCTTCGATTATCGGGCGATTTGGGTCTCGAAGGAGGGAGGGTGGATAGTTTTCCCCGCATGGACCGGATCCTGATCAGCGGTTTGCGGGAGTTGGGCGTCCACGGGGTCCTCCCGGAGGAGCAGCTCCGGCCCCAGCCGTTCCAGGTCGACATCGAGTTGACGATCGACGCCCAGGTCGCGGGAAAGAGCGACGACCTCGACGACACGGTCGACTATTCGGCGGTGTGCGAGGCCGTGAGCCGCGTCGTCTCGTCCGAGAGTTACGCGCTGCTCGAACGACTTGCCGAGCGGATCGCGGAGGTCTGCGCTTCGGATCCGCGTGTTCTGGGGGTGGCGGTCGAAGTCCGGAAGCTGCATCCGCCCGTTCGCGCTTCGCTCGACTCGGTTGGCGTGCGGATCGAGCGTTGACGCGGGCTTACCTCGCGCTCGGGTCGAATCTCGGTGATCGGCTCGCGTATCTCCAGGGCGCTGTCGACGGGCTGGCGCGCGCCGATGGGATCACGATGGTCGGCGTCTCGCGTGTCTACGAAACCGCACCTTTGGGCGGCCCGGACCAAGGCGCGTATCTGAACGCCGTCGTCGCCGTCGACACCGAACTCGCACCGCGCGCGCTGCTCGCGTTCGTGCAGACACTCGAATCGGATGCGCGCCGTGTGCGTTCCGAACGCTTCGGTCCGCGCACACTCGACGTCGACATCCTGCTCTACGACGAACTCGAGCTCGACACGCCCGAGTTGACGATTCCGCACCCGCGCATGTGGGAGCGCGCCTTCGTCCTCGTGCCGTTGCACGACCTCGCCCCGGAACGCGCACGCGCCATGGTCGCCTCGGAAGACGTCCGCGAAGCTCCGGTAACCTTGACTCTTCCTTCGACGTAGCGGATGACTTTGGCTCGAATTCCTCGAACCGTCGCGCTCGTTGGTCCCGGACGCGCGGGCACGACGATCGCTTTGGCACTTCTCGACCACGACGTTGAGGTCGTCGCGGTCGCGGGACGCGCGCCCGATGCCGGGTCGACGACGGCCGCCGCGGTTGCGCTTTCGTCGCGGGCCGCGCTCGTTTCCGAAGTCGGGCGGGGTGCGGGCTTGGTGATCATCGCGACTCCCGACCGGGCGATCGACCAGGCCGCGCTCACGACCGCTCCCTCACTCGAGAAGAACGCGCTCGTCATTCACCTCGCGGGCTCGCGCGGGCTCGACGCGTTCCAGCGGCTTCGCGAAGCGCGCCCCGACGTACGCGTCGGCGCACTGCACCCGTTGCAGTCGTTTCCGTCGGCGAGTGCCGGGCTCGAGCGCCTGCCCGGCGCGTGGGCGGCAGTCGCCGGCGACCCCATGACGACCGAGATTGCCCAGTTGCTCGGGCTGCGGACGTTCGAACTGCCCGACAGCGAACGCGTGCGCTACCACGCGGCCGCAGTTGTCGCGTCGAATCACCTCGTCGCGCTGCTCGGCCAGGTCGAGCGCCTCGCGCAGTCGTGCGGCGTACCGTTCGAGGCATTCCGATCGCTCGTGCAGGCATCGGTCGACAATGCATTCGTGCTCGGACCGGCCGAAGCGTTGACCGGCCCGATCAGCCGCGGCGACCTGACGACGGTCGAGCAACACCTCCTCGCCCTCGACCCCGGCGACCGTGACGCCTACCGCGCGCTGGCCCGAGAGGCAGCGCGCCTCACGAGCCGACGCGACACCGCGATCGACCGCCTACTCGACGACGTCATGGCCGCGCCGCCACCCGACCAGCTTCCGGACGCCTGAATTCCGCCTTCGGGTACGCTTCCCGAGTCATCCGAACCGCCAGTCCGGACCCACGAGGCCGGAACCGAGCGAGGTTCGCACGTGCTGTACGTCGAAACGATTGCAGAGCTACGCGAGCACTGTGACCGGACGCGCCGCGACGGGCGCACCGTCGGTGTCGTGCCCACGATGGGTTATCTCCACGAGGGCCATCGCGCACTGATGCGTGCCGCGCGCGAACGCTGCGACTTCGTCGTCGTCACGATCTTCGTCAACCCATTGCAGTTCGGCGCGGGCGAGGATCTCGACCGGTACCCGAGCGACCTGACCGGCGACCTTGCCCAGTGCGAGGCCGAAGGCGTCGACTGCGTCTTCGCACCCGCCCGGGCCGAGATGTACCCGCGGCCCGTCCTCACGACGGTGCACGTCGAGCGCCTCACCGAAGGCCTGTGCGGAGCGACGCGGCCGACGCATTTCGACGGAGTCGCGACCGTCGTTGCCAAACTGTTCTCGATCGTCGGCCCGAGTGCGGCCTTCTTCGGACGCAAGGACGCGCAGCAACTCGCGGTAGTCACGCGCATGGCCGACGACCTCAACCTGCCGGTCGAAGTCGTCGGGTGCCCACTCGTTCGCGAGGCGGATGGTCTCGCTTTGTCGAGCCGCAACGCCTACTTGTCGCCGGAACAACGCGCCGCGGCGCCGGTGTTGTTCGACGCGTTGCGGGTCGCGGCCAACGCGGTGGTCGAGGGGGAGCGCGATTCGCAGCGGCTCCGTGACGTGATCACGCAGACTGTCGGACGGGCGCCGGGCGTCGACCTCGAGTACGTCGAGATCAGCGACGCGCACGACATCACTCCGCTCGACGCCGTGAATGGCGACGTGTTGGTCGCACTCGCGGCTCGGCTCGGCGGTACGCGCCTGATCGACAACATCCGCCTCGCGGTGTGGGGCGAGGACGTCGAAGTTGATCTCGGTACGGGTTTCGTACAGGCGTAGGGGAGAGCATGCAGCGCACGGTGATGAAGTCGAAGATCCACCGGACGACGGTGACCGGCGCTCGGTTCGACTACGTCGGTTCGATCACCCTCGACCCCACGTAGGATTACCCCGGTGCACGACCTTCTGGTTATGGGGAGCGGTATCGCGGGGCTCACGACCGCGTTGCACGCGGCTCGGCGGGGAATGTCGGTGGTCGTGCTCACGAAGGGCGAGTTGTCGCATTCGGCGACGCGCTATGCGCAAGGTGGTGTGGCGGCCGCGTTCGCGCCGCCCGACTCACCCGACCTGCATCTCGCCGACACGCTCGTCGCCGGCTCCGGGCTCTGCGACGCCGACGCGGTCCGGGTGCTCGTCGAAGAAGGCCCCGACCGGGTGCGGGAGCTGGCCGCGATGGGCGCCCGGTTCGACACTGAACCCAGTGCCGAGGGCGACCAGCTGCTGCTGGCCCGGGAGGGCGGGCACTCGCTGGCCCGGGTCGTGCACGCGGGCGGCGACGCCACGGGCGCCGAGATCGAACGGGCGCTGGTGGAAGCGGTCGAGCGCAGCGACATCGAGGTGCGGACGGGCTGGTTCGCGATCGAACTGCTGCGCGAGCGGGGCCGCAGCGAGGGTGTCCTGGCCCTGAGCCCCACTGGTGGCGTGGAATTCGTCCGGGCCCTCGACACAGTCCTGGCCACTGGTGGAGCTGGTCAGTGCTTCGCGGTCACGACAAATCCGGCGCTTTCGACGGGTGACGGTATAGCCCTTTCACTCAGGGCCGGGGTGGCCTGTGCCGACTTGGAATTCGTGCAATTCCACCCGACGGCCCTGCACCACCCGTCGATGCCGCGGCCGCTGCTGTCCGAGGCACTGCGGGGAGAGGGCGCGGTCCTGCGCGACGACGAGGGATCCGCGTTCATGGCGGGCGCCCATCCGCTCGCCGATCTCGCTCCGCGCGACATCGTTTCGCGCGCGATCTACGCGCGCATGATGGACGAGAACGTCGAACACGTCTGGCTCGACGCGACGATGATCGAGGATTTCGAGCACCGGTTCCCGACGATCTGGGCCGCGTGTCAAGGTGTCGGCCTCGACCCGACGAACGACTGGCTGCCGGTGGCGCCCGCCGCGCACTACCTGTCGGGCGGAGTTGTCACTGACCTCGACGGTGCGACAACCCTTCCCCACCTGTGGTCGTGCGGAGAGACGGCGTGCAGCGGCGTCCACGGCGCCAATCGGCTTGCGTCGAACTCGTTGCTCGACGGTCTCGTGTTCGGGCGGCGCGTGATCGAGGCGATCGTCCGCGACAAGCGCGAGGCCGACTCGACGGGCGCGATGACCGGCGTGCTCGACCTCACGGCGGTCGCGGTCGACGAGGACCCGGTCGTGCTCCCGAGAAACAATCCCACGGCGCCCGACAAGGTGCGGGGCGCGGTCCAGCGCACGATGTCGAGCGATTGTGGAGTCGTGCGCGACGCGGGCGGTCTCAAGCTCGCCGCCGACACGCTCGGCGACCTCGCCGGTCTCGCCGACGACCTTCCCGCGCGCGAGATGGCGACCTACGAGGTACTCAACCTTCTGCGCGTCTCGCGGGCGATCGTCGACGCGGCGGCGACGCGGGAAGAGACGCGCGGATCGCACGCGCGGGCCGACTACCCGGAAGCCTCCGACGACCTGCTCGGCCGCTTCGTGTTCCGTGGGTCCGCGCGTCCTGAGTTCGTTCCCCTGTCCGCCGGTTCCCGAGGAGGGAACGCATGACGTCGTTCGACCCCCCAGTCCCGATTCTGCGCGATCTCGTGACGCGCGCCCTGGCCGAAGACCTCGGACTTCTGGGCGACGTGACGTCGATCGCGATCGTGGGTGAAGACCAGACGGCGGTCGCCGCGTTGGTCGCGCGCGAAGAAGGCGTCCTCGCCGGGTCGGCCGCGGCCACCGAGGTCTACCGGCAGATCGACGTCAACCTCGCGCTCGAGTGGCGCGCGCGTGACGGGGAGCCCATCGAGGCGGGAATGGAACTGGCGCGGGTGATCGGCTCGCTGCACTCGATCCTCGCCGGTGAACGCGTGGCGCTGAACCTCGTGTCGCATTGTTCCGGCGTCGCGTCGCTCACCCGACGCTATGTGCGGGCCGCCCGCGGGCGGGTGCGGATTCGGGACACGCGCAAGACCCTGCCCGGACTCCGTGCCCTGCAACGTGCTGCGGTGCGAGCGGGTGGCGGCTTCAACCACCGCGACTCGCTCTCGGACGCGATTCTCAGCAAGGACAACCACCTCGCGGTGCTCGGCGTCGCCCGCGCGGTCGAGCGGTCGCGCGCCCGCTGGCCGGGACGCATCATCGAAGTCGAATGCGACACGCTCGAACAGGTGAAGGAAGCCGCGAGCGTGGGCGTCGACATCGTGTTGCTCGACAACATGAGCCCTGAGACCGTCACCCAGGCCGTGCTGCTGCTCGAGGGGGCGGCGAAGGTCGAGGTGTCCGGCCGCGTGTCGGTCGACGAGGTCGCCGCCTACGCGGAGACGGGTGCCGACTTCATTTCGGTGGGCGCGCTCACGCACTCGGTCCGGGCACTGGACATCGGGCTCGACATTCTTTGAGGGTTTGGCTCTGAGCGCCTGACGCAAACCCGCCTACGATGGCGGGCCGATGCTCCTCGCGATCGACGTCGGCAACACGAACACGGTGGTCGGACTCTTCAACGGCCACGAGCTTGCCGACCACTGGCGTATCGCGACCGACGCGCACCGGACCTCTGACGAACTCGCATTGATGATCCAGCAGTTCCTGGGGTTCCACGGGTTCTCGTTCGACAACTCGATTACCGGCGTCGCGATCTCGTCCGGCGTCCCGCGCGTCACCGGCGAGTTGCGGCAGATGACGGAGCGTTACTTCGGGCTCCCGGCTCTTGTGGTCGAACCGGGTGTGCGTACCGGGATGCCGATCCTCTACAACGACCCGAAGGAGGTCGGGGCCGACCGCATCGCCAATGCCGTCGGCGCGTTCGACCTCTACGGCGGGCCGTCGATCTGCGTCGACTTCGGGACCGCGACGACGATCGAAGCGATCAGCGACCGCGGCGAGTATCTCGGCGGCGCCATCTGCCCCGGGGTCGAGATCTCGCTCGACGCGTTGTTCGAGAAGGCGGCCGGCCTCAAGCGCGTCGAACTCGGACCGCCGAAGCATGTGATCGGGAAGTCGACGGTCGAGTCGATCCAGTCGGGTGCGATGCACGGCTTCAGTGCCCAGGTCGACGGGCTCGTCGAACGGTTCATGGGCGAGATCGGCGAAGCCACGGTTGTCGCGACCGGCGGACTCGCCGAGTTGTTGATGCCGTTCATCCGCACGATCCAGCACTACGAACCGTGGCTCACGCTCTACGGTCTCCGCATCATCTTCGAACGGAACCAGTAGCGGTATGAATGCCGACGAAAGTGAATCGAGACGGGCGAAGGTCGACGCGATCCGCGCGCGGGGCGACGATCCGTACCCGGTGCACTTCGCGCGGACGCACAGTCTGCGGGAGTTGCGCGCGGCGTACGACGAGAAGCTCGCCGACGGCGACTCGACCGAGGATGTCGTGTCGGTTGCGGGGCGCGTCATGCTGTCGCGCGACCAGGGCAAGCTGATCTTCGCGACGCTGCGCGACGGAACGGACACGGCGCAGCTCTTCGTCAGTTCCGGCGACCTCGGTGCGGAAGCGTTCGGCCGCTTCCGCGACGACATCGACCGGGGCGACTGGGTCGGCGCGACGGGCACCGTGATGAAGACCAAGCGGGGCGAACTCTCCGTGCGCGTGCGGTCGTTCCAGTTGCTGTCGAAGGCGCTGCGGCCGCTGCCCGAGAAGTACCACGGCCTCAGCGACACCGACACGCGTTACCGCCAGCGCTACGTCGACCTTCTGGTCAACGACGACGCCCGCCGGGTCATCGAGATTCGCCACAAGGCCGTGGCTGCGCTGCGCGAGATGTTGATCGGGGAGGGTTTCGTCGAGGTCGAGACGCCGGTGTTGCACCCCATTCCCGGTGGCGCAACGGCGCGCCCGTTCGAAACGCACCACAACGCCCTCGACATGGAGCTGTACCTGCGGATCGCGCCGGAGCTGTATCTCAAGCGACTCATCGTCGCCGGCTTCGACCGCGTGTTCGAGATCGCCCGGGTATTCCGCAACGAAGGACTCTCGACGCGCCACAACCCCGAGTTCTCGATGCTCGAGCTCTACCAAACCCTCGCCGACTACTACGACATGATGCGCCTCACCGAGGACCTGATCGCGTACGCGGCGCGCGCCGCGATCGGAACGACGGTCGTCGAGTGGGAAGGGCGGGACTACGACCTCACGCCCCCGTTCCAACGGCGCACGATGATCGACCTGATCAAGGAACACGCCGGACTCGACGTGCACCCCTCGCAGCCGGTCGACGGATTGCGCGCGATGTGCCACGACCTCGACATCAAGATCGAGAAGGCGTGGGGTCCGGGCAAGCTCATCCTCGAGATCTACGAGAAGACCACGGAGCACAAGATCATCGAACCGACATTCGTGTGCGACTACCCGCGTGAGGTGTCGCCGCTCGCCCGTGAACATCGCGGTGACCCGACGCTGACGGAACGCTTCGAACTGATCGTCGGCGGGCGCGAGCTGGCCAACGCGTTCAGCGAACTGAACGACCCCGTCGACCAGCTCCGCCGCTTCGAGGCGCAGGCCACGCTGCAGCAACTCGGCGATGTCGAGGCGCACGGCATCGACGCCGACTACGTGCGGGCGCTCGAGTACGGGCTCCCGCCGACCGGCGGTATGGGTCTCGGCGTCGATCGGTTGGTCATGCTCCTCGCCGGGGTATCGTCGATTCGAGAAGTGATCTTGTTCCCGCATTTACGACCGGAGAGCGGTACTTGAAGATCCTCGTCACAGGGATGGGTGGGGAACTCGGCACGCGGGTAGCGCAACTGCTCGAGCAGCGCGCCTGGGCGACCGAGATCGTCGGGGTCGACTTTGTGCCACCGCGTCGCCGGTTGCGGCGGGCGGAGTTCCGCCGGATCGACCCGCGCGATCGCGACAAGCTCGTGCGGTTCGTCACCGACGTTGCCCCGAACGTCGTCGCCCATTTCGGCGTGTACGAACCGTCGTCGCGCATGACGCCCGAGTCGGCGGTGGAACGAACCGAACTGGCGACGGTCGCGGCGTTGAGCGCCGCGGCCCGCGCCGGAAACCTCGAATACGTCGTCGTGCGCAGCGGGCTCGAGGTCTACGGTCCGCGCTCCGCTTCGGTGTCGGTGCCCGACGAAGACGCGTTGCCTGCGCCCCGCACGCCCTACGGCGAGTCGCTCCTCGAAGTCGAGGCGATCGCAGCCGGGTTGCGCGTGCAGCACGGCGTGGGTGTGTGCGCGCTGCGGTACGCGCCGGTGCTCGGGTCGCATGTTCCGAGTCCGCTCGGGCGGCTGTTGCGGCTCCCGGTCGTGCCCGTGCCCGCGTTCGCCGACCCGCCGTTCTCGGTGCTGCATCCCGACGACGCGGCCGACGCGATGGTTGCTGCCATCGAACGGCGTTTCGACGGGCCGCTCAACATCGTCGGCCCCGGTGCCGCGACGCCGTGGCAGGCGGTTCGCCTCGGCGGCCGGATACCGATCCCAGTCTTGCCGGGCTTGTGGGGTCCCGCCGCGCAGGCGGTCGAACTGGCCGGCGCGGCGATCGCCGAACACGTGGTCGAACTCCTGCGCCATGGGCGCACGGGAGCGGGAAGCCGCGCGGTCGACGCGCTCGGACTCACGAACCTGCGCCCGACCCAGGACGTGTTACGCGAGTTGTTCGACTGGGCCGACGTGGTGCCGCTGCAAATGGTGCGCGGGGAGGTCGCGTGAGTCCGCTCATGTCGCGCGACTTCGGGCTCGACACCGACCACTCGTCGGCGCCCGAACCGATCGGTCCCGCGTTGCGGCGCCGGCTCGGTGGCCGTTATCCGATCGACCCGTTCGGGTTCGACCCGCACCTGTGCGACCTGCTGTACCCGGCCGTGTCCGGGCTCGTGCGGGTCGCGGTATCGGGCGCCGAACACGTTCCGACCGACGGCGGCGCTGTCATCGTTGCCAACCGCGGTTTCGGTATCGCCGAACCAGCGGCCCTTGCGGTTGCTGTTCGCCGCGCGACCGGCCGGCGGCTGCGCGTTGTCGGCGCACCCGCCTTGCCCATTGCCGGCAGCGCCTTGCGCCGCCTCGGCGCGATCGCATCGAGCTACGAGGATCTGTCGGCCGCGCTGCGGGTGGGCCATCTCGTCGCCATGCCGCTCGCGCCCACGTGGATGCGCACGGGCGCGGGCATGCCTCCGCTCGCGCTCATGCAGGCGACGACCCACACGCCCGTGATTCCCGCCGCCGTCGTTCCCGGCGGACCGTTCGGCACTGCGCTCAAGCCGTGGCGCGTGCGCTTCGGCGACCTCGTGCGCCTCGACGAGCCGTATGCGCCCGACGACCCGCTGACCGCGGCCCGCTTCGCGGAAGCGGTGCGCGAAGCGGTCAGCGGGTTGCTCACGTAGGTACAGTTTTTCCCGTGCGGACGCAGCGGAGTCCCGCGGGCCGAAGGCTTCTCGGACGAGAGCGAAGGGAGCCATAGTTATCGTGCGGACGCAGCGGAGTCCCGCGGGCCGAAGGCTTCTCGGACGAGAGCGAAGGGAGCCATAGTTATCGTGCGGACGCAGCGGAGTCCCGCGGGCCGAAGGCTTCTCGGACGAGAGCGAAGGGAGCCATAGTTATCGTGCCCGAGATCCGCGCGAGTGACGGGGTTCGGATCGCGTTTCACACGTGGGGAAAGCGCGACGGCACGCCGGTCCTGATGATTCAGGGACTGGGCGTCGACAACCGCGGGTGGGCGTTGCAGCGCGGTGCGTTCGGCCGCCACCACCGTTGTATCGGTCCCGACAACCGCGGCACCGGTTTCTCGGAAGCCCCGCCGGGTCCGTACGACCTCGGGCGCATGGCCCAGGACGTGATCGAAGTGCTCGACGCGGCGGGCGTTGATTCGGCGCACGTCGTCGGCGCGTCGATGGGTGGCGTGATCGCACAGATCATCGCGGTGTTGCACCCGGAACGCGTGCGTTCGCTGACGCTGGCGTGCACGGCGTGCCAGCACCACGAGTGGAGGCGCGAACTGCTGCGGGAGTGGGCCGACAATGTCGCCGCGCGCGGCATGGGTGCGTTGACCGAAGACGGCATGCGCTGGCTGATCGGTCCGCGTCTGCAGCGCCGGTTCGGCGTGTGGCTGAACGTGCTGGCCCGCGTGATCATGCAGACCCGTCCCGAACCGTTCGTGGCGCAAGTCGAGGCGATCCTCGACGCGCCGGACAACTTTCGTTTCCAATTGCCGAAAGTCACCGCGCCGACGCTCGTCATCACCGGCTCGCAGGACACGCTCACCCCGCTCGGCGACGCCGAAGAACTCGCGGAACTGATTCCCGACTCGCGTCTCTACGTGGTCCGCGGTGTCGCCCACGGCCTCATGGCCGAAGCCCCCAACGGCTTCAACGACGCAGTGTTGGGCTTCATCAAAGAAGTCGACGCGTCCGCGGACGCGTCCGCGGACGCGTAGCCCGGCTACTCCGATCTCCCTTGGCGTTCGCGACCCGTATCGAAGTACCGCGTCAGATACTCCGAGGCGGGTTGTTCACTGTCCCGCATCAAGGGAGAAGACTTCGTCTCCGTCCTCGATCACGTCTCCGACCGCGAGGTGGAAGGCCTGCGCCGGGCCGAGGTAGGTGCTGTTGACGATGCCGGCGTATTCCTCGGCTTCAGATTCGGCGCGCGTGATGGCCTCGTCGAAGGAGCCCGCCCGCCACAGCGTGATGCGCTCTTCGTACGTCGCTGTCCCATTGGCGTCGCGAAAGACGCAGCGGACGGCGTACCAGGGCTCAGCATCCGTCTCGGTCATGACGCAAGTGTTGTCGGACCAGGTGCTCTTCGATCGTTCATTTTGTGTTTGCCGCCGAAATACGCGTGCATCGGTAAGACAAACGGTTAGACCGGTGCCGGCGGGGAGAGGTGGTGTTCTCGCCACCAAGTGATCCTGCCGTCGAGCAACTCGCAGATGGACAGGCCTCGCCACGCGATCAGCACGTCGTCCTCCCGGCGGCGGGCGCGGATCGTCCAGTCGGCGAACACCAACGAACCGTCAGCGTGCGGACGCAGCGCAGACCCGCTTGCCGAAGGCCGCTCGGACGGAGCGTAGGGAGCCATGGATACCGCCCAGGCGTGCACGTCGAACGAAACCGGCGCGGCCCAGGCGAAGCTCCCGACGACCAACCGGCGGTACTTGTCGATGCCGCGCACGACGCCGGTCGGCATCGTGAGTTCCATGTCGTCGTGCCAGCACGTCATGTACGCGTCGACGTCTTCCGCCAGCCACGCGGAGACGCGGCGGTTGAAAACTGCGCGGGCTTCGGAAGCGGTCGTCACGGATGCACGGTACGGCGAAATGTTCTGCCAGGCGCGTGCGCCGGGGCGGTCACGCCTCCGGAAGACCGGCGATCAGCGTGGAGGGGATGATCTCGAGTGGGAACGGCGTGTTCACGACGAAGGGCGCGTCGCCAGCTCTGCGACAGCACCTCGACGCAGAGCAGCGGCGGACCTTCGAGGCGCTTCTGGGTCAGGTCCTGCGGGCGGCACACGACGACGTCCGGCTCGAACACCGTGTCGTCCGAAACCTTCCAGTCGAGCGGCGCGCAGAAGACGAGGAGGTCGCCGGTTCGGGCCGCCTCGAGCGCGACGCCGATGCGCAGTACGCACGCTTGGTGGGCTGGGATCGGCGATGGTGACACCAGGAGCATTCCCTCGACGAGCTCGTAACGGTTGCCGTCGCCGAGAGGGAAGTGGTCGAGGTCGTCGACTGTGAGTGCGCGGCCGCGCGGGATCCGGATCGTCGAGGCGGGCTCGGTAGCCGGCGGATCCGGAACGGCGACGCTCACGGACAGAAGTGTACGACTGACGTGAGACGCCGAAAAGCAGTGCCGCTCACGACGACCGGAAGACGAGGCCGTCGACGAGGCCGGTGAGGCGCTCGCGCACAACCGCGTCGAGCTGGGGTGCACCGTTCAATGCCTCGTTGGCTTTGACTGCGTGTTCCCGGGCGACGGCCATCGAGGCGTTGACTTCTTCCGCCGAGACGAGCGCGACGACCTTGGCGACCTCGGGCCAGTCGAGCCGGCGGCCGAGCAGCGAGCGCAGTTCGTCCGATGCGCGCAGCGCGTAGATGACGGGCAGCGTGTAGACGCCTTCGTGGACGTCGTTGCCCGTCGGTTTGCCCAGCTCGGCTTCGCTCGCGGTCACGTCGAGCACGTCGTCGACGACCTGGAAGCACATGCCGAGGTGATGACCGAACTGCGTGAGCGCGTCGAGTGTGTCCGGCGAGACGTCGGACACCATGCCGCCGATGCGGCACGCGGTCGCGAACAACGCGGCGGTCTTGCCTTCGATCGCCGAGAGATACGTGTCGACGCTGCGGTCGGCGTCGAACAAATACTGCAGTTCGAGTACCTGGCCGCGGCACAGTTCACCGATCGTGTCGGCGAGAAGCCCGGCGACATCGGCGCCCAACGACGCGGCCAACGACGATGCCTGCGCGAGCAAGTAGTCGCCCGAGAGGATCGCGACGATGTTCGACCACCGGGCGTTCACGCTCGGCACGCCCCGGCGGGTCTCGGCCTCGTCGATGACGTCGTCGTGGTACAGCGATCCGAGGTGGACCAACTCGACCGCGGCGGCGCCGGTAATCGCCCGGTCCGATGCGGGGCGCTCGGCCCCGTCGGCCGCGTAGGTGGCGCAGAGCGTGAGGACGGGTCGGAGCCGTTTGCCTCCCGCCCCGAGCAGGTGCCCGGCGACTTCGGCGAGAAATCGGTCGCCGGCGTCTACGGCCCCGGAGAGCCGGTTCTCGACACGGACCAGGTCCCCGGGCAGGGGCGCGAGGCCGACTTCGGGGAGGAGTCCCACGTCGTGAGGCTAGAGCAGGGTCCGGAACGGGCGCTGATCGGGAACATCTGAGGGCGTCGAGGCGTCATAAACCTGTCCGGGGCGTTCGTCGGGCCATACCGTCGGGTCCCAGGAAACGAAGAGGAACAAAGATTCACCCGCTCGGGCGCCAAAGGAGCGACCGAACCGGCCGATAACATCAGTACCGGAAACCGGAGCGAGAGGCGGTTCACATTGTTCGAGCGCTTCACGGATCGTGCCCGCAGGGTCGTGGTCCTCGCCCAGGAAGAAGCGCGGCTTCTCAACCACAACTACATCGGGACCGAGCACATCCTGCTCGGCCTGATTCACGAGGGCGAAGGCGTCGCGGCCAAAGCCCTCGAGTCGCTCGGCATCTCACTCGAAGCCGTGCGCGCGCAGGTTGAGGAGATCATCGGTCACGGCGGGCAGGCCCCTTCGGGTCACATCCCGTTTACGCCGCGAGCGAAGAAGGTGCTCGAGCTGTCGTTGCGCGAAGCGCTGCAGCTCGGTCACAACTACATCGGCACCGAGCACATCCTGCTCGGCCTGATTCGCGAGGGTGAGGGCGTCGCCGCCCAAGTGCTCGTGAAGTTGGGTGCCGACCTCTCGCGCGTTCGCCAGCAGGTCATCCAATTGCTTTCGGGTTACGCAGGCACGAAGGAAACGTCGGGCCAGGGCGCGGCTCCGGGAGCGACCGGCGAGTCGCAGCCTTCCGGTTCGCTCGTACTCGACCAGTTCGGCCGCAACCTCACGCAGCTCGCCCGCGAGAAGAAGCTCGACCCCGTCATCGGGCGCGAGCGCGAGATCGAGCGCGTGATGCAGGTGTTGAGCCGCCGCACGAAGAACAACCCCGTGCTCATCGGTGAGCCCGGAGTCGGCAAGACCGCCATCGTCGAGGGCTTGGCCCAGAACATCGTCGAAGGCGACGTCCCCGAGACGCTCAACGGCAAGCAGCTCTACACCCTCGACCTCGGTGCCCTGGTTGCGGGTTCCCGCTACCGCGGTGACTTCGAGGAGCGCCTGAAGAAGGTGCTGAAGGAGATCCGCACCCGCGGCGACATCATCCTCTTCATCGACGAGCTGCACACCCTCGTAGGCGCCGGTGCCGCCGAAGGCGCCATCGACGCCGCGTCGATCCTCAAGCCGATGCTGGCTCGCGGTGAGTTGCAGACCATCGGTGCGACGACGCTCGACGAGTACCGCAAGCACCTCGAGAAGGACGCGGCGCTCGAACGCAGGTTCCAGCCGATCAAGGTCGAGGAGCCGACGGTCGTCCACACGATCGAGATCCTCAAGGGTCTGCGCGAGCGTTACGAGGCGCACCACCGCGTCACGATCACCGACCAGGCCATTGTCGCCGCCGCGAACCTCGCCGACCGCTACATCTCCGACCGCCACCTTCCCGACAAGGCGATCGACCTCATCGACGAAGCGGGCTCGCGCCTGCGTATCCGGCGCATGCAGGCCCCGCCCGACTACCGAGAACTCGAAGACGAGATCGCCAAGGTCCGCAAGGAGAAGGAAGCGGCGATCGAGGCGCAGCAGTTCGAGCGGGCCGCGAAGTTGCGTGACCGCGAGAAGGAACTGCTCGAACAGCGCTCCGCCAAAGAGCAGGAGTGGCGCGCCGAAGGCGTCGACCTCTTCAACGAAGTGAACGAAGAGTCGGTCGCCGAAGTCCTCGCGTTGTGGACGGGTATCCCCGTCTACAAGCTCACCGAGGAAGAGACGGCGAAGTTGCTGCGCATGGAGGAAGAGCTGCACAAGCGGATCATCGGCCAGCACGACGCCATCAAGGCGGTGTCGCAGGCCATCCGCCGTACGCGCGCGGGCCTCAAGGATCCGAAGCGGCCGTCGGGTTCGTTCATCTTCCTGGGCCCGTCGGGGGTCGGCAAGACCGAGACCGCGAAGGCGCTCGCCGAGTTCTTGTTCGGCGACGAAGCGGCGATGATCCAGCTCGACATGTCGGAGTACATGGAGAAGCACACGGTTTCGCGCCTTGTGGGTTCTCCTCCCGGCTACGTCGGCTACGACGAGGGTGGCCAGCTCACCGAAGCCGTGCGGCGCAAGCCGTTCTCGGTGGTGCTCTTCGACGAGATCGAAAAGGCCCACCCCGACGTCTTCAACACGCTCCTGCAAATCCTCGAAGACGGACGCCTCACCGACGCTCAGGGGCGCACGGTCGACTTCAAGAACACCGTGATCATCATGACGTCGAACCTCGGCACGGCCGACCTGCGCAAGGCGACCGTCGGATTCACGAAGACCGGCGAAGACGTCACGTACGAGAAGATGCAGCAGAAGGTGCACGAAGAACTCAAGCGCCACTTCCGGCCCGAGTTCCTCAACCGCATCGACGACATCATCGTGTTCCACGAGCTGAGCACCGACGAGATCACCGAGATCGTCGACCTGCTCATCAAACGGGTGCACGACCAGCTGGAGGCGCAGGGCCTGGGCTTCGAACTCACGCATGAGGCCAAGTTGCTGCTCGCACGCAAGGGCTACGACCCGTCGTTGGGTGCCCGGCCGTTGCGTCGGGCGATCCAGCGCATGGTCGAGGACGCGCTCTCCGAGAAGATCCTCTGGAAGGAGTACCGGGCCGGCGACACGATCGTCGTCGACGCGGAAGGCGAGGAGATCGTGTTCCGCACGGTCGAAGGCGTCGAACCTCCGCCGGTCGAACTCGCGGACAGCGGCACGCCCGAGTAGGGAAGGCCATAATCCTGGGCGTGCCGCTTCGTCGCGCGCTCGTGTTGGTCGTGCTTGTCGTTGTTCTCGCCGGGTGCCGGGTCGACGTGAGCGTCCACGTCGTGCTGCGCGACGACGGCACCGGGACGGCATCGGCCGAGGTCACGCTCGACGCCGAGGCAGTTCAGCGGACCGAGGCCGACGGCCGCACGCTCGCCGGCGCGATCCGGCTCGACGGCTTTGCCGACGCGGGGTGGGAAGTGTCGGCGTGGCAGCGCGGCGACGACGGGAGCGCGTCGCTCGAACTTGCTCATGAGTTCGCGAACGAAGCCGAGTTGCGCCGGCGACTGAGCGAACTCGACGGTGGCGCCGTGTTCGGCGACGTCAAGGTCGTGCGCGAACGGGGGCTGTTCCGGTCGCGCGACGAGGTGTCGGTCGATGTCGACATGCGCGAGGTTGGGGCCCGTCTGCTCGACGATGAGGAGTTGGTCGCGTCGCTCCAGGCGGCCGGGCTCGACGTCGCGACGCTCGACCAACAGCTCGAGGCGGAGTTGCGCGACTCGTTGCGCGTGAACGTCACGATGGAAGCGCCGGACGAAACGGTGACGGCCGCCGAACTCGCGCCCGGTCAGCGCCAGTCGGTCGCGGCGGCCGGCTCGGACTTCAATGGCGACCGCGCGGTCGCGGTGGTGATCGCGGGCATCCTGTTGTTCCTTGGCCTGCTGCTCTATCTCGCGGCGAGTGCCAGCTCGCGTCGGACGCGCGCGCGAGAAGCCGACGGCGAGACCGTCGATCGCACGCCGCTCATGTAGGCGGGAGTTGCTCCAACCAGGCGGGGAAGGCCTCGAGCGTCGCGAGCACGACATCGGCGCCGGCCGCTTCGAGATCGGCGCGCGCGTGCGGTCCGGTTGTCACGCCGACCGCGACGGCGTGCGCGCCGATCGCCGCCGCGATATCGGCCGTCGTGTCACCGACGTACACGCGAGCACCGGCGGCCGTGAGTGCGACCGCCTTCTCTTCGCCATGCACATGCCCCGCGACGTCGTCGATCGCGAGACCGACCGCGTCGAGGCACCGGCGGGCGTGGGGCTCGGCCTTGGCAGTGACGACGATCACGTTGCCCCCACCCGCTCGGATCGCGTCGACGGCGGAGCGCGCGCCGGGCAGCAGTTCGGTGCCCGTGACGCAGAGGTCCCAGTAGTGCCGCCGATACGCGACCGCGGCATCGGCGATGGCGTCGGCCGGGAACCAGTACGCCAGCTCCGTTTCCAGCTTCGGTCCGATGCGCGCGAGCACGGCTTCGACGTCGACCGGCACGCCGGTTTCGGCAGAGAGCGCTTCGAAGCTCGCACGAATGCCGGGCCGGGAGTCGACCAGCGTCATGTCCAAATCGAACCCGACAACGAGCATGGCGCAGCATACTGACGGGCACGGCGACGGTACGTCCCGCATCGCGTCGAAGCGCACGCGTTCTACGAGGCGGTCGGGTTCGAGCCGAGCGCGACGGGGTACCGCCGCTACTTCTGAGTCAGCTCTGCCAACTCGGCGAGTGATCCGATGCGCACGACGCCGTCGGGTGGTGACCACGGGTCGTTCCACCGGTCGAGCCACACGGGTACCAGGCCGACTTCGAGCGCGCCTTCGACATCGGCGCTGACACTGTCGCCCACGTACGCGATCGCTGACGGCGCGAATCCGAGTTGCTCTGTCAACGGTGCGAACGCGCGCGGGTCGGGCTTGCGGCACGCGGGGTCGGCCACGACGATGCAGTCGAAGACCTCGGTGTGGAGCCCGTGCCGCTCGAGCACCCGCGCGCCGTAGGGATTGTTCGTGAGCAGCGCGAGTCGCACAGCGGGCGCGAGGGCCGCGAACGCGGGCGTGACGTCGTCGAAGAGCGGCGGGTCGAGCGCAGCCAGGAACGGATCGACCAGGTCGGCGGCCATGAACGCATCGGGCTCGTGTTGGAGCCGCCAGTGGTGGCGGTTGATGACCACGCCGTCCCGCCGGAGCCACGTCTGCTCTCGGACCCGGTCGAGGATCGTCGGATCGCCGACGGCGGCCGCCGCCCGCTCGATGCCCGTCCACCAGTCGGTCAGCGTGTCGTCGAGGTCGAATGCAATCGCCTGCAGGGGCATCCGCGGATCGTGTCACACCTTCCCTTGTCGCCCTCGCACACGGTTTGGCGTGCAAAGCCGCGTGACGCGCGGGACTCCGGCGAGCTCCCTGGCCGTCCCTCCTCCGGTCGCCGCTCCACCAAGCTGTCTCTCGGGCGTTGTACGTTGTGCGCCATGACTCGAACGTCTGTTCGCTTCCGGTGCCAGGATTGTGGCTACGAAACCACGAAGTGGTTGGGCAAGTGCCCCGACTGCGGCTCCTGGGGCGGCCTCGACGCCCCCAGCTCGGCCTCTGGAGCCGGCGCGACGGCGCGGCCCGTACCGCTGGCCGACGTCGACACGACGGGAATGCCCCGCCGGCCGACGCTCCTGCCCGAACTCGACCGGGTGCTCGCCGGCGGGCTGGTCCCCGGCTCGGTCACGCTGATCGGCGGCGAGCCGGGCGTGGGCAAGAGCACGCTGTTGCTCCAGGCGCTCGGCGCGATGGCCGCCGCCGGCGCGCGCTGTCTGCTCGTGTGCGCCGAGGAGTCGCCCGCTCAGGTCCGCATGCGGGCCGACCGGCTCGGCGTCGTAACTCCAGACCTGCTCCTCGTTGCCGAGACGTCGCTTCCGGCGATCGTCGCGCACGTTGCCGACGTCGCGCCCGACATCCTGGCCGTCGACTCGATCCAAACCGTGCACGACCCCGACTCGCCCGGCGCGCCGGGCTCCGTCAGCCAGGTGCGCGACGCGGCCCAGCGTCTCGTTCGGCTCGCGAAGGAGCAGAACGTGTCGACGGTGCTCGTCGGCCATGTCACCAAGGACGGTGCACTTGCCGGTCCGCGGGTGCTCGAGCACATCGTCGACACGGTGCTGTCGTTCGACGGCGACCGCCACCATGCCCTGCGCATGCTGCGGGCCGCGAAACACCGGTTCGGCGCGACCGACGAGCTCGGGCTGATGGAAATGACCGAGGCGGGTTTGCTTCCCCTGGCCGATCCGAGCGCACTGTTCCTCGGCGACCGCAAGCCGGGCGCGTCGGGCTCGATCGTGGCGCCCGTCATGGAAGGCGCCCGGCCGCTGTGCGTCGAGGTGCAGTCACTTGTCAACATGACGACCGCGCTGGTCCCGCGTCGGGTCGCGCAGGCGGTCGACACGAATCGTCTCGCGATGCTGATCGCTGTGTTGCAGCGCCGCGGCCAGATCGAGATGAGCGGCCGTGACGTCTACGTGAGTGTGGCCGGCGGCGTGCGTGTCGCCGAACCGGGCGCCGACCTCGCGATCCTGCTCGCCCTCGCCAGCGCCGAGTACGACGCGCCCATTCCCGCGACCACGGTCGCGCTCGGCGAGGTCGGTCTGGGCGGCGAGATTCGCCAGGTCGCGCAAACGCCGCGCCGGTTGGCCGAGGCATTGCGCCTTGGTTTCCAGCGCGCGATCGTCCCGCCGTCGACGCCGGATATTCGCGGAATGAACCTCGTGCGTGTCGTCGACGTCCACGACGCCCTCGCCGCGGCGCGGTTGATCGGCAACGACGAACCGGCCCCGGCGCGGGGTCCGCACCTGGTGTCGGCGACGCCCGATCCCTTCGCCTAGGCCACCCCCTCAACCGGCGCCGCCCGGAGGCCGACACCCTCGGGGCGCGCTACCCTCCGTGCGGAAACCCTCGTACGGATTGCCCCGCCGCGTTCGAGTCGTCCCGTGGGAGGAACCCGTTGCCGCAGACGCCCCGATCGGAAGCCTTGTACGGAGCGCTACGGCTCGTGGCGCCGGGCACGCCCTTGCGGGAAGGCATCGACCGGATTCTCCAGGCGAAGATGGGCGCGCTCATTGTCGTGGGCGACGGACCCGACGTCTTGAGCATCTGCTCCGGCGGATTCCTCTTCGACGCCGAGTTCACACCACAGCGGCTCTCGGAGCTGGCCAAGATGGACGGGGCGATCATCCTCCAGTCGGACACGTCGCGCGTCGCGCGCGCGAACGTGCACCTCGTTCCCGACCCCGACATCCCGACGGCGGAGACGGGCACTCGGCACCGCACCGCCGAACGCGTTGCGCGCCAGATCGCGGTCCCTGTCATCACGGTTTCCGAGGAGATGAGCGTCGTCACGATCCACTACCGCGGGTACAAGAAAACGCTCGAGCCGATCCCGCGGGTACTCGACCGCGCCGACCAGGCGCTGCAGATTCTCGGGCGTTACAAGGCGCGGCTCGACGGCGTGAGCGGCGCGCTGTCGGCGCTCGAAGTCGAGGATCTCGTCACGGTTCGCGACGTTTCAACGGTGCTCCAGCGCGCCGAGATGGTACGGCGCATCGCGCACGAGATCGAGGGCTACGTCGTCGAACTCGGCGCCGACGGTCGTCTCGTCGAACTGCAACTCGAAGAACTCACGGGCGGTGTCGAAGGCGACCGCCGGCTCGTGTGCAAGGACTACTTCGTCGAGTCGTCCGAATGGCTGCTCGACCAGGTCACGCGCGAGCTGGCGCAACTCGGCGACGAAGAGCTGCTCGACCTGCGCGAGGTCGCGGCGCTGCTGCACCTGCCCGCCGACATGGATCTCGACTCGTCGCTCCAACCCCGCGGGTACCGCCTCCTCAGCAAGATCCCGCGCCTGCCCGAGTCGATCGCCGAGAACGTCGTCGAACGGTTCGGGCACCTGCCCAAGATCATGCGCGCCTCGATCTCCGACCTCGTCGAAGTCGAAGGCGTTGGCGAAGCCCGCGCCCGCGCTATCAAGGACGGCCTGTCCCGCGTCGCCGAGACCAGCATCCTCGACCGGTACGCGTAGCGACTCGCCCATGGCTGCGTTACGTCAAGGTCCGATCTACGACGTCTCTGTGGAGCACCGCACGATCTTCGTCGACGGGGTCGACGTTCCGGTCGTGCACGCGCGGCCCGACGGCCTGCCGCGAGCGGGCCTCGTGCTGCACCCCGACATCGGTGGCCTGCGCCCGCTGTTCGAAGACATGTGCCGGATGCTGGCGACGCACGGCCTCGCAGTGTGCGCGGTCGAGCCGTTCGCCCGCACGCCCGCCGACCGGTTGACGACGATCGAGGACCGCCTCGCGAGCGTGAAGGACCTCGACGACGACGTGCAGCTCGGCGACCTCGAGTCGGCCGCGAATCTGCTCATCGTCGAAGACGACGTCGCGCGCGTGTCGATCCTCGGGTTCTGCATGGGCGGGTACTACACGTACAAGGCCGCCGCGACCGATCGTTACGACGCGGCTGTGCCGTTCTACGGGATGTTGCGCACGCCGGACGCATGGAAGGGCCCGGGCCACAAGCGCGAACCGCTCGACGTCGCGGCCGACGTGTGCCCCACGCTCGCGGTGTTCGGCAGTGTCGACCCGTGGACACCACCCGCCGACATCGAGTCGTTGCGCTCGACGTGGAAGCAGCGCGACGACTGCGAGGTCATCGTCGTCGAAGGCGGCGACCACGGCTTCGTCCACGACCCCGACCGTCCCGCACACCGCCTCGAGGACGCGACGAAATGCTGGCAACGCGCGATCGAGTGGGTTCTTCCGTAGCAACGATCAACGCCCCGACAACGCCTGCTGTACAGAGCCTCCCCGTCGGATGGCAAACGAGTGAAATTGCACGGGATTGATTGACACGTCCGCTGTTGTCGGCCCTTGATGATGAGGCTTCCAACGACGATGAGCTGCTCCAATGACCGAGGCGCCTCGCCGCTCCGACCGGACGATTGCCCAGACTTGGCTGCTGTTGCACGCGCGATTGGACGCGGCACGATGTACCTCAACGTTCTCCTCGATGCGGACGCCGCGATGGGGTGCCGATACACCTTCGAACCCAACGACGCTTTGCCGTCAACCGCGTCCGACGCGACAGCGGCCCGTGATGATGGCGCGGTGATGGAACCCACAGGCCTTGAATACTTGCGCGTCTCGCAGAGACACCCGAGCGCTCAGCGAGTACGTGAGATTGCCTTCAACTGGGAAGGCCCGAGCGCGGAGGAACTTGCACTCGACAGCGAACATGCATCCGAAGCGCGGGTCCGACGACGGACGACCGACGGCGCCGTGCTCGTACTCGTTGACACACCGGATGAGCTGTGGCTGCTCAGGCTGGTGCTGCCCAACGGCGAACTGTTGTCGCGCGAGAGCGGTCAACGCACCCTCGCATCGCTTGGCCCACTGTTTGGTTTCTCAGTAGATGTTCGCGTTGATCTCAGTGATGTGGTTGAGTCTGCCGGGTGCGTGTCGCTGTGTTGGGTGCGGCCATGGATGGATACGACGACGGCATGTTGGTATTCGGGCTGGTGACGAGGTCGCGGGCCGGTCGCGTTTCTCGACCTCTTGACTCAACGACTCGTCGCCCGTCGGCACGGGGCAGGGAGGTACCCGGGCCCGCTCACTCGTGCGTGCAGCGGGCTGACACGGCGGTCTCGACTGCGACCTGGGTGCCTTCGAAGTCGGCGAGGGTGCTGATGCGGAAGCGGCCGTCGCCGGCTGATGCCCGTTGCATCTCGTCCTGGCGCGCGGCGTAATACTGCTCGCGCGTGTACCCCTCGCTGACGGGTGCGTAGCTCGCGACGAGCACGCGCCGGGGCGCCGAGCTGCGGTTCGCCTCGCTGTAGTGCGCGGCGAGACCGTTGATGCATACGGCGTCCCCCGCCGCGAGTTCGGCGCCGAACCAATGCAGCGACTCGGCGATCTCGGCGCGTACGACGCCGCGATCGTCGACCGGGAGCAGCTCATTGACGCCCTCCGCCAGCCAGAGGCAACCGGACTCGATCGTGCAGTCGTCGATCGCGAGAAGGATCGACATCACGCGGTCGACGCCCGGGTACGCGAGGCGGTCTTGATGCGGGCTGAAACCGGCCCCGCCGAGCGGCTTGTAGTTGATCTTGTCCTTGAACGCGATGACCGGCTCGCCCAGTGCCTCGGCTGCGGCCGCGCGCAGCGGTCCGTCGACGAGTTCGGCGACGCCCGGGTGGCACGCGGAGACGTTCTCGGTGCGACAGATCGCGGGCCCGTTCGCCGTCTCCTCGGCATAGTGGCCCCACACGTGACTGCCCGCAGGCCACGCTTCGATCGTGCGTACCCACTCGACGAGCGCGGCTAGCTCCGTAGGAGAAGCCGCAGCTGTGCAAACGACATCGGCGACAGGCACGGCGCGAATTTAGTCGTGGTCACCGATCTTCACGAATACGTGCACGTGCGTGACCACGGAACCCGCGGGGTGGTGTTGCCTTAGACGGTGGCGCGGCCCGTGAGGTTCTCGCGGTCGACGATGGCGTACCGGCTGCGACCCGAGACTTCGAGCCAACCCAACTTGATGAACGTGGCAATCGCCTTGTTCACGCGTTCGCGCGACGCGCCGACCATGCCGGCGAGTTCTTCCTGGGTGAGCGGCATGCGGAACTCGTCGTCGCCGTCGGCGAGTTCGAGCAGGCGCTTCGCGGTGCGACCGGTGACATCGAGGAACATCGCGTCGGCGAGAGCCTCGTCGGTGGCGCGCAGGCGGCGGGCAAGAATGCGCACGACGGCCCACAGCACCTCGGGCCGGTGGGCGAGAACTTCGCGTACATCGTCGAAGTCGATGGCGATCACGTGCACGGTCGTGAGCGCCCGGGCGTTGGCCGAGCGGACGCCGCCGTCGAACAGCGACATCTCGCCGAACAGGGCGCCGGGGCCGAGGACCGAGATGACCGACTCGCGGCCGTCGCCGGCCCGGGCGATGATGGCCATGCGCCCCGAGAAGCACACGAACAGCTGCGTCGCCGGGTCGCCCTGCGTGAACACCAGGTCGCCCCGGCGGTACTTCGTGAGCCCGGTCCTACCGCGAAGCTGCTCGATCAGCTCCGGGGGGAGCGTGCCGAAGAGATCCGTCTTGTCGAGCACTGCTTGGCGTGCCGCCATGTCCGGAGTCCTGTGGGTCGCGGGAGGCTATCCGCCCGGGTCGGGTCTTCGTGGTCTCCATCGGCGCGACCGCGGGCTGGCCTGAGACTTGATCAGGCCGATGAGGAGGCGATGTTCGTCGAAGGCGTCCGCCTCTTCATGGTCGTCCTGGGCACGGCGGCCGGCTTCTGGGCCGCTCGCGACCTGGCGATTGCCACGGAGGGTGTGGCCGGGATGCTCGGCTGTCTCGTCGGATACGTCTCCGGTGGCGTGTTGGGGCGGCTCCTGGACCGGGCCATGGGTGTCGTCGAGCGGAAAGCCGAGGCGGTCCCGCCCGCGCGGGTGGTGGCCGGCACCCTCGGGGCGCTGGCCGGTGCGGGCGTGGCGGTGGTCCTCCTGGTGCCCCTGGCGCTCTTGGTGCCGGTCCGGGCGGCCCTCCCGATCGCCGGGCTCTGCACCTGGGTGGCCGGATGGCTGGGGTTCCGGGTGCTGGGCAACCGCAGCGTCGCGGTGCTCGAGATGATGGGTCTGTCGACCCGCCCGCTCGTGCGGGCGCAGGCGTACGACGCGAGCGACGGGTTGCTGGTCGACACGTCGGTGCTGATGGACGGCCAGCTACTGCCCCTGGTCCGGGCCGGGATCGTCGGATCCGACCTCTACGTGGCCCGGTTCGTGCTCGACGAGCTCCAGGGGTTCTCCGACGCGGCCGACGACGGCCGCCGCCGCCGGGCCCGCCGCGGCCTGGAGATGCTCGACGCACTCCGCCACGACGGCCTGGCGCGGGTGTACGTCCTCGACGACGAGCTGCCACAGATCGCCGAGGTCGACGCCAAGCTGATCGCGCTCGCCAAGCGCCTGGAGTTGCGGTTGCTGAGCAACGACGGCCCGCTCGTTCGCAATGCGGAGATGCAAGGCGTCGCGACGTGCAACTTGCGCAAGCTGGCGCTCGACCTCGCCCCGGGTGTCGCCGCGGGCGACTTCGTGCGCGTCGCGCTGACCCGCAACGGCAAAGAAGCCGGCCAAGGGGTCGGCCACCTCGACGACGGGTCGATGGTCGTCGTCAACGGCGGGTCCGAGCTCGTGGGCGGGCCCGAGGTGATGCTCCAGGTCACGTCGGTCGTACCGACGAGCGCGGGCCGCTTGCTCTTTGCGCAGCTCGACCATTCGTCGTAGGCCAGACTCGCGGCCGTGAGCACTTGGGCCATCGTCGTCGCCGCCGGCAGCGGTACGCGCTACGGCGGGCCGAAACAGCTGGTTCGGGTCGCCGGGGTGACGATCCTCGACCGGGCCGTCGGAACCGCGCGCGAAGCGTGCGACGGGGTCGTGGTCGTCGTCGCACCCGACGCCCCGTGGGATCCGCCCGGTGACGTCACGACGGTCACCGGCAGCGACACGCGGTCGGGTTCCGTTCGCGCCGGGTTGGCCGCGGTGCCCGCCGACGCCGACATCATCGTCATCCACGACGCGGCCCGCCCGCTGGCCTCGCGTCCGCTGTTCGCGGCGGTGATCGGCGCCGTACTCGCCGGTGCCGACGGAGCCATACCGGCACTCGGTGTCGTCGACACGGTGAAGCGGGTCGTCGACGGTCACGTGGTCGAGACCGTTCCGCGCGACGATCTTGTCGTGGTGCAGACCCCGCAGGCGTTCCGGGCCGCGGCCTTGCGCGCCGCCCATCAAGGCGGCGGGTCGGGCACCGACGACGCCGCGCTCGTCGAGGCGGCGGGCGGCCGGGTCGTGGTCGTCGAGGGCGAACCGAGGAACCTGAAGGTGACTGTCGCTTCCGATCTCGAACTGCTCCAAGCCCTCCTCGATTCGGGAGCGACATGAGGCATCGGGTGGGGTTGGGGTTCGACGTGCATCCGTTCGGGGCGGAGCCGCCGCTGGTGCTCGGGGGAGTCACGATCGCCGAGGGGCGGCGTCTCGCCGGTCACTCCGACGGCGACGCGGTTGCTCACGCGGTGGCCGACGCACTGCTCGGTGCGGCGGGAATGCCCGACATCGGCACGCTCTTTCCCGCGTCCGACGATCAGTACCGCGATGTCGATTCGTTCACGCTGTTGCGCGACGTCGCCGACCGGGTCGCGGCGGCGGGCTGGTGGGTCGACAACGTCGACGTCGCGATCGCGGCCGAGGAACCGCGGCTCGCGCCGCACATCGACGCGATGGCCGCCAACCTCGTGGCCGCGCTGGCGGTGACGCGCGAGCCGATGGGCACGGGCATCGGAATGTCGGTGAAACCGAAGCGGGCCGAAGGCCTCGGCGCGATCGGCCGGGCTGAGGGCATCGCGGTGTGGGCAGTAGTGCTCTTGGCCCATGGCTGAGGGTCCCGGGCGCCGGAACCATTGAATATCGCACCTATTTGGAGCTGTACGACCCTCGCTAGCGAGCGAGTCCGAGTTGTACCATCACACTCATTCATGGGGCAGCGATGAGCGTCTGAGCGCAGGTTCGGCCGCACTCGCGATAGGGATGGGACTGGCGACAGGATGTTGCCCGGCGCGACGACGACCATTGAGTTCGAGGCGTTCTACCGAACGCATTGGCACTCGGCCGTTCGCCTTGCCAACGCGCTCACAGGCAGCGCGGCCGCGGCCGAAGACGTCGCGCAGGACGTGTTCCAGCGCATGTACTCGACGTGGGGCAACGCCGACGAGCCCGCCGCGTACCTTCGGGTCGCGGTCGTGAACCGATGCCGTTCGTATCACCGTCACCGCAAGGTCGAGCGCTTGCGTCTGCCGCTGCTGGCTCCGTTCGATGAGACCGTGGTCGGACGTTCCGAACTCGACGACGTCGTGAAGGCGTTGCCCATCCGCCAGCGCGCCGTGCTGGTGCTCCGGTACTGGGACGATCTCTCCGAGGCGGAGATCGCCGAGAAGCTGGGCTGCGCGCCGGGCACGGTGAAGTCGCTCGCATCGCGGGGCCGCGAGCGTCTCGCGGCCGCGCTGGCCGGCTGATTCCCGCCTGCCGAATTCCGACCTGAGGCCGGGCTGCCCTCGGTAGCCTCTCCGGGTGCTCCGCATCCACGACTCGGCTGCTCGGGAGAAGGTCGAGTTCGTACCTCGACACGACGGTGCGGTGTCCATCTACGTGTGTGGCGTTACGCCGTACGACTCGCCGCACCTGGGCCACGGACGCACCGCAATCGCGTTCGACACCATTCGCCGTTACCTCGAGTGGCGGGGATTCCGGGTCACGTTCGTAAGCAACGTCACCGACGTCGAGGACCGCATCATCGCCCGGGCCGCCGAGCGGGGAACGACCGAGCCCGAACTTGCCCGCGAGTTCGAAGCCGAGTACTGGAACCAACTCCGCCGACTCAATGTGCGCGCGCCCGACGCGGTACCGCGCGCGACGGAGTTCATCGACCAGATGCTGCGCTTGATCGGCGAGTTGGTCGCGGCCGGGCGCGCGTATGTGATCGAAGGACAGGGCGTGTATTTCGAGGTGGCGAAGTTCGCCGACTACGGGTCGCTGTCGCACCGAACGCCGGCGGACCTCCTCGAAAGTGCGGGCCGGAGCGACCGCGTCGCAGTTGACGAACGCAAGCGCAGCCCGGTCGACTTCGCGCTGTGGAAGGCCGCGAAACCGGGCGAGCCGCAGTGGGATTCGCCGTGGGGGGGCGGACGGCCCGGGTGGCACATCGAGTGTTCGGCCATGTCGCTCGAGATCCTCGGCGAGGGCTTCGACATCCACGGCGGCGGAGACGACTTGTTGTTCCCGCACAACGAGAACGAGTTGGCCCAGGCCGCGGGCGCGGGCCATGCCTTCGCGCGTCACTGGTTGCACGCGGGCATGGTCAACGTCGACGGCGAGAAGATGTCGAAGTCGCTCGGCAACTTCACGACGCTCGAAGAGTTGCTCGACCGTTGGGACCCGCGTGCGTTCCGCCTCCTCGTGTTGCAAACGCACTACCGGCGGCAGATGGAGTTCACGGCCAAGGAGTTGGACGACGCCGACAAGGCGCTCGGCCGCATCGACCAACTCGTGCGCCGGGCCCGCATCGCCGGAATCGAGCCGGCGGACAGCGGCGACTCGACGCCGTTTCGCGACGCGATGGACGACGACTTCGACACGCCCGCGGCGCTGGCGTTCATCTTCGACACCGTGCGCGAGGCGAACACCGCGATCGACCAGGAGCGAGCGGACGCGGCCCAATTGGTCGCGACCGTCGTGGAATTGACGCGCGCCCTGGGTATCGAACTGCGCAACGAGACCGACGAGCCCGACGCCGACATCCAGGCGCTCGTCGAGCAACGCGACGCCGCCCGCGCCGCCAAGGATTTCGCCGAGTCCGATCGCATCCGCGACGAACTCCGCGAGCGAGGTGTCGTGCTCGAGGACACCTCGGGCGGGACGGTCTGGCGCCGAGACCCGTGAGCGACGGCGGTGGGCTCGGTGGCGGGCAGGTCGAAGGCCTCCATGCCGTCCTCGAACTCCTCCGGGCCGGTCGACGCGCGGTGCGATCGGTCCACGTTTCGCGTTCCGCGGACGGCGACGACGCCCTGGCCGAGATCGAAGCGCTGGCCGGGCCGCGGCTGAAGCGGGTTCCGCCGGAGCGTCTGGCGGCGCTGGCCAAGTCCGAGACCCACCAAGGGGTCGTCGCGATTGCGGAACCTCTTCGGGCGGCTGACCTCGACGCGCTCCTCGCCGCGCCGCGGGCGTTCCTCGTTGCGCTCGACGGTGTCACCGACCCGCAGAACCTCGGCGCGGTCGCCCGTTCTGCCGAAACGGCGGGCGCGACGGGCCTGCTGTTGCCGCGGCATCGGAGCGCGCAGATCACGCCGGTGGTCGCCAAGGCCGCGGCCGGGGCCATCGAGTACCTCCCGATCGCGCCCGTCAGCGGAATACCGGCGGCGCTCGAACGCGCGGCGCGCGCAGGCGTGTGGAGCGTCGGGCTCGACGAGCGGGGCGAGCAGAGTCTCTTCGACCTCTCGCTGGCCGACCAGCCGATCGTGATCGTGCTCGGCGCCGAAGGACGCGGGCTCGCGCGACTTACACGTGAGCGGTGCGATGTGCTCGTCGGCATCCCGATGCGTGGCCATGTTGCGTCGTTGAACGTCGCCGCGGCTGCGGCCCTTGCCTGCCACGAGGTCGCGCGCCGTCGGCCTACGATGGACGCTTCCTCGCCGGGTTAGCTCAGCTGGTAGAGCAGCTGATTTGTAATCAGCAGGTCGTCGGTTCGAGTCCGACACCCGGCTCTCGTTTTCCGTTTTCGTCGGCCACCGACACGCTGACAACATCAGCAACACAAGCCACACCAACGCGCGAACATTTCCGTACGATTTGTGGTTCGACTCGCGTTGCGTGGGTCGTGCGGACTATAAAGAGGCTCTTACATCAGGTGTCAGGACAACGCGGTCGCGGCGTTCCCCATGGATGGGCCCGTAGTGGGAGGAACGGGTTAGTGCGACGCGCAATTGCAATTCTCTGTGGGGTCGCGATCGCTGCCGGTACGGCAGTCATCGCAGCTCCGGCTGAAGCGGTAGGACCACCGCTCAGCGATTACGTCATCTTCGGCAACAACGGCGTCGACATCGGTATCGACTCGACCATCACCGGCCTTGTCGGTGTCCGGAACAACAAGCCCAGTACGGGCGTCGCGCTCCGCATGAACGGCGGCGCGTCGATCATCAGCGATCCCGGCAACGGCATCTTCGGCAATGTGCGCAGCGGTGGCAACGTCCGCATGGACACCAACACGCTCATCCAGGGCACGCTCTTGCGCGCCGTCGGAACAACATTGCAAAAGGCGGCGTCCGCCACCGTCGGAGCCGATGTCATCGGCGACCCGGAGCTGCCGACGCTTCCTGCACCGACACCCATTCCGGGTGGTTGCCCCACGGCCGGTCCCGACGTCGGCGGCGCGAACAACCAGTCCCGCACGCCGGTTCCGAACGTGATCAACGGCGACTGGCAGTTCGGCTCGAACTTCCAGCTGACCTTCAACGTGGCCGGCAACTACTACTTCAACTCGATCAAGACCGCGAACGGCGCCAAGATCAATGCCGTTCCGGGTGTGAAGATCTACGTCTGTGACTTCGCCCAGTTCGGCACCGTCGACGTGTTGCCGACAACGCTGGTCTCGGCCGACCTGTACCTCGAGGTGCAGGGCACCGACCAGGTCAACGCCTTCCGCGGTGGCGGGAACACCGACTGGATCGGCGACATCTTTGCGCCGAACGGCGGCATCCACATCGGGAGCGGTGGTTCGGTTGCGTCGTTCGTCGGTCACCTTCACGCGGGTGGCGTCGTCGACATCGAACACGGTGTCAACGGAGTCGGCCCGGGTGGCGGCCAGACGCAAAACCCCGGCGGCGTCAAGGACGCAACGCTCTCGCACGGTGCGAAGAACGAGAACAACGGCGCCAACCTGTCGCTGTGGGTCAAGAACCAGATCGCCGGCGTCGTCGGATTCGACGCCAAGCTGATCAACCCAGCGGCCGTACAGACCGCGACGTTGCGTCTGACTGTGTGTTACACGCCGGGCAACCTCACGTGGTGCCCGACGCCGTCGAACAACTGGCCGGCCGCCGGCGGACGCGACCACGTCTCACGCCTCGTCGACGGCTGGGAGCGGTGGGGCAGCGGGTTCCCGAACCCGACCAACACCCCGCCCGAGGGCAACGGGAACAACATCCCGATCAAGAACAACCCTCGCGGTAACGGCGCGGGTGTGACCTGGAACTGCGCGATCGACACCGATATCGCAGACGAAGGACGCGACTGCCCAGGTTCCGATTTCTGGAACGCCGGTCTGCTCACTGAGGGACCGAGCGTCCAGTCAACGACGCTGCTCACGAACAACATGGCGAACGGAACCGTCGTCGATTTCGACGTCACCGCGTTCGTCCAGCAGGGTCTTGGGCCGCTCGACACGACGTTCATGTCGTTCTTCATCCGCAAGGAGCCCAACACCGGTTCGGGTGAAATCTTCTACTACTCGAACGAAGGCGCGGCGTTGGCGGGCAACCCCGCGTTCGCTCCGCAGCTGATCATCACGCCGTAAGGCGTGGTCGTTGTCCCGGTGCCGAGCGGCCTACCGCTCGGCACCGGACGACGAATGGTTCGTCGTCTCGCCGTCGCAGATCCGCGGCGCGCTCGCAGATGCGAACGACAGTCGGTTCGACGGTAGCACCGCCGCGCGCACGCTTCGTGGCTCTTGCGCACGAATCGGAAATGCTTGTAATCGGGGCGCGCGCCAGCCAACATCGTCGCCTGATGGGCCTCACGAAGCGCGAACGAGAGATGATCGATTTCGAGCGCGAGTGGTGGCAGGCGGAGGGTCGCAAGGACGACGGCATCCGCGCCCGCTTCGGTCGCGCGCCGAGCAGCTACTACCGCGCCCTGCAAGCGGTCCTCGATCGTGACGACGTGGCGGCGTACGACCCGCTGACCGTCAAACGGCTTCGCCGCCAGCGCGACGAGCGCCGCCGGAACCGCATCGAGGGTCGCCGCGCCGACCCGGGTACCCGCTAATCGCGCGAGTCCGGCACCGCATCGCCCGACCGGGCAGAATGTCGCCATGAGCCGGCAAATGGGTGGCCGTGGAAACGGCGGCAATGTGGCGCGGGGGGCGGGATTCGCCGCGGCCAAAGGGGCAGGCCTCATCGGTCTGGCCGTTGTCATCGGCTTCGTGCTGCTGCAAGTCGTCGACGACGGATCGGAACCGGCGGTCGAGGCCGAAGGGAATTCGGACACGACGACGACCGTTCCGGCGGCCGAGGGCGACGACGACGACACGACCGACACGACCGCCGCCACCGCAGAGCTGACACCTGACCAGCTCAACGTCCTCGTACTCAACGGCAGTGCGCCACCGGGCTCGGCCGGTTCGATGTCGGACGCGCTGCTCCAGGCCGGCTACACGAACCAGGGCGAGCCGTCCGACTGGGTCGACCACGAGCAGACCGGCAACGTCGTGGTGTGCAAGGAAGGGCTCGACCGTGAGGCCTCGTCCTTGGCCGTCGCCGTCGGCGCCGGCACGTTGGTAGAGCCGTTCCCCGATCCGGTACCTCCCGGCTCCGACGAGTCGAACTGCGTCGTAGTCGTCGGCGCCGCGGCCACCTAGAAACGGCGCCGCGGCCACCTAGAAACGGCGCCGCGGCCACCTAGAAACGGCGCCGTGGTCGGCGCCGCCTAGGTGAGGAGGCGATCGCGCGCGGGGCCGGTGGCGATGTCGATCGCGGTCCACGCCATTCCGAGCGAACCTTCGAGTACGGCGCGGTCGGCCGACGCGTTGATGCACGCGGCCGCGAACTCGGCCTGGTGATTCACGGCACCCGCGCTCTCGACCGCGATGCACGGGTGAATCGAAGGAATCTCGAGCGACACGTTGCCCATGTCTGTGGAGAATGTCATCTCGCCGCCGGGTGTCGGCGCCCGGCCGAGGGCGGCGTCGTTGGCCCGATACAGCTCGACCAGGTCGAGGTCGTGTTCCATGTGCGCGTACACGGGCGCGACATCCTCGACCGACAGTGTCGCACCCGTTGCCAGCGCGCCCGCTTCGAAACACCGGTGCACGCGGGGCCGCAACGCAGCGAGTTCGGTCTCGGTCGTCGCCCGTGTCATCCATCGTCCCGACGTTTCGTTCGGCACGACGTTCGCGGCGTCGCCGCCGTGGGTGACGATGCCGTGGACCTGGTCGCCCGGCTGCAGGTGCTGGCGCAGCAGGCCGATCGCGACCTGGGCGATGGTGAGGGCATCGGCCGCGTTGATCCCGAGCTGCGGCGCCGCGGCCGCGTGCGACTCGCGGCCGTGGTAGCGCACGTCGAAGTGGGCGACGGCGCTCACGCGCGGGACGGGGTCTTCGTAGGGGGCGGGGTGCACCATCATCGCCGCGTGCACGCCGGCGAACGCGCCGCGTTCGAGCATGAACACCTTGCCGCCGCCGCCCTCCTCGGCGGGTGTGCCGAGTACGTGGATCGTGAGCCCGAGCTCGTCGACGAGCGGCGCGAGCGCGAGAGCCGCGCCGACCGCGGTGGCCGCGATGATGTTGTGCCCGCACGCATGACCGATCGCGGGGAGCGCGTCGTACTCGGCACAGATGGCCAGGTGCAACGGCCCGTTCCCGATCACGCATTCGAACGCGGTCGGGAGCTCGTACGCGCCGTGGTCGACGGTCAGGCCCGCGTCGGAAAGCAGGCCCGCGGTCCACGCGCTGGACTCGACCTCTTCGAACTTCAACTCGGGCGTCGCGTGGATCCGGTGGCTGAGCGCGACGAGATCGGTCTCGTATCGGGAGACGTGTGCGCGCGCGGCCGCTTTCGGGTCCATGCGGGTAGCGTCGCAGGGTGCTCGACGTGGATGCAACGATTTCCGCGATTGCGGCGAATCCCCTCGCCACCGTGTTCCTGTTCGACTTCGACGGCACCGTCTCACCCATCGTCGAGCACCCGGCCGATGCCCGGCCCCACCCCGAGGTCGTCGCGCTCGTACGCGAACTGGTGGAGCGACTCGGCCGGGTCGGCATCGTCAGTGGGCGTTCGATCTCGTTCCTTGCCGAACAGCTCCCGATCCCCGGGCTCGCGTACGCGGGCTTGTACGGGCTCGAGACCCGGGAACCGGGTGGCGAGCGGCGTATCGACCCGCGCGTCGAGGCGTACCTCGACGTCGTGGAAACCGCCGCGGTCGAAGCCGAGGCGCGCCTGCCGGGCGTGCTCGTCGAGCGCAAGGACGGCGTCAGCGTGACCATGCACTGGCGCATGACGCCCGAGCGCGCGGCCGAGATCAAAGCAGTCGCCACCGAACTCGGGGAACGGCTGGGACTCGACGCGCCCCAGCGCGGGCGCATGGCCGTCGAGCTGCGCCCACCCGTGCCGGTCGACAAGGGCACGACGGTCCGGGCGATGATCGACGGCTACGACGTCGCAGTGTTCGCCGGTGACGACGCCGGCGATCTCGCCGCGTTCGACGCGCTGGCGCGGGCCGAGGCCGACGGCGTGGTGACGCACGGCATCCGTGTCGGCGTGATGTCAACGGACGCACCGGAAGCGTTGGCGGCGAGCGTCGATTTCGTGGTCGACGGTCCCGAAGGGTTCGTCGCGTTCCTACGAAGTGTGGTCGCCGGCTTGCGCGAGTAGGTCGTCGAGCCAGTGGCGCGGGGTCCGGGCGACGGCGAGCGTGCGCAGCCGCGCGGCCATCGCAGCGCGTTCGCCTCGCGGCATGGCGAGCGCGTCGTCGAGCGCGACGGCCATCTGCTCGATGTCGAACGGATGCACGGGTAACACCGCCGATCGGAGCTCGTCGTAGGCACCGGCTTCGCGCGACAGGCACACGACGCCGTCGCGCCGGTTCAGGGCGGGACCTTCCTTCGCCACGAGGTTGAGGCCGTCGCGGATCGGGTTGACGAACAGGACGTCGTAGCGCTGGAGCCCGGCGATCGAGCGGGCGAAGTCGTCGCCCTGGTCGAGGATGATGGGCGTCCAGTCACGTGTGGCCCATCGTTCGTTGACGCGCGCGACGACTTGTTCGACTTCGTTTGCGTACGCGAGGTACTCCGGCAGCCCCTGGCGGGAGGCGTAGACCATGGCGACGAACACGACTCGACCGCGCACTCCCGGGCGGGCTTCGAGCAGCCGGTCGTACGCCAGGAATCCGCGCACGATGTTCTTCGACGGTTCGACTCGATCGGTGCGCAGGATGACGAGGCGCTCGCCGACCCGGTCCGCGAGCGCCGCGGCTCGGTCGCGTGCGTCGCTGCTCGCGGCGGTCTCCTCCAGGGCCTCGACGTCCGGGCCGAGGCTCGCGGTGAATGGCGTGTGGACCGCGGCGCGGCGTCCGAGCAACTCTCGGGCGGAGCGTTGGTAGGCCTGCGCCCACCGCGCGGTGTGGAAGCCTGTCGGGCCGGACGCGAGTGCGCCGAGCAACTGTTCGCCGATGTCGGTCGGCAGAACGCGCGCGGTCTGCGCGTCGCAGAAGGGTGTGTGCATGAAGTGCACGATCCGCAGGTCGGGACGCTGCGCACGCAGGAGCGCGGGTACCAGTGCAAGTTGATAGTCCTGCACGAGGGCGATGTCGCCGTCGGGAGCGATATTCGCAACCGCGTCGGCGAACGCCTGGTTCACCTGCACGTACGCGTCCCACGCGTCGCGGAACCGCAGGTCGAAGCGGGGCCGCCGGGCGTGGTCGAACATGCCGTGCACGAGGAACCAGAGCACGCCGTTCGAGATGACGTCGTAGTGCATCCGGTGCACGGTCGGGTCGATGTCGATCAGGTGCAGATCGAGCCCGAGCCCCTTGGTCGCACCTTCGGCCTGCGCTTCGGTGTCGTCGGCGGTCATCGCGGCCGCCACCCAGGTCGAGTTGTGCACCGGTTCGAGCAGCAGCGGCGTGAGCGCCGAGACCACACCGCCCGCGCCGCGTGTCGTGGTGAACGTGCCGTCGTCCTCGCGCGTGAATCGGAACGGTCCGCGATGCGAAAGGACGATCAACTCAACCCAACTCGCCGAAGAGTCGCAGCCAATCCTCGAGCTCGCGCGTCGAGAGGAAGTTCTTCCGTACGTGCTCGCGGCCGACCCGGCCCATCTCGTCGGCTTTCTCGGGATCGCGTAGCAGTTCGGCGGTACGGGTCGCCGCTTCCTCGACCGAGTCGACCAGGTACCCGTCGACGCCGTCTTCGATCTGCAGGGTGATACCACCGCAGCGACCGCCGACGACGGGCCGGCCCTTCCACAGGGCTTCGCTCACCGTCAGGCCGAACCCTTCGCGCAACGACTTCTGGAGCACCACCTCGGCGGCCCGTTGGAACGCGTTGATCTGCACCGAGCCGACCTGCTGGATGTTCGACAGAAGGTGGATCGAGGGATCGCCGGCGCGAGCGTCGTTCGTGAGTTCCCAGAAGTGGAAGCCCTCGGGGTCGTCGGTGGCCATCGAACCCGCGAGCACGAGCTGAAGTTTGGGGATTTCTTCGCGCACGATGCGGAAGGCTTCGATCACGCCGATCGGGTCCTTCCACGGGTCGAACCGGCTGACCTGCACCATGAGCGGGTCTTCGGCGCGCACGCCGTACCCGCGACACAACTCGTTGACGAACGGCGTCGCGAGGTCGAGGTTTTTCACCGACAGCGGGTCGATGCACGGCGGCATCTTCAGGACGCGGTCGAGTTCGAGGGTCGACGGCACGAATTCCGGCATGGTGAACACGGCCGCGTCGTATTGCTGCACGTAGGGCCGGAAGAACTCCCAGACGCTCGCGTTGGCGTCGGTGAGGTCGATGTGGCACCGCCACACCCATTTCGTGTTCTCGCGGTCCTGAGCGTGGCCGCGAATAAACTCGCGGATTGCGGCCGGCTGCGGGTCGTGGATGACGATGAAGTCGTACTCGCCCTCGATCAGTAGCGCGTTCTCGAGCACCTTCTCGAGGTAGATGCGCTCCATCGACGTGTCCCAGCCGATGTCCTGCCCTTGTAGGGCGTTGTGCACGTTCTTGGTGACCGCGAAGAACTCATCGCTGCCGTGGATGACCTGCCACTCGGCATCGAGCCCCACATCGCGACTCAACGCCACATGCGTCGCGAGCAGTTCGGCGACACCACCGCCGTATGCGGTCGCGTTGACATGCAGCACGCGGGCGCCCCGAAGTGGCTTCGCGAGCTCGCGAATGCGTTCGATGGTCCCCGGCTCGACCACGTCGGCGTAGTCGTCGAGCGATTTTTCGAGCAGCGGTACACGTTCGAGCAACGAAGCTCCTCGGTATGCATCGGGGGCGATTCGAGGGCAATCTATTCGACATGCCCCGCGCCGTTGCCTGTTCCGACAAGTTTCGGGGGACACTGCGCGCGGCCGAGGCAACCGCAGCAATTGCGGCCGGTTTGGCGCGCTCGGGTTTCGACGATGTCGTCGAAGTTCCGCTTGCCGACGGCGGCGAGGGGACGCTCGACACGCTGCTCGCGGCCCGGGGCGGCGCGCGGCGGCCCGCCCGGGTTACGGGACCGCTCGGGGAACCCGTCGATGCCGAGTGGGGCGTGATCGGCGGAACCGCGATCGTCGAGATGGCGCAGGCGAGCGGGCTCGTGCTCGTGGGCTCGCGCAACGATCCGCTGCGGGCTTCGACGCGCGGCACCGGCGAACTCATCGCCGCGGCGCGCCGCGAAGGGTTCACGAACGTCGTCGTCGCGGTCGGCGGGAGCGCGACGACCGACGGCGGCTTGGCCGCCGTCGAAGCTCTGGGGTGGTCACTGGCCGGAATCGAGGTGACCGTCGCGTGCGATGTGACGACGCCCTTTCTGGACGCGGCGCGCGTCTACGGCCCGCAGAAGGGCGCATCCTCCGCGCAGGTGTCGCTCCTGCAACGGCGACTCGAGCGGCTGGCCCAGGTGTACGTCTCGCGCACCGGCGTCGACGTGACGACCGTCGAGGGCGGTGGCGCGGCCGGTGGTCTCGCGGGCGGCCTCGCCGCGATCGGCGCACGCCTGATACCGGGACTCGACGTGGTCGCCGACCTCGTCGGGTTGGACCGCGCCCTCGAGGGTGCCGACCTCGCGGTGACAGGGGAGGGCAAGTTCGACGCGACGAGTCTCGACGGCAAGGTCGTCGGTGGCGTCCTCGAGTGGTGCGCCGACATCGGCGTTCCCCGCGTCGCGGTCGTTGCCGGTCAAGTGGCCGACGACGCGCGCACGCGGTTGTCCGAACGCGACGATGTGCTCGTGCTGTCGCTCACGGATCGCGCGTACCAGGCGAGCGAGACGTACACGCGCGCCGCGGTACTCGTCGAAGAGGCGGCCGTCGAAGCCGCCGGGTGGGCACTCAGCGGTCGCGGTACGTCGGAACGGTAATGATCGGGGGTCGCTCGCGCACGAGCGCCTCGTACGGCGCCTCGACACCCGCGCGTCGCAGCGCCGCGGCCATGACTTCCATCGCTTGGGGTGCGAGTTGATGCAACGGCCGGTTGCGGTGCTCACGCGTCCCGAGGTCGGCCTGCGCGATCGCCTCGCGACCGAATCGTTCGACGATGTCGATGAGGAGCCCGAGCTCGACACCCCACCCTTCGATGAACGGCAACACTTCGAAGGCCGAGCGTCGCCCCGCGTACTCGCCACCGAGCGGCTGCACGATGTCGGCGAGCTTGGGGAACAGCAACGAGAGCAACGGGCGCGCCACGAGTTCGGTCACGCGGCCGCCACCGGTCGGCGCGCCCTCGAAACCCCGTTCGTAGAACCCCTTGACCATCAAGATGCCAGGTTCGGTGAGCAGCGGCCCGACGAGACGCGTCACGTAGTCGGCCGAGAAATTTCGCAGGTCGGCGTCGAGCCAGCAGATGATGTCGCCGGAACTCGCGTGCAGCGACTTCCACATCGCGTTGCCCTTGCCCGAGCCCGGCCCCGACTCGGGCAGCACCAATGCCTCGGAAACCACCCGGGCTCCGGCCGCCCGGGCTTCGCGTGCGGTGCCGTCGGTCGAGCCGTCGTCGACGACTACGACCTCGTCCACGAACCCGGTCGTCACGAGTGCGTCGTGCACCTCGCGGACGATGGCGCCGACGGTCGCCTCCTCGTTCAACGCGGGAAGGCACACCGACACGGTGGCGCCGGCCGCTTGTTTCGCGGCCTGTAGGTCCATGGGTGAAGGTTAGGAGAAGGGTCGAGACGGTTGGATAACGGTTGGATAACGGTTGGCAGGCACCCGGCGGACGGCTGCTACGATGGTCGGGCAAACACGCGCTCATCCAGAGCGGCTGAGGGACAGGCCCTATGACGCCGCGGCAACCAGCTCGTTTCCGGTTTTCCGGGGGAGCCAGGTGCCAATGCCTGATTCGATGAGACAGCCAAAGAGCGGTTCTTCCGCTCGAGGCGCTCGAGAGCGCGTCGAGGACAGCGAAGGAGAACCGGCGAGCCATGACCGACAATCGTGTGCACGTGAATGGCCTGCGATGCAGGGAGTGCGGGCGCGACTATCCCGCGGAACCGATCTACACCTGCGAGTGGTGCTTCGGCCCGCTCGAAGTTGCGTACGACTACGACGCGATCAAGGCGGCAGTCAGCCGCGAGAGCATCGCCGCGGGTCCCCTTTCGTTGTGGAGGTACTCGGACCTGCTGCCGGTCGCGTCCGACGCCGCCGTCGACCTGGGAACCGGATTCACCCCGTTGGTGCGCGCCGACCGGCTCGCGGCCGAACTCGGCCTGGGTGAGGTCTGGCTCAAGAACGACACCCGCAACCCGACCAACTCGTTCAAGGATCGGGTCGTCTCGATCGCGCTCAGCAAGGCGCTCGAGTTCGGGTTCAAGGTCGCGGCGTGCGCGTCGACGGGCAACCTCGCCAACTCGGTCGCCGCGCACGCGGCCCGGGCGGGCATGCGCAGCTACGTGTTCATTCCTTCCGATCTCGAGCAGGGCAAGGTCGTCACCACCGCGGTGTACGGCGGCAACCTGGTCGCGATCGAAGGGAACTACGACGACGTGAACCGGCTGTGCGCGGAGCTGGCCGGCGTGTACGAGTGGGCGTTCGTCAACGTGAACATGCGGCCGTACTACGCCGAGGGTTCCAAGACGCTCGCGTTCGAGACCGCCGAGCAGCTGGGTTGGGAAACGCCCGACCACGTCGTCGTCCCGGTCGCGAGCGGCTCGCTGCTGACGAAGATTCGCAAGGGCTTCGACGAGTTGCACACGGTCGGCCTGCTCGACCACGAACCGCAGGTGCGGGTATCGGGTGCCCAGGCGCTCGGGTGTTCTCCGGTCGCGTCGGCGTGGATCGAGCAGTCGGACACGATCCGGCCGGTGAAACCGTCGACGATCGCCAAGTCGCTGGCCATAGGGAACCCGGCCGACGGGTACTTCGCGCTCGACGTCGTCCGCACGACCGGCGGCGGCTTCGCCGCGGTCACCGACGACGAGATCGTCGACGGCATGCGGTTGCTGGCGCGGACCGAGGGCATCTTCGCCGAGACTGCGGGCGGCGTGACCGTCGCGACGCTGAAGCGGCTGGCCGAGGAAGGCATCGTGCGGCGCGACGAGCGCGTCGTGGTCTACATCACCGGACACGGCCTCAAGACACTCGAGGCCGTGGCTCCGACATGTGGACCGACGGCGACGATCAGGCCGACGCTCGACGCATTCCACGAAGCATTCGACGTAGAGGAGCAATAGTGATGGTGCGGACGCAGGGAAGGCCCGCCGGCCGGAGGCCTCGAGGCCGTGACCGTAGGGAGCCATAGTGATGGTGCGGACGCAGGGAAGGCCCGCCGGCCGGAGGCCTCAAGGCCGTGACCGTAGGGAGCAATAGTGATGGTGCGGACGCAGGGAAGGCCCGCCGGCCGGAGGCCTCAAGGCCGTGACCGTAGGGAGCCATAGTGATGGTCACCGTTCGCATACCTACGCAGCTGCGCACGCTCACGGGCGGGGCTTCCGAGTTGAAGGTCGAGGGCGCGACGGTCGCCGACGTGCTGAACGAACTCGACGCGCAGCACACCGGGTTCGCGGAGCGTCTGTTCGACGATTCGGGCGCGCTGCGCCGGTTCGTGAACGTGTTCGTCGACGAAGAAGACATTCGATTCCTCCAGGGAGTCGAGACACCCCTCTCCGACGGCGCGGTGCTGAGCATCGTCCCCGCGGTCGCGGGCGGCTAGTGCGCGACAATGGGTAATTGCCCGACGATTCAAACCGAGCGGCTGCTCTTGCGGCCGTTTCGCGAGAGCGACTCCGAGGCATACCTCGGGGTGCTGATGAACCAGAAGGTCCGCAAGGCGCTGTACCTGCCCGACAAGATGACGCGTGAAGACGCGTGGCAGCAGATGGCGATGTTCCTCGGGCAGTGGGAACTTCGCAATCACGGGCAGTGGGCGCTCGAAGAGCGGTCGTCCGGCGCGTTCATCGGTCGCGCCGGACCGCACCGGCCCGAGCGTGCCGACTGGCCGGGCATCGAGATCGGGTGGACGTTGCATCCCGACTACTGGGGTAACGGATACGCGACCGAAGCCGGGGGAGTCGCGGTCGACTGGGTGTTCAAGCACCACGGCGTCGACGCGCTCTACAGCATCATCTTGGCGGAGAACGCCCCGTCGCAGAGCGTCGCTCGTCGCCTCGGCTTCACCCTCGAAGAGGAGCGCGTGCTCGACTTCTTCCCGACGAAGAAGCACGGCATCTGGAAGCTCCCCCGGGAGCGCTACACCCGCTAGTTGCGGGCGACGTAGAGCTGTTCGGCGACGACGTCGGGAACGACGTGTTCGCCGGTTGCCGTCTTCACGCGTACGCCGGTGCCGCTGCGCTCGATCACGGTCGCGCTCGCGCCGGGAACCAGACGCGCCGCGGCGACGAGGTGGAGTCCGTCGTCGGAGAGTTCGAGCTTCTCGCTGATACGGGCGACCGTGACCTTGCCCGGTTCCGATACGGCCAGCGCGACCGTGACCTGGGGCCGGGTGACGCGCTTCGAACCCGGAATCGGGTTGCCGTGCGGGCACGTCGCCGGGTCGCCGAGCAGTTCGACGAGCTTTTCCTCGACGTCGGACGAGATCGCGTGCTCCCAGCGGGCGGCTTCTTTGTGCACCTTCTCCCACTCGAGCCCGATGACATCGGTCAGCAACCGCTCGGCGAGCCGGTGGCGGCGCACCACCGTGGTCGCGAGATGCCGGCCCTTGTCGGTGAGCTGCAAACTGCGATCGTCGGCGAGGTCGACGAACCCCTGTTCCGACAGGCGGTTGATCGTTTCCGACACGGCCGCGGCCGAGAGTCCGAGTCGTTCGACGAGCCGGGCGCGCAACGGGACGACACCTTCCTCCTCGATCGCGAGGATGGTTTCGAGGTACTCCTCGGTTGTGTCGTGCAGTTCGGCCACGGGGTGGGCTCCGTCCGAAAGTGTCGGTGCGAAAGGTAAGGATACCCTGAGCATGTGTCGTCGGCCGTTGTCGTCTGCCGAGATCTCTCGAAGGCGTTCGGTTCCGTCGCGGCCGTGCGCGGTGTCGACCTCGACGTGCAGGCCGGAGAATTGCTCGCGCTGCTCGGTCCGAGTGGGTGTGGGAAGACGACGACGTTGCGTTGCATTGCGGGATTCGAGCGCCCGGACTCGGGTCAGGTGTTCCTTGCGGGCGAGGAGGTCGCGGGCCCGAACCGGTTCCTGCCGCCGGAGAAGCGTCATGTCGGCGTCGTGTTCCAGGACTACGCGCTCTTCCCGCATCTGAACGTGGCGCAGAACGTCGGCTATGGCGTCCGCGACCGGGCGGTGCGTGCGGCTCGGGCATCGGAGATGCTCGATCTGGTGGGGCTCGCCGACAAGGCCCGGCGCCTTCCGCACGAATTGTCGGGTGGCGAGCAGCAGCGGGTGGCGATCGCCCGGGCGCTCGCGCCCGACCCGACGATTCTGTTGTTGGACGAGCCGTTCTCGAACCTGGACGCCGCGTTGCGCCTGCGCGTGCGCGCCGAGGTACGCGACATCCTGCGCGCGGCCGACGCGACCGCGGTGTTCGTGACCCACGATCAGGAGGAAGCCCTCAGCCTGGCCGACCGGGTCGCGGTCATGGAGTCGGGCGAGCTGGTGCAAGTCGGGACACCCGAGGAGTTGTACGAGCATCCGGGTCGCCCGTTCGTCGCGACGTTCGTCGGCGACGCCGAACTGTTGCCGGGTGAGAGCGACGGAACACGGGTGACGACGTCGGTTGGCACCGTTCCCGTCGCGAACGGCGCGGCGGCCGGCCGCGTCGAGGTGGTGATCCGACCCGAGAATGTTCGGCTGCGCCTCGACGGGTCCGGTCACGGCACGGTGACGCGCATCACCTACTTCGGGCACGACCAGCTCATCGAGGTTGCGCTCGCCGACGGCGGCCGGGTGCGGGCGCGCACCGGGCCCGGACACACGTTCCACCCCGGTGACCGCGTTGCCGTCCAGATCGTCGGCGACGTCATCGCGTTTCCCGCGTGAATCCGTCGTCCGAGGTCGTCGTCCTCGGCGCGGGCCCCGCCGGGCTCGGCGCCGCCTACCGCCTCGCACGCGCGGGCCGCGAAGTCACGGTGCTCGAACGGGCCGATCGCGTCGGCGGGTTGGCCGGGAGCTTCGATGTCGCCGGTGTCCGCGTCGACCACGGCAGCCATCGCCTGCACCCCACGACGCCCGCGCCGATCATGGCGACGCTGCGCGATCTTCTCGGCGCCGATCTCCAGCGCCGACCTCGTCACGGCCGCATTCGCATGGCCGGACGCTTCGTGAAGTTCCCGCCGCGTCCGACCGATCTGCTGCGCAACCTGCCGCCCGCACTCTCGGCGCGACTCGCGTTCGACCTCGCGTCAAGTCCGCTGCGGCGCCCGAAGGCCGACACGTTCGCCGACGTCGTGCGCGCCTCCCTGGGCCCGACGTTGACTGACCGGTTCTACGCGCCGTACGTGGAGAAGTTGTTCGATGTTCCGGCGGGCGAGCTTTCCGGCGAGTTGGCGCGCCGGCGGATCGGCGCGAGCAGCTCCCGCGCGCTCGTGCGGCGCGTCGTGCGCCCTCACCCCGACCGCGGCGTGTTCTTCTACCCGCGCCGTGGCTACGGACAGATCAGCGAAGCGCTCGCCGACGCTGCGACCGCGGCCGGTGCGCGCATTCGCACCGATACCGAAGTCACCGCCGCCCACGCGGGCACCGTCGAGACAACCGCGGGTTCCTTCACCGCGGCCGAAGTGTGGTCGACGCTCCCGCTTCCGTTGCTCGCCCGGCTCGCGGGCGCGCCGGCCGACGTGCTCGCGGCGGCCGAGCGACTCGAGAGTCGCCCGTTGACGTTGGTGTACCTCGTGCTACCGACCGGGCGCTGGACCGGGTACGACGCGCACTACTTCCCCGAACTCGCCGTCCCCATGGTGCGCGTGTCTGAGCCGAAGAATTATCGCGACAGCGTCGACGACCCGTCCGATGTCACCGTGTTGTGCGCCGAGGTTCCGGGTGATGTCGACGACCCCGGTCCGCGTGTCGTCGATGCGCTGCGGCGCAACGACCTCCCGTGCCCCGAACCGATACACGTGGAGGTGCGACGGGTTCCGCGCGCCTATCCCGTGTATCGAGTCGGCTTCGAAGCCGCGCTCGCGACGCTCGATGCGTGGGCGCTCGCGGTTCCCAACGTGCTCAGCTTCGGCCGCCAAGGGCTCTTCGCCCACGACAACACCCACCATGCACTCGCGATGGCGTGGGCGGCGGCCGATGCCGCGTCAGGTGGCGCGGTCGACCGGGTGGAGTGGGCCGAGGCCCGCCGGAGTTTCCTCGCGCACGTCGTGGAGGACTGACCGACCGGTTCGCACCGCGCGGTATACGGCGGGAATGACGTGGCGCAGGTACGGGATGAGGCGCACGAACGACCGGCCCGTGTCACGGAACGTGTACGTGATGGGCACCTCGGCGTACCGGTACCCCTTCGCCAACAAATCGAGGGTCAGTACCTGCGCGTAGTTGTAGTCGTGGTTCACGTGCGCGGCGCGGGCCGCCGCGGGTGAGAGCGCCCGGTAGCCGCTCTGCCCGTCGGTGATCGGCGCACGAGCGATACGGGCCAGCACCACCGTGAGCACGCGGTTGCCGAAGCGGCGATGCGGGTGCATGCGCCGGATCTCGCCGGAGAAGCGCGATCCGACGACATAGTCGGCGCGGCCTTCGAGGATCGGCGCAACTATCTGCTCGAGTTCCTCGGGCGCGTACTCGCCGTCGGCGTCGCAAAACGCGACGGCAGCCGGATCGAGTTCCAGGGCTTGGGCCAGCCCGATGCGAACCGCGGCACCGAGGCCGAGACCCGGGGTCGAGACGACGGTCGCGCCCGCCTCGCGCGCGCGTTCGGCCGTGGTGTCGTGCGACCCGTCGTCGACCACGAGGCAGTGGACCGGGTGGCCGGCCACCTGGTCAGGGACCCGACAGACCACCGCACCGACCGCGGCTTCCTCGTCGCGCGCGGGGAGGAACAGCACGACCGGCTTCACGCAGCCCAACCTAACTTTGGTCAGGTTGCCCTGACAAGCCCAGACGCGCGAGCATGGCGCAATGTTGAGGCATATTTCTGTCCCGCTCCTGGTGGGAGCCGTCGCCCTCGCGCCTCTCGCCGGCTGCGGAAGCGGTGGCGGCGACGAACTGGTCATCTACTCGGGGCGCAACCAGGAGCTCGTCGGGTCGCTGCTCGACGACTTCTCCGAGGAAACGGGCATCTCGATCGCCGTGCGCTACGGCGACTCGGGCGACCTCGCGGTGCTGATCGACACCGAGGGTGACGAATCGCCCGCCGACGTGTTCCTCTCGCAGAGCCCGGGCGCGATCGGGTTCCTCGACGGTGAAGACCGCCTCGTCGAGCTTCCGGCCGACGTCCTCGACCAGGTCCCTGCACACTTCCGTGCGAGCGACGGCGACTGGGTCGGTCTCTCGGGGCGTGTACGCGTCATCGTCTACAACGCCGACGAGATCGACGAGAGTGAGGTGCCGAATTCCGTGTTCGACCTCACGGCGCCCGAGTACGAGGGCCGGGTCGGCCTCGCACCGAGCAACGGCTCGTTCCAAGACTTCGTAACGATCATGCGCTCGATGCGGGGCGACGACGAGACGCTCGAATGGTTGACCGCCATGCGCGAGAACGGCGTGCGCACGTACGAGAACAACATCGCGATTCGCGAAGCGGTCGCGCGCGGCGAGATCGACTTCGGTTTGGTCAACCACTACTACAACGAACAGGCCAAGGCCGAGGATCCCGACACGCCGACCGAGAACCACTTCCTCGACGGCGACGATCCCGGAGCGGCCATCCTCACGACCGCGGTCGGCGTGCTCGACACGGCCGGTGGACAGGCTGAGAACGCCGAACGGCTCGCCGAGTTCCTGTTGACCCGCGAGGCACAGGAGTACTTCGCGACCGAGACGTTCGAATACCCGCTCGCGGCCGGCGTCGATCCTCCGTCCGACCTTCCTGCGCTCGATTCGCCGGCGTCACCCGAGATCGACTTTTCGGCGTTGGGTAGCGGGCTGCAGCGCACTCGGGAGCTGATCCGCGACAGCGGGCTCGAAAGCGCGTGACGGCAGTCGTGATTCCGGTGCGGGTCCGGCGGTTCCGTGGCGGGCCGCCGATCGGGCTCTCGGTCGCCGGCATCGTCGTGGCCGCGTTCTTCGCGCTGCCGCTCGCGTACCTCCTGTGGCACAACATCGGGGTCGGACGCGACCTCGTCGACGTCTTGCGCGCCGAGAACTTCCTCGATCCGTTGCGGCGCACCCTCACTCTGGCGGTCATCGTCTCGTTCGGTGCAACCGCGCTCGGAACCGCGTTGGCGTGGTTGCTCACGCGAACGGATCTTCCGGGACGCTGGTTCTGGCGCATCGTCGTTCCCCTTCCGCTGGTCATGCCGAGCTTCGTCGGTGCGTTCGCGCTCGTGGCCGCGTTCACGCGCGGCGGACTCGTTGACTCGCTGTTCGGCATCGAGCAACTGCCGCGCATCGAAGGCCTGTGGGCCGCATCGCTCGTCCTCACGCTGTTGACGTATCCCTACGTGTACCTACCGGTTTCGGCTCGCCTGGAGTCCCTGCCCCGCTCGCTCGAAGAGAGCGCGCGTGCATTGGGTCGCTCGCCGCGCGAAGTGTTCCGCACGGTCGTGCTTCCCCAATGCACCGGTGCGATGTGGGCAGGAACCCTGCTCGTGTTCCTCTACTGCCTCGCCGAGTTCGGCGCCGTGCAGATCCTGCACTACGACACGCTGACTCGCGCGATCTATTCGTCGAAGTTGTACGACCGTGACGTCGCGCTCTCACTGAGCCTGATCCTCGCTGTGACCGCGCTCGCAGTCGTGTTTGTCGAGCGGCGCCACGCCCGGCGGCGGGTGCAGACCGAGGCGATCGCGCCGACCGCCCGCATCGTGCAGAACAACCTCGGCGCCTGGCGTTATCCCGCGCTCGGGTTCGTTGTGTTGATCGTCGGCGTCGCGCTGGCTGTCCCCATCGCGGTGCTCGCCCAGTGGACGGCGCGCGGCGTCTTCGGCACCGCCGAGCTCACCGCCCGAGATGTCGTACGGCCGGCGATCACCACCGCGGGTCTCGGGTTGGGCACGGCGTTCGTCGCCGTCGCCGTCGTGCTGCCGATCGCATTCCTGACCGTCCGGTACCGGTCGACCTCCGGAGAGGTGGCGAACGGAGTGATCGTCAGCGGGTTTGCGCTCCCCGGCATCGTCATTGCGATCGCGATCGTGTTCTTCGTCGTGCGGCTCCCGAACTACGAGGAACTCTCGCGGAGCATCGGTCTGCTCGTGTTCGCGTACGTCGTGCACTTCGGCTCGCAGTCACTGCGAGCGGGTCAGGTCGCGGTCGGCGGAGTTCCGCGCCGGGTCGAGGACGCGGCCCGATCGTTGGGCGTTGGGCGCGTGCGCCGGCTGGTCACCGTCCAGCTGCCACTGATGCGCGCGGGGTTGCTCGCCGGGGCCGGGCTCGTATTGCTGTCGACGATGAAGGAGTTGCCCGCCACGTTGATCCTGGCGCCGATCGGGACCGAGACGCTCGCGACCGAGATCTGGACTTCGCAGTCCGAGGGCTTCTTCGCCGAAGCCGGCCTGGCGTCGCTCGTGCTCATCGCGTTGTCAGGTGTGTTGACGTGGTTGCTCACCATCCGGCCGAGCCGGGCGCGCTCGTGAGCGCCAAGGTCCTCGTGATCGTCGGCATCGTGGTCGCGGCGTGGGCCGCGCTCGGCATCACCGGACCCGCATCGCCCGGCGGCCAGTTGACTGCCGACGAACCGCAGTACGTGCTGAGCGCGATCAGCCTCGGCGAAGACCGCGACCTCGACATCGCGGACGAACTTGCCGAGGAGCGGTATCGCTTCTTCCATCGCGCGAACCTGCCCGTGCAGACCGAGGTGCAGGACGACGCCATCCAGGTGAGTCCGCACGATCCGTTGCTGCCGACGCTGCTCGCGGCGCCGGTGTTCGTCGGCGGGTGGATCGGCGGGAAGCTCGCACTGGCGCTCCTGGCGGGTGTCCTCGCGGCCGCGATGGTGTGGGTCGCCGTCGTTCGTTTCGCGGTTCCCGTACGGGTCGCGGTCGTCACGGTGCTGGCATTCTCGATGTCGGCGCCGCTCGTGTTCTACGGGACGATGGTGTACCCCGAGGTTCCCGCGGCGCTCGCGGTCACGCTTGCGATCGCCGCCATCACCGGACCGCTCGAGCGGCGCGGGCTGCTTCTCGCCGGAGCAGCGGTGGTGGCCCTCCCGTGGTTGTCGGTGAAGTACGTGCCGGTCGCGGCGGCGCTCGCCGTGTGTGTGCTTTGGCGGCGGCGGTCGCCCGCATTTGCCGGCGCGCTCGCGATTGCCGGTGTCGTGTTCGCGGGCGCGCACCTGGCTTGGTACGGCGGGCTCACGCCGTACGCGACCGGCGACCACTTCGTGGGCGGCGAGTTCACCGCGGTCGGGAACAACCCCGACTACCTCGGACGTTCGATCCGGCTCGTCGGGCTGTTGCTGGACCGCGACTTCGGTTTGGTCGCGTGGCAGCCCGCGTTCCTTCTTGCGCTGCCCGCCGCGTTCGTCCTCGTCCGCCAACAGCCGCGTTCCTGGTGGGTGCTGGCCATCCCGTTCGCCGCGGGCTGGTTCAACGCCGCGTTCATCGCGTTCACGATGCACGGCTGGTGGTGGCCGGGCCGCCAGACAGTGGTGATCCTGCCGTGCGTTGTCGTCACGGTCGCGTGGTGGGCTGCGACGCGTCCGTATGCCGTACGCGCGCTTGGTGTCCTGGGCGGGTTCGGCGCGTCGGTGTACGCCTGGCTCGTGGCCCAGGCCGCGATCGGTGACCTGACGATCGTCACCCGCTTCGAAACGATCTCGTACCCGCTCGTGAACGCGTGGCGGTTCCTCTTGCCCGATTATCGCGAGTTGGACGCGCGCGACTGGGCGCTGCACGCCGTGTGGCTGACGGGCATCGCGCTGCTGGGCATCGTCGCCCTCGCGCGCCCGCGTCTCGATTCCGTTCGGCAGTCCTCGCCATCCGAATCTCGAATACAAGGAGCAACATCCACATGAAGCGATTGGTGGTCCTCGTTGCGGCCGGGGCGCTTGCCCTTGCCGCGTGTGGAGACGATGACGGCGGCGGCGTTCGCGAGATCGACAACGGCTGCGACAGCTCGTCGGCGTCGGCGAGTGGATCGACGTCCGACACGACGAGTGCCGCGAGCGCGTCGGGTTCGGGCAGCGGGTCCGGCTGTGCGTCGTCGGGGTCTGCTTCCGGCAACGGCAGCGGAATCTCGGAGGAGGATGTCGCCGGCTCGTCCGACGACGCCCTCGTGCTGGAGGCCGTCGAGTAGTACCAGACCTACGTCACCGAACAGGTCGACGAGATGATCGCGGCGACCGACGAGGACGAGGAGTTCGACTTCGCCGACGCGAATCGGATCCTGCGGCGAGGCTTCAGCTACTCGCGCGGGTTCGACGGGGCCGGCCGGCTCGACCAAGGCCTGCTCTTCGGGTCATTCCAGGCCGGCCTCGAGGCGGGTTTCCTCGCCGTCCAGGAACGCCTGGCCGGAGAACCGCTCGAGGAGTCCATCCAGCCCGAGGGCGGTGGGTTCTTCTACGGCGATGGCCGGCGTCAAGAGTCCTGTACATGCGACGGACGCCCACCACAGCACGCGACTGGGCGTGAAGAGCCCGACGACGAGTGGCAGCAGTCCGTACCGCGCGACTGACGCCATCACGTGCCCGCTCGGAAACGAATGGCCGGTGCCGTTGACCAAGCGTTCGAGATCGGGGCGGTCCCGACAATGCGAGGAACGCGAAGCCGATTCCCATCGCAACCAGGAGGACCGGTCTCGCCCTGTAGAAGGATGACGGTGTGACCGGCGGGTGGCAATGCAGGCAGGGTCGGGCGGTGGCCATCTCGGCGCCAGATTGCCGCGGGCAGGCTGAAGCGCGGCTGAACTGGCTGGTCGCGTGATTTCGGTGGTGAGCCGGGCGCTTCCGAGCTCGGCCTCGCCGGCTGCGGCCACCGTCGTACTCGCGCGCACCTTGCGAGGTTTCGCCGACGGGTTCGTGAGTGTGTTGCTCGCGCAGTATCTCCTCGGACTCGGGTTCTCGGCGGTCGCAGTCGGCGCGATCGTCACCGCGACCCTCCTGGGTTCGGCGGCGATGACCCTGTGGTTCGGGCTCACCGCGCACCGCACGGGCCTGGTCACCCTGCTGACCGGCGCGTGTGTCCTGATGGCCCTGACCGGCATCGGGTTCGCCACGTTCACAACCGTCGGCCCACTGCTCGTGGTCGCCGCCCTCGGAACGCTGAACCCGACGGCCGGCGACGTCAGCGTCTTTCTCCCGACCGAACAAGCGCTCATCGCGGGCGAGGTCGACGACGCGGAGCGGCCGCGCCTCTTCGCGGTCTACAACGTCGGCGGCGCGATCGCCGGCGCGCTCGGCGCGCTTGCTTCGGGGCTGCCCTATGCCTTCGCGCACTGGTTCGACTGGGATCTCCTCACCGTGCAGCGCTTCGGGTTCTTCCTCTACGCCGCGATCGCGGTCGTGGTCTTTGTGTTGTTCCGAAGGCTTCCGCGCCGGCACCAGCGGCTGACGCCGGAGACGCCGGAGACGCCGGAGACGCCGGAGACGCCGGAGATGCCGACGCCTTCGGCGCTGGGCGCGTACCGCGGCATCGTGCTGCGACTCTCTGCGCTCTTCAGCCTCGACTCTGCGGGCGGCGGGTTCGTCGTCACGTCGATGCTGGTGCTGTGGCTCGACCTGCGCTTCGATCTGTCGGCCCGGTCCACCGCGACGCTCTTCTTCGCGACCGGCCTCATCGGCGGTTGCTCGCAGCTTCTCGCGCCTCGCATCGCGCGCCGTATCGGCCTCGTCCGGACGATGGCCTTCACCCACATTCCCGCGAACATCATCCTCGCGGCGACGGCGTTCGCGCCGAACGGAACGGTCGCCGTCTGTCTCTTGTTGCTGCGGGCGCTGTTCTCACAGATGGACGTGCCGCTGCGGCAGGCGTTCGTGATGGCCACCGTTCCTCCCGAGCATCGGGCCGCGGCATCGAGTGTGACGAACGTGCCCCGCAGCCTGGCCTCGGCTGCGACGCCGCTGCTGGCGGGTGCGATCCTGGCGCGGACGACCTTCGGCTGGCCGTTGCTCATCGCCGGCGTCGTCAAACTCGCGTACGACCTCCTGCTGCTCGCCTTCTACCGGGAGCGCGCGCCGACGGTGTGACGGTTCAGGCTCGGTTCAGCCGGGGTTCAGCGTTCGCGGCGAGACTTGCGACGATGCGTGTGCTGGTAGTCGAGGATGAGAAGCGGCTCGCGGCCGGGTTGCGAACCGGGCTCGAGGCCGAGGGCTTCGCCGTCGACGTCGCGCTCGACGGTACCGACGGGCTGTGGATGGCGCGCGAGAACCCGTACGACGCGATCGTGCTCGACATCATGCTGCCGGGTACAAACGGGTATCGGGTGTGCTCGACCCTGCGCGACGAAGGCGTGTGGACGCCGATCCTCATGCTGACTGCGAAGGAAGGGGAGTGGGACGAAGTCGAAGCGCTCGACACCGGAGCCGACGACTACCTCACGAAGCCGTTCTCGTACGCGATTCTGATTGCCCGCTTGCGCGCGCTCATCCGGCGCGGCGCGACCGAACGCCCGACCGTGCTCGCCGCGGGTGACTTGCGCCTCGACCCGGCATCGAAGCGGGCGTGGCGGGGCGACGTCGAAGTCGAGCTCACCGCGCGCGAGCTCGCGTTGCTCGAGTTCCTTCTCCGCAACCAGGGCGATGTCGTGTCGAAGCGCGAAATCCTCGACCATGTGTGGGACTACGACTTCGAAGGCGACCCCAACATCGTCGAGGTCTACATACGTCACCTGCGCAACAAGCTCGATCGTCCGTTCGACCGAGCATCGATCCAGACGATGCGCGGCGCGGGGTACCGACTCGCGGCCGACGGCGGCTGACATGCGGCGTCTGAGGTCCGTCCGCGTGCGCACGACGGCCGCCGCGGTGCTCGTCGTCGGTGTCGCGCTTGTCGGTGGGGCGATCGCACTGGTATTGACGCTGCGTCAGACCCTGACGGACGAAGTGCGCGACGCGGCCGAGCTGCGCGCCGACGATCTCGTCGAGCTTCTCGAATCGGGTACCGAACCGGAAGATCTGCGGCTCGGCGACGACGACGACATCGTCGTCACCATTCTGAACTCAGCCGGTCTGAACTCAGCCGGTCTGAACTCAACCGGTCTGAACTCAGCCGGAACCGCTCTCGCCGTCGGCGGGCCCTTCGACGAGGACGACACCAGCAAGCCTGTTTTCGTCGCGAGAACGGCCGACACCGAGCAGGGCGAGTTGATCGTGCGGGTGGGTCGGTCGACCGAGGACGTCGACGAATCAGTAGCGATCGTGGCGTTCTGGTTGGTGCTCGGTGTCCCCTTTTTGCTGCTCGTCGTCGGCGGCACGACCTGGTTCGTCGTCGGGCGCGCGCTCGCACCGGTCGAGGCGATACGTGCCGAAGTCGATGCCATCTCGGGCACCGAGTTGCACCGCCGGGTTCCGCAGCCCGAGAGCGCCGACGAGATCGCGCGCCTCGCCACCACGATGAACCGCATGCTCGACCGGCTCGAGGAGTCGCAGGCCCGTCAGCGACGATTTATCTCGGACGCCTCGCACGAGCTCCGGTCGCCGGTTGCGTCGATCCGGCAGTACGCGGAGGTTGCGCTCGCCCACCCCGACCGCGTGACGACGAGCGAACTGGCCGAGAGCGTCCTCGCCGACGACCTGCGCGTGCAGCACCTCGTCGACGACCTGTTGCTGCTGACGCGCGCCGACGAACACATGTTGCGGCTCGCGAGCCGCCCGGTCGACGTCGACGATCTCGTCTTCGACGAAGCGCGCCGGCTCCGCGACTCGACCACGCTCACCGTCGATACGAGCGCCGTGTCGGCCGGACGCGTAGCGGGCGACGCCCGCGCCCTGGCGCGCGCCTTGCGCAACGTCGCGGCCAACGCGGCCCGGCACGCGCGCACGTCGGTCGCGTTCGCGCTCGAAGAAGGCGATGGTTTCGTGACGCTTGCCGTCGACGACGACGGGATGGGCGTGGCCGAGGGCGATCGCGAGCGCGTATTCCAGCGGTTTGTCCGGCTCGACGACGCCCGGGCCCGAGACGAGGGCGGCAGCGGTCTCGGGCTCGCGATCGTGGCCGAACTCGTGACCGCCCACCACGGAACGGTGGTGATGGACGAGAGCCCGCAGGGCGGGGCCCGCCTGGTGATTCGGATCCCCGTCTTCAGCCCAGGGTCAGGGTGAACCGCGCACACTGCCGGGGACCCCGAGGAGGAAACATGCAACGCAAACTCAAGATCATTGCCGGCGGTGCCGTCGCCGCAACCGTCATCGGACTCGGCGCCGGAGTAGCCGTCGCCGGAGGCGGCGACGCCAACGAAGCGCCCATATCGGGCAATGCGCTCGACCAGGCCAGCGCGGCGGCGCTCGAACATGCCGGCGGAGGCCGCGTGACCGAGACCGAAGTCGGCGACGAGGAGAGCTCCTACGAGGTCGAAGTCACGCTCGACGACGGCACCCAAATGGACGTGCAGCTCGACAAGGACTTCAACGTCGTCGGCGACGAGGTCGAGTCGGGCGAAGAAGACGAAGGCGAAGAAGACGACGACTAGGTAGCGCCGGACCCCCGGACGACCTGGCGAGTGCCGGCCGGCTGGACCCAGCCGGCTTGCACTCGGCGGCCGAGAGTGCCAACATGACTTAGCACTCCCCGCTCGGGAGTGCTAAGTACGCACCCGACCCAATCCGCAGCATCCAGGCTGCCACAGGGGGTTTTTGCAGATGCCCAAGCAGATCGCCTACGACGAGCACGCCCGGCGGGCCCTCGAGTCGGGCATGAACAAGTTGGCCGACGCAGTACGCGTCACCCTCGGCCCGAAGGGCCGCAACGTCGTCCTCGAGAAGAAGTGGGGCGCACCCACGATCACCAACGACGGTGTCTCCATCGCCAAGGAGATCGACCTCGAGGACCCGTTCGAGAAGATCGGCGCCGAGCTGGTCAAAGAAGTTGCCAAGAAGACCGACGACGTTGCCGGCGACGGCACGACGACCGCGACGGTGCTCGCGTGGGCGATGGTCCGTGAGGGCCTGCGCAACGTGGCCGCCGGTGCGAACCCGATGATCCTGAAGCAGGGCATCGAGGCCGCAGTCGAAGGTGCAGTCGAGTCGATCAAGGCGCAAGCCAAGAAGGTCGACACCGACCCGCAAGCGATCGCCAACGTCGCCGCCATTTCCGCGGCCGACAAGGAAATCGGGCAGATGATTGCCCAGGCGCTCGAGAAGGTCGGCAAGGACGGCGTCATCACCGTCGAAGAGAGCCAGACCTTCGGCATGGAACTCGACCTCGTCGAGGGCATGCGATTCGACAAGGGCTACATCTCGCCGTACTTCGTCACCGACCCCGAGCGCATGGAAGCCGTGCTCGACGAACCGCTGATCCTGCTCGTGTCGAGCAAGATCTCGGCCGTCAAGGACCTCCTTCCCGTGCTCGAGAAGGTCATGCAGAGCGGCAAGCCGCTCGTCATCGTCGGCGAAGACGTCGAGGGCGAAGCGCTCGCCACGCTCGTCGTCAACAAGATCCGCGGCACGTTCAAGTCGGTTGCCATCAAGGCCCCCGGCTTCGGCGAGCGCCGCAAGGCCATGCTCCAGGACATCGCGATCCTCACCGGTGGTCAGGTGATCTCCGAGGAAGTCGGCCTGAAGCTCGACAACGTCGCGCTCGACCTTCTCGGTCGGGCCCGCAAGGTCGTCATCACGAAGGACGAGACGACCATCGTCGAGGGTTCCGGCACCAAGAGCGACGTCCAGGGTCGCATCACGCAGATCCGCAACGAGATCGAGAACACCGACTCCGACTACGACCGCGAGAAGCTCCAGGAGCGTCTCGCCAAGTTGTCGGGTGGTGTCGCGATCATCAAGGTCGGCGCGGCCACCGAAGTGGAGCTCAAGGAAAAGAAGCACCGCATCGAAGACGCGGTGCAGACGACGAAGGCTGCGGTCGAAGAGGGTGTCGTGCCCGGCGGCGGTGTTGCGCTGGTCCGTGCCCAGGCCAAGGTGCTTGAGATTGCGGCGACGCTCGAAGGCGATGTCGCGACCGGTGCCAAGATCGTTGCTCGTGCGCTCGAAGAGCCGCTCAAGCAGATCGCGGTCAACGCCGGCCTCGAAGGCGGCGTGATCGTCGAGAAGGTGAAGAGCCTCAAGGGTGCGCACGGCCTCAACGCCTCCACCAATGAGTACGAAGACCTCGTGAAGGCCGGCGTCATCGACGCCGCGAAGGTGACGCGCTCGGCGCTGCAGAACGCAGCTTCGATTGCGGCGCTGTTCCTTACCACCGAGGCCGTCGTTGCCGACAAGCCCGAAAAGGAAGGTGCCGGCGGCGGTATGCCCGGCGGCATGCCCGGCGGCATGGGAGACATGGACTTCTAGTCCGTCCTTCCGCAGTTTCGTCAGGGGCGCCCTCCGGGGCGCCCCTTTCGCGTCGATGAGTAGTCGTGAGAATCGCTGCGGGATTCCTGGTCGGCGTGGCGTTGCTGGCGGGTTGCTCGTCGGGTGACGACGACGACACGACGGCCGCGCCGCCCGGCACCGAAGCCCACGAGTCGCGCATCGAGGAAGCGTCGGCGACGAGGTGCGCGACCGAGGTCGCGACGCTGCAGACCGCGGTCGAGGCGTACAAGGCGATGAACAGCGGCGCGATCCCGGCGACCGAGGCGGAGCTCGTGACCGCGCAGGTCCTCGTGCGCGAGGCGGAGTACGCCGACCTCGACGCGGCCGGAACTGCCGTTCCGGCGCCCGTGTGTTCGGAATAAACAGAGCCCGATATCCTCGGGCGCATGGCCTCGGTGCAACCCGTTCAGCCCTCGACGGGGTGGGGAGTGCTGCACCTCTATTACCGGGTCGATCGCGAGCGGGCCGAGCGCGACCCGAGTGCGGCCAAGCACATCGCCGACGCGGTCGCCGCCCTCGAAGCCGACGGTCACCAGGTGCTGCCGGTTGCGGTGTTGGGCCACAAGGCCGACATCGGGTTCGTCGCTCTCGGTCCTGACCTGGCCCGCCTGCAACGCTTCCAGCAGGAGTTGCTGCGCGCGCCCCTCGAACCGGTGTACTCGTACGTGTCACTCACGGAACTGTCCGAGTACACGTCGACCGAAGACGACGAGCGGCAGCGCCTCGCCACCGAGGAGGAGCTCGCCGGCGACGAACTCGAGACGCGCCTCGCCGTCTGGCGGGAGCGCATTGCGCACTACCAGGAGCAACGGCTGCACCCGCAGCTGCCACACAAGCAGCTGTTGTGCTTCTACCCGATGTCGAAACGGCGTGCGCCGGGCGACAACTGGTACGAGCTCCCGTTCGAGGAGCGCAAGCGGCTGATGGGCGGCCACGCGCGCGTCGGCCGCACGTATGCAGGCCGGATCCTCCAGCTCATCTCCGGTTCGACCGGCATCGACGACTGGGAGTGGGGCGTTACGTTGCTTACCGACGACGCGGTCGCGCTGAAGGACATCGTGTCCGAGATGCGGTTCGACCCGGTGTCGGCGCGGTACGCCGACTTCGGTCCGTTCTACACGGGCCTCGTACTTCCGGTTGCCGACGCGTGTGCGCGTGTCGGTCTCGTCGTCGACCGCGCGGAGGGCCAGGCGCAGTGAAGGGCGACGCGCATCGGATCTTCGTCTCGTTTCCCGAGTCGCTGGTCGACCGACCGATGATCTACGAGATCGTCAAGAACTACGACGTCGTGCCCAACATTCGCCGGGCCAACGTCGAAGCCCATTCGGGTTGGATCATTCTCGAACTGAACGGCGCCCCCGAGGCGCGCGCCGCGGCCGTGGCCTACCTCCAGGAGTTGGGCTGCACGGTCAACCGCATGGAAGGCGACGTCGTCGCCGGTTGACGCATGAACCCGCCCGATGCCGAGGAAAGAGCACGCGGTCGCGCACTCATGGACGAGGCCGCGGCGGGCATCGTCGAAGGCGTGCAACGGCTCGGTACCGAGTGGGTCGTTGCCGCCGTTCGCACCATCGCGGGCGACGACCGCGACATCGAGGCGAAGGCCCGTGCCGCGGGCGAGGTCGCAACGGCACGCGTTGTCGCCGAGTTGCAGGCGTTGTTCGCCGAGGCTCCCGAACGCCAGCGAACAACGCCACTCGAGATCGTCCGCACGTTGCGGCGGGAGGCGACGGCCGTGCTCTCGGAATTGGGCGTGCCTCCCGTACGCCGCGACCCGTACGAGGAGCGGGCGTTTCCTGACGACCTGTACGGAATCGTCCCGCGGTCATTGGCCGATTTGGGTGACGATGACCTCGGTCCGCTGTTGCTGGTGTGGGGAATGGGGAAAACGATGACGCTGCGAGGGAACCCACCGGATGTATAGACCTATGGGGACGGGCTCTTGTGGTGAGCCCGGTCGAGAAGCCACCATTGGCCTGCCGCTTGGCAAGGGGGGAC
>Ga0163153_10000641_pt1 | contig 60030 bp, 51 predicted proteins | sample OliLakLV19MP6IB1_FD_148629 | JGI IMG/M metagenome (GOLD analysis project Ga0163153, IMG submission 148629) | Freshwater microbial mat bacterial communities from Lake Vanda, McMurdo Dry Valleys, Antarctica - Oligotrophic Lake LV.19.MP6.IB-1 | ecosystem: Environmental > Aquatic > Freshwater >... | reverse complement strand
ACCAACTGAACTACGCCTCCATCTCTTAAGTAAAAAACAAAGGAGCTATAACAATTAAGCTAAGCTCCTTATCTTTTTCTTTGCGGAATCGACGAGACTCGAACTCGCGACCTCCTGAGTGACAGTCAGGCGTTCTAACCAACTGAACTACGACTCCGATAATGAATTTTTAAATTAATGTATTAAATTGATTTTTTCAATTGCATTGATTTCCCTAATCCTAAGTAATGTTAAGTAATGTATCTTACTTCCATAGCATATCTTTCAAGTTCTTCTCTGAATTTGGGATGAGAAATTTCAATCAGACTTTTTGTTCTTTCACGGATCGACTTTCCATGAAGATCTGCAATACCGTATTCAGTAACAATGTAATGAACATCGCCTCTGGTCGTTGTCACACCCGCTCCTGTTCTTAAGTAAGGTACTATTCTGGAAATTTGATCATTCTTTGCCGTCGATGTAAAAGCGATTATCGGTTTTCCGTTTTTACTTCTTGAAGAACCTCTGATAAAATCAAGCTGTCCTCCCAGACCGGAATAATTTTTTGTGCCGATCGAATCAGCACAAACCTGTCCGGTAATGTCAACTTCAATAGCAGAGTTGATAGATACCATGTTATCATTTCTTGAAATGGTAAACGGATCATTTACGAATAGCGTAGGACGGAATTCAAATACCGGATTGTCGTGCATAAAGTCAAAACATTTTTTTGTTCCCAGCACAAATGACGATACTATCTTTCCCGGAAGCAAAGTCTTCTTCTCTCCCGTAACGACACCTTCCTCTATGAGATCAATTAAACTGTCCGAGAACATTTCAGTATGAACTCCAAGATCTTTTTTATCCTTAAGTGATTCAAGGACCATATCAGGGATCAGTCCTATACCCATTTGAATTGTTGCTCCGTCATCTATGAGAGAAGCAACGTTACTTCCAATCTTTTTATAAGTGCTTTCCTGTTCCGCTTTTTTGGAAGAAATGAATTCGGGAATCTCTTCATCAATTTCCACCGCGTAATGTATTTTATCTATGTGAATAAAATTGTCTCCCAATATTCTCGGCATCTTTGGATTTATCTGAGCAATGATAATTTTAGCATTTTCCGATGCTGTCTTTGCACATTCGTTGCTTAATCCGAATGAACAATGACCGTGCTCATCAGGAGGAGAAAGGTGAAGAATGCAGATATCAACCGGAAGCTTTCCACTCTTCATCAGTAATGGAATATCAGAAAGAAAAACGGGAATAAAGTCGGCTCTTCCTTCATTGACTGCCTGCCTGACATTTTGTCCGGTAAATAATGAGCATAAATGAAAATGATCTTTCATTTCCATAACAGAATAAGGAGCTTCAAGAAACGACATGAGATGAATTATTTTTACTTTTAATAAATCCTTATGCCGGCTGCATAAGGCATCCATTAAAGTTTTCGGGTATGAACAGTTTGCATGCACATAAACATTCTCTCCTGATTTGATCACACGAACCGCCTCATCTGCTGAAACAAATTTTGTTTTATTGTGAATCATTAAATTAGTTAAAAGTTAAAAGTTAAAAGTTAAAAGTTAAAATTATGATTTTATATGTTTGAAAGTATGGTTAAAATCATGCCATGAAATTTTAGAGATAACCCTTGTTATTACGTGTATTAAATCTGAACTTATAAAAACGAATACTTTCATGAGTATCAATAAAAATTTATATAAGACTGGTTATTGGTCGGGACTGATTTATGGGGTTGACCACTTTAGTTGCTGTTCCGTTTTTGAGAGACACGAAATTCCCTCCTCACACTCAACAATCAACTGACTTTAAAAGTATGAAAGAATATTACCGGCTCAGCGCGGACGAGGTTATAAGCATGCTTCATACATCCCGTGACGGCTTGAAGGACGAAGCCATTACATTGCTGCAACAAAAGACCGGCAGGAATGAACTCGTAGAAGCAAAGCCCAGAAGTAGACTATCAATCCTTCTCTCCCAATTCACAGATGTGATGATACTGATACTTATTTTTGCCGCGATGGTTTCTATTTACGTTGGTGAATTTACCGACGCTTATGTAATATTTGCAATTATCATCGGCAATGCATTGATAGGTTATTCACAGGAGACCGGTGCTGAAGAATCCATCCGGATGCTTAAAAAAATGTCCTCTCAATACTCGCTGGTGATCCGTAACAGCATTCCGAAAAAAATTGAAGCTTCAGACATAGTGCCCGGCGATGTGATATTGCTTGAAGCAGGTGATATTGTTCCTGCCGACGCCAGACTGATTGAAGTGAGGTCGTTCAAAACGAATGAATCTTCTTTAACAGGAGAAAGTAATTCCGTTGAAAAAAAAACAGAAGCAATACCTGAGGAAAAAACTGTTCCCGGAGATCGGCTTAATATGGTTTTCAAAGGTACGGAAGTAAGTAACGGTTCAGCCCGGGCTGTTGTAACTGAAACAGGGATGGACACTGAGCTTGGAAAGATCGCGGACTTACTGGAAACCGGTAATCAAAAAACACCTCTTCAAAAGCGGCTTTCCGTATTCAGCAAACAACTGTCAGTCATAATTATACTCATCTGCATATTTGTATTTGTTTATGGTTTGCTCAACGGGGCGCCACCGTTTCTGATGTTTCTGACTGCGCTTTCCCTTGCAGTAGCCGCTTTACCTGAAGCTCTTCCGGCGGTTATCACGATAGCACTCTCTCAGGGCGCGCGCAGACTTGTAAAGCAAAAGGCTCTCATCAGAAAACTTCCTGCAGTTGAAACCTTAGGTTCGGTCACATACATTTGCAGCGATAAAACCGGTACGCTCACTCAGAATGTAATGACCGTTGAAAAAGCGGAAGCAGCCTCAGGCAAAGAGGAATTGTTTAATTATGCGATGCTGCTGAATAACGAAGTAAAGTTTTCGCAGAACAAATTGTTAGGAGATTCAACAGAGATTGCATTGGTTAATTTTGCTTTAACTAATGCTGAGGGCGTCACAATGGAAAATGCAAATTCAAAATTTCCTTTGATAAAACTGCATCCATTTGATTCGACAAGTATGAGGATGAGCTCACTTCATCAGTACGGCGATAAACAGATCTTATTTGTAAAGGGCGCACCTGTAAAAATAGCTGAGATACTTTCCATGAAAAATAAGGAGATGATCCCTTCATTGCTGCAACAAAACCGTGACCTCGCTTCAACCGGTCTGCGTGTTTTGTTTTTTGCATATAAAGAATTTGATGAGGATCCCGGCAGTGTTGAAACAGAAAATGAAAATGAACTTGAATATCTGGGAATGACAGCAATGATAGATCCTCCGAGAGAAGAAGTCATTGATGCAATTAAACAGTGCAAGACTGCCGGGATCAAAACAGTGATGATAACAGGTGACCAGCCGCTTACTGCGGTTGCCATTGCCGAAAGACTGGGAATGGTTGACAAGAATTCTGACAAGGTAAGAACCGGTGCCGACCTTGACAAATTGACCGAAGAAGAATTCAGAACCGAAACAAGAACTACAGTTGTTTATGCACGCGTATCGCCTGAACAAAAGATCAAAATTGTCAAAGCCTTACAGGGCAACGGAGAATTCGTCGCAATGACAGGTGACGGAGTCAATGACGCGCCTTCACTTAAACAGGCTGATATCGGTATAGCGATGGGTATAACCGGCACTGATGTTTCAAAAGAAGTTGCTGATATGATCTTACTTGATGATAACTTTGCCACAGTTGTAAAGGCAGTAAAGGAAGGCAGAAGAATTTATGATAATATCAGAAAATTCATTCTCTATGTGCTTTCATGTAACCTTGGAGAAATACTGACCATATTTTTTTCGCCGATACTTGGTCTCGCGATCCCTCTTCTTCCAATACATATTCTCTGGATCAATTTAGTGACAGACGGGTTACCCGGTCTAGCGCTTGTCGCTGAACCCTCTGAAAAGGATATAATGAACCGTCCCCCCATACCGCCAAAAGAAAGTTTATTCGCGGGAGGAATTGTTTCGAGGATCATATTCATTGGGATCTTTATGGCTTGTGCGGCAATGCTGGTTCAATGGAATGCCGCGGGTCTTGGATACGACATAGTCACTCAGCAGACTGCAGTGTTCACCACTTTATGCCTGGTTCAATTAGGCAATGCGCTGTCGGTCCGTTCAATGTACAGTCCGTTGTACTCTTCAGGACTATTTTCCAATCCCCTGATGTGGGGATCAATTGTCCTTACGTTGATCCTGCAACTGGCAATAGTTTATTTGCCTTTCCTTCAATATGTTTTCAAAACAGCACCGCTGGGATGGGATCTGATGAGTAATATTATTCTTGTTACAATGGGATGTGTTGTTTGCATTGAGCTCTTAAAAATAATTAGTAAAAGACGGACTTAATTTTTATATTATCCTGACGCGTGTAATCACTTTCATTTATAACATTAAAATAAACGAACATGAAAAGCTTAGAAAATAAAACAGCATTAATTACAGGAGCCGGTTCCGGTATCGGTAAGGCAATCTCCCTTCTTTATGCATCTGAAGGAGCAAAGGTAGTTGTAACAGATGTTGATGAAAAGGGTGGAAGTGAAACAGTATCAGAGATAAAAGCAAAAGGAGGTGAAGCTATTTTCTTCAAAGCTGACACTTCCAAACCTGAGGATAGTGAGAAATCTGTTGAACTGGCTGTAAAACAATACGGGGGTTTGCATATTGCAGTGAATAATGCCGGCATTGGCGGTCCACTAAAACCGATCGGTGAATATCCTGTTGACGGCTGGGATAAAGTGATCGCGATCAATTTGTCAGGAGTGTTTTACGGATTGCGATATCAGATCCCGGCAATGCTTTCTTCCGGCGGCGGAAGCATCGTTAATGTTGCTTCGATCCTTGGTAAGGTCGGAACGAAATTTTCCGGAGCATACGTATCTGCCAAGCATGGTGTAATTGGATTAACGGAAACTGCTGCGCTTGAATATGCTGATCAGAAGATCCGTGTAAATTCGATCGGTCCGGGATATATTATGACTCCCCTGATTACCAAAACTCTTGACGCCGCAACAATTAAAACATTGGCAGGACTTCATCCAATGGGAAGATTAGGAACTTCAGAAGAGGTCGCTGAACTTGCTCTGTTTCTTAACTCTGACAAAGCTTCATTTATTACGGGTTCATATTATAATGTTGATGGCGGATACCTTGCTCAATAATTGTTGGCGATCCCAAGCTGTGTGCTTCAACAGGTGTAAGTGTCTCTGGCGGCGGCGCACCGGAAGTATTTAGAGCTTTTAAAAATTCTCTTGTTTTTTTACTGAGACGCGGGTCTTCAAGATAATCAACTACCTTTGGAACCTGTGAGGATTCTTTATTCTTTTCTATGATTAATTATTTTAGATTTTTATTTGAAAAATTTTGCTGAGCAATTTTGATTTGTGATTAATGCAGAACATCCAATGATCGACGCTAATGCTTGTGTTTAATTTATAATAATTTTTTCCCTGAGCTTGAATTCTTCCATATCGATAAGCGAAAGATATTTTCTTATCAGATCTTCATCAAATTCCGAAAGCTTATTCATTTTATTGAGCAGTTTACGCTGCTCAACTAATAATTCAAGATAGATGTGCTGAAAATTTCTTAAAGAATTTTCTTCCGGACTTTTAATGTCTTCAGCATTCTGCTTAAAGAAGTCCACGTCGAGCTGCAATCTTGACATAAGATTTTGCAGATGCTCATTTTCCAGACGCTCTTTACCGTATTTTTCTTCAAGTGACATTAGCGAAGCCTTTGCAAGCTTCTTCTGAATAATGATCTTCTGATCTTCTTCCGGCATTACTCCGTACTTGTCTTCAAGCTTTACTTTCCCGATCAGCCAGGGTAGTGTTAATCCCTGAAACACCAGCGTAACGAGAATGACAATAAATGTAATGAAGAGAATTAAGTTACGATATGGGAAAGGCTGTTCCCCGATCATCAAAGGAATTGAAAGCGCAGCAGCCAGGGAAACAACGCCCCGCATTCCTGCCCAACCGGAGATCAGTGGTAATTTCCATCCGGGATTATTATCAGCAACAGTGATGAAATTACTCATTAACCTTGTAAAAAGACCTGCTCCAAAAGTGCAAAGCAGTCTTGTGACAACCAGTAATAAAGATACTGCCAGTCCGTACCATATTGCTGTTCCCAGACCAATATCTCCAAGCTGTGCTGTAATGGAAGGCAATTGAAGTCCGATAAGCAGAAAGACCAAACCGTTCAGTACAAAGACCAAACTCGTCCATACATTTATTCCTTCCAGCCTGCTGCGGTAGCTCAGCATGCTCTGTCTCTTGCTTGATAAAAACAATCCGCCGGTGACAACTGCAAGAACACCCGAGAAATGAAAGTGCTCCGCGGCGTAATACATGCAGTAGGGAGTTGCAAGAGTAAGTACGATATCGATGCCGGGAGTTGTAGGTAAAAGACTATGCAAACCATAGAAAATTCCCCCGACGATAAGCCCTATTACTATTCCCATAATTATTACCAGAAAAAAACTACCTACTGCCTGTTCAAAATAGAACTGTCCGGTTATAACTGCCGCTAAAGCGAAACGGAAAACTACTAATGATGAAGCGTCATTTAGCAGACTTTCACCTTCAATAATGCTTACAAGTGATCTTGGCGCTTTGACTCTGCGCATGATATTTGTAGCTGAAACAGCATCAGGAGGTGAAATGATGCCGCCCAGAAGAAATCCTAGTGCTAAAGTAAAACCGGGAATGAGAGCATTTGAAACAAAGGCAACCACACATGAAGTGATGATTACAATTGGAAACGCAAAGCTGGTTATCACTCTTCTCCATTTCCAAAACTCTTTCCATGACGTCTTCCATGCTGCCTCATAAAGAAGAGGAGGCAGAAAAATAAAAAAAAACAGTTGGGGATCGATCGTTATATCAAAAAATGAAGACGTTAAGCTAAGCAGCAGCCCTCCTATTACTAGCACGATCGGATAAGCCAGCCGAAGCTTATTAGCTAACATTACCAAAGCGAGAATGATCAGAATAAGAAAAACGTATTGAATGAAAAGAATTTGCATGAAGAGATAGTTTTTATAATAATGAAAGCCAGCACAAGGCATTCATTGTTTTTACTTTACAAATTTATCCTGAGAAATTTTACTGACAAGACTAAACAGCAGCAGGTCACCTGTCAATGGTTTTCTGCATGCTTTCAGTATATTGGTCACCCTTTTATCAATTTTGGATGCTGTATGCCTGATCTCTTTCAGCTCATCAGAAGTAAATTCAACATCTATACCGCCGATATTCTCTTCAAGACTCCGTAATGAACAGAGCAAGAAAATCTCGAATGCTCAAAGGCTTAAAGAAAAGCAAAAACTCTAATTGAGGAGTATATAGATTTCAGTTATAATTAAAAATCTTTTCTTAGTGGCTTTGTTGTAAAAGTTTGGTTTTTAAATAGAAAGCGGAGTTAACTGAAAGTAAAACTTTTTACATTCTAAATCCCATTGTTTTGGAAGGATGTGAATACAAACATAAATTATCAAATTGAAGGAAGTTTAAACATATAAAATAAATTATACTCATTAGAATTAAAAAAAAGTTATGATTATTTTGGATAAAAATATTTCCGACAATAACTTATTTCATGACCTCAATTATCAGAGCGGGAGAAAAAGACATCAGCTTACTTGCTGATATCGGCAGACTATCTTTTATAGAATCCCACGGCAGCAGCGCAGCCGCTGAAGACATAGATGAGTATGTAAATAATAACTATACTTACGATGCGTTCATACATGAGCTCAGTAATCCGGAAAAAATTTATCATGTTATTTATTACGAGGACCGTCCCGCGGGTTATTCGGAAATTGTTTTTAATGATCCGCATCCGGATTCAAAGCAGAAAAACGTTGCCAAGCTGAACAGGCTTTACATGTTAAAAGAATTTTACAGCATGAAATTAGGATATGAGCTATTCAGATTCAACGTTGATCTGTCTAAAAAAAATGAGCAGTCGGGAATGTGGCTGTATGTATGGAAAGAAAATCATAGAGCAGTTGATTTTTACGAAAAGGCAGGATTCAAGATCATCGGCAGCCATAATTTCCGGATCAGTGATAAGCATTCAAACCCGAATCATCGCATGCTGCTTATATTCTAAAATTTAGCTTTAAATAAACTTTCGTTCTTTGTCTAATCGATCCGCAATGGTAAAATCTTGTATGAATTCCAGTTATTTGTTAGAGTTATTGTTCTTAACAGACTGAGTTGTGTCCTTACTTTTGAAAACTTTATTAATGATAAATCCTACCACTAAGGGTAGAGCAGCTTGTGCAAGTCTTTTAATTATTGATTTCAGCATTTTGTTTTTTGTTTTGTTAATTTTACTAATGCATATACTGTGCCAATTATTACGAGTAATTATCATTATCAATTAAGAACAGAGCATTATTCATGGAAATCTATTTGAAACCAAATATTAACGGAAATAAAAATACCACTATGATTGTCCATAAACTGTATATGGGTAAATAGCTGTCCCAAAAGATCACATTCCTGCTTTTGCTTTGCGATGGCAATAGTCAGTTCATCAAACTAAATTGTATAAGACGGTGATGCTCATAAATCAGTACGTTACTCTTTGTAATAAGAAGGTGAAATATTCCTGTGGCTAGGAAATTAACATTTTCCATTTATATGTTTTGTTTTATCTTATTGAAATATTAAATTTGAAAAATAGCATGATAACAAATGATTGTGATATAACAGAAGAAGACACAACTTTTTTTAATGATGTGTGCAGTTATTTTAACAAAGCAGCTAAGTTCACAAATCATCCTTCCGGATTACTTAATCAGATAAAACGCTGCAACAGCATATACAGATTTTGTTTTCCTTTACGTGATGACAAAGGCGACTACGAGGTGCTGGATGCCTGGAGAGTGGAACATTCACATCACAAGACTCCTGTTAAAGGCGGAATAAGATACAGCGAAATGGTTAATGAGGATGAAGTAAAGGCTCTTGCCGCATTGATGACTTATAAGTGTGCCGTAGTTGATGTTCCATTTGGAGGAGCTAAGGGCGGAATAAAAATTGATCCGCAAAAATATTCCGAAAGGCAGCTTGAAAACATAACCCGCAGGTATACATCCGAGCTTATAAAGAAAAATCTTATCGGTCCGGGCATTGACGTGCCGGCTCCCGATTACGGAACCGGTGAGAGGGAAATGGCATGGATAGCTGACACGTATGCGACATTTAATCCGGGACACCTCGATGCAAATGCCTGCGTGACAGGGAAACCTCTGAGTCAGCATGGTATACGCGGCAGAAGGGAAGCAACAGGTCGGGGAGTTTTTTTTGGATTGAGAGAGGCAGTGTCAATTACCGATGACATGAAGAACATCGGGCTTACAACAGGAATGAGTGGTAAGAAAATTGTACTTCAGGGTTTGGGCAATGTAGGATATTATACAGGTATAAATTGCCAGAATGCCGGAGCTGTCATAATTGCAATTTCTGAACGCGAAGGCGCAATCGTAGATCATAACGGGCTTGACGTCATTGATGTATTCGAACACCGCAAAGCAACCGGCAGCATTTTGAATTTTAAGAAAGCGGGAAACATTACCAATACTTCAGAAGCTCTTGAAATTGAATGTGACATCCTGATCCCTGCCGCACTCGAAAATCAAATTACAAAAGATAACGCACCGAGAATTAAAGCGAAGATAATAGGTGAGGCTGCAAACGGACCCGTTACACCTGAGGCAGAAAAGATTCTGCTGGCTAATGGTGTAATGATCATCCCTGATCTTTACCTTAATGCAGGGGGAGTTACTGTATCTTATTTCGAATGGCTGAAGAATTTATCGCACGTGTCATTCGGAAGGATGGGCAAACGTTACGAAGAGATCGCAAATTTAAATTTTGTAAATGCAATTGAACAGATCAACAAGACAGAGCTGACAAAAAATCAGAGAGACATTCTTATCCGCGGGGCAAGCGAAAAAGAGCTTGTTGATTCAGGGCTGGAAGAAACAATGATGTCCGCTTATCAGCAGATAAGAGAAATAAAAAATCAGAATCCAAAAATTGATTCTTTAAGAACGGCAGCGTTCATTGGCTCCATTGACAAAATTGCGATCTCTTATAAGAATCTCGGAGTGTTCCCGTAACAGATTCATTCAGATAATTTGAATTACCATTAATTATAAGCGAAGTATTTTTTAAGACTGTTGACCGGCTTTTCCAGCAGATACCAGGAAAGAGATGAAAGTATGATCAGCATAGCAAGATAAACCGACAGCCTTATTGGCAAATTGCTGATCTCAGCGAAACCTGAACGCGCGTAAATTACAGGAATAAATTTATGAAAGAGATACATTCCGTAGCTTATCTTACCCAGATACATCAGAAATTTATTTTCAAAAATTTTCTTAAGAATCCCTTTATAACCTAAGCTCATTCCTGATATAATGTATAAAGCAACAACCGAAACATTGAAGCGGTAAAGCGAAGCACTGAATAAATTTTCTTCCTGAAAAAGAAAAAAGATCATCAATGCAATATTAATAAGTAAAAAAAACCTGAAGGTAATTGTTTCAAATTTAAAATTGCTGTTCCCGAAAATTCTGTAATAAGCAAGGATCCCTCCTAATGCAAATGAATCAATACATGAAGGTGTCAGGATCGATATAAAATTAAATGCTCCCGGAGAATTGTCACTCATCGTGAAAAGTATACCTCTGAATAATATTCCCGTTATTAAGAATATGATTATAGTACCTAATAATTTCTTTCTTGATACCAGCAGTATTATCAAAGGCCATATTAAATAAAATTGTTCTTCGACGGCAAGCGTCCACAAGTGTGACAACGCCCCGTCCCAGCTTTGATTCAAATAGAAATAAATGTTTGAAAGATAAAACAGGAACCAGGTGACTTTTCCCCGTATCTGTTCAAAATTCATTGCATACAGAATTATTATAGTTAAATAGTAGACGGGGAAGATCCTGAGAGTACGTCTTGCATAAAAATTTTTGAAAACGGTCAGAGCATTCCTGCTTTTCTGTTCAATTGCAATCTTACCTTTTATAAGGATCTCCGTAATTAAAAATCCGCTCAACACAAAAAAAAATGTTACACCTATCATGCCAAATGGTATGATCTTAAACCAATATCCTTCGCTTATCCAGTGTTCGCATAAAACCAGAGCGACGCAAAAAGCCCTCAGACTGTCAAGCTGTGGCATATAGGTCTGAGAATTAAGATTGTTGTCCATTTATAATATTCCGGAATTGCTGCTTATAGTTAACAAGGAATGTTGAGGGATTTGCTTAAATTTTTGATCCGAAAAGTTACATATACTTTGATAAAGCTTTTATGCAAAAATTGAAACCACCAGTTTGACGTTTTATAATGATTTCATTTTAAAAGAGAATTGAATATTTTGCTGAACTATAAAACTACTCCGGTCCCAATCAACTTTAAATTTTGCAAAAAAACTTTAGTTACTTACTTCTCGTTATACCAATCCTTTTTCTGATCTCCGGACTGATGCTAAAGTTTGCGCAGGGTCCGTATTATTTAAATTTCTATGATCCCAGCTACGTATATCTCATAAACTCACTCAATCTTGCGCAGGGCTTTGGAGTGGGGCACTTTGATCATCCCGGCACAACTGTTCAGACTATCGGCGCCGTTATTGTAAAATTAAATTACTGGCTTAGCGGAAGATCAAATGATATCGTCACCGATGTTTTTTCACGTCCTGAGGAATATCTCGGATTGGAGAATACGGTTTTTGCGTTCATTAATTTTTCAGCACTCCTGCTGCTTGGTATATTGACTTACCGCTTTTCAAAAAATTTAAAGTACGCGCTGCTGCTACAGCTTACTCCTTTTGTATCGATGGAAATTTTTTACGGCTTTATAATTGTCACGCCGGATAATTTCCTGATACCATTAAGTCTTGGAATGATAGGTCTCCTTGTTTACTATCTGTATCGTATTGATCCTGAAGCTAAGACACCTTACAGGTTCATTGTCCTGGCTTCAATTCTGTGCGGCATGGGAATGGCGACGAAGCTGAATTTTCTTCCGTTGATACTTCTGCCTTTATTTATTGTCAGAGGCGTAAAGAGCAAACTGTTATTCATTGCATATACCGGGGCTGCATTTTTCTTTTTCCTGCTTCCGGCATTATCAAATTTTTCCCTCTTCGCCGGATGGGTCGGAAAGCTGTTCCTGTATTCCGGTCATTACGGACAGGGTGAAGCAACGGTAGTGAGCTCATCCGAATTCTTTCCCAACCTACTACATATCATTAAAAAGGATATCTTCTTCACAGCAACTTACCTTACTTTAATGGTAAGCGTAATGCTTTCCCTTTTCAGAAAACATATTGTTACCGATACTACTGAAGCTCCGGCATTCAGTTATAAAAAAAATAAGCTTCTGATCCTTGTGTTCATAGCTATGACGTTTCAGATATTTCTAGTCGCGAAGCAATACAGGCAGCATTACATGATACCTTCTTTTATGCTTTCTGTATTTTCGCTTTCACTGAGTGTACCTGTCATACTGTCATATTTCCGAAAGTCACTGAAATATTCTTATGTTATAACTGGAGCGGCGGTTATTATATGGGGCTTTACTTACATTCTCTTCTCATATAACGAAGGCACAATGCAAAAAAATGATGCTTACAGGATCGATGAATATATAAAGCAAAATTATCCTGACGACTTCATCATTTCAACATTCTCTACCGCGAACATTGACGCTGCAAGAACTTTCGGGGTTTATTACGCGGGGAGCCAGGCGGACAATTATAAAAAAGTGCTCAGCAAAATTCAAAAGCAGACCTTGTTCTTTGATATGTGGATCGACAGGTTTTATGGAATTACCACAGACTCTGATTTCAGGAAAGTTCTGGCGGAAAATAAAGATAAGAAAATCATTGTTCAGATTCCTCATTATGATATAACCAGCTTTTTAGCCGAGCTTGATAAAGTTAACGGTACAAAAAATTCTACTTCTAAGAAAGTTTATACTGCCGACAACGGGGAATGTGTTTTTGAAGTAACCATAGGGAATTGAAATTATTTTATTAAATAAAAAACCCGTCATTGAAACGGGCTTTTTGCATAACTTATATTACTGAAAATTAATTTGCTACTCCTTCTTTCAAAAGATCTTTGTATTCCTTATAAAATTTTCTGACCTTTGGCGCAATCACAAAAGAGCAGTATGACTTTTCCTTATTGTTGTTGTAATAATCCTGATGATAATCTTCCGCAGAATAAAAAACATCGAGCTTTGTTATCTCCGTAACAATCGGATCATCCCATAATTCTGACTTCCCTATCTTTTCCTTTACACTTTCGGCTGTCTTCTTCTGTTCTTCATTATTATAATATATAGCCGAACGGTATTGCGTACCGACATCAGCTCCCTGCTTGTTCAAGGTAGTAGGGTCATGAATATGAAAATAGATCTCAAGCAATTGTTCATAGCTGATCATTGACGGATCAAATGTGATCTGTACTACTTCCGCGTGACCTGTATTTCCCGAAGAAACCTCTTCGTAGGTAGGATTTTTTATTCTTCCGCCTGAATATCCGGATACAACTTTTTCAACGCCTTTCAGATCATTAAATATTGTTTCGATGCACCAGAAGCATCCTCCGGCAAGTGTTGCAGTTTCCAATGTGACTGTCTCTCCTTTTTTGTTAGATTGTAATTTTTTGGTTTGATTTACCTGTGGTTCGTTTTTATTGAACAGATTAAATCCGATCGCTGCTATGCAAACCATTGCGATCATTATAATGTATTTCAACATAATTTAAATTTTAATTTTATTCGGTGCATAAATTTGATTGCACAATACAGTAACGTAATTTTAATTCTAATAGTTTTTAATTTTCCGTACTACGAAGCTTTTTAAACCTAAAGTGTCCCATTATCCTTTAATTTTCCCTCCCCAAACTCTAAGTTAAATAAAAATCCCAAATGAAAATAATTATACTCATAACTGCTTTCATTCTATTTTACAATCTTGGCAAATCTCAAAACGTCCCTTCTCACTTTAATTTCGACACGACACTGACAAATACTCCCGGAAGTATATCAATGTACATCAGGAACCCGACTTCCCAATTGATCAATATCACTTCCGCCAGAACGCTCACTCCGCAGTTCTATTCCGGAACAAATTCTTTTTCCATTGATCCCTTTGACAGCATTCAGGTAACTGTTTTCTTTAAAACAAATCAGAATCTTACTTACAATGATTTTATTATTTTTGAAAGTCCCGATCTCAATTATTCAATTGTAAATTATATGAGTGCAACTGCGAAGTATCCTGACACTCTGTATAGATTCACTCAGGGATTAATTGATGAGCCGTTAAAAGCTGCATTGAAGATCTTCTGTTCAACCAATACAAATAACAATTATACAGCTTCACGTACAGCGATGTTCTCTACGATTGATGATTATAATAACGACGATACTGTAGAATGCGTCTATACCGGCAGAAAAGTTTACACAACAGGTATCCCGCTGGTTACTCCGCCGCAGAGCATGAATACCGAACATACATTCCCTCAGGGATTTTTTAATCAGGACGAGCCCATGAGAAGTGACATTCATCATTTGTACCCTACTGATGAAACTGCGAACAGCCGCAGAAATAATTACGACTTCGGATATGTAGTTTCAAATATCACCTGGCAGGTCGGCGGATCAAAGCTTGGAAATGATGCCGGCGGCAATCTTGTTTTTGAAACACGCGATCAGCACAAAGGAAATGTTGCGAGATGTCTTTTTTATTTTTTAATGCGCTATCAGAATTACGGAAGCTTTATGGATGCTGTGCAGGAAAATGTTTTGAGACAATGGAACAGGTTTGATACTGTTGATGCGAAGGAAAGACAACGTGAGAACGGGATACAGGCATTTCAGAATAACAGAAGCCCGTTCGTAGATCATCCTGAATTCTTCGACCGCATCAGAAGCTCTTACCTTGTAAGTCCTACAATATTTCGACCTGAAATTTCCGCTTCCCCACAGAGCATTAATTTTGATACGCTTGCAGTGAATGACACGGCTATTTATTATTTGTCGGTCTTTAATTACGGAACCTCTGTGCTTAACATAAATTCTGTTACATCCTCAGCTCCTCAGTTTAGCGTTGTTAATTTTCCAAATTCAATTCCACCGAATGAAGCAGCTTACGCGAAGATTAAGTTCAGACCGGATCAGCTTAATCAGACTTTCAGTTCGACTCTTACCATTGCTAATAACGACAGCAGCATTGCTGTAAACGTTACGGGCTACAGCGGCAATAGCGTTGGCGTTACCACAGTTTCAGATCAGATCCCTGTTAAATATTCACTCGATCAGAACTATCCGAATCCCTTCAATCCGGAAACAGTTATCAGTTACCAATTAACAGTGAGCAGTTTTGTCACGATGAATATTTATAATTCTGTTGGAAAAGAAATAGCTTCATTAATAAATCAAAGACAAAACGCCGGAAGTTACTCAGTTGATTTTGATGCTTCAGGTTATCCAAGCGGAGTTTATTTCTATACTCTTAAAGCAGGAAATTTTTCTGATACCAAAAGAATGATTATACTGAGATAAAAATCAGTATGATTTTATGTATAGAACAAGTTACAAGTATGGAAATATTGTGTATGAATTATGAACTCAAACCGACTGTCGTTCCGGAGAATAGAATATTTGTTTTGAGAGATAACAGGAATCGCTCGATAGACAGTCATATTTATGGATTTGTAGATAAAAGCAAAATATTGGGAAAAGTGATGTATAAGAGATATTAAAAAAATCTTTACGCTTAATTTTCTTACAAAGCAGTTTAAAAATTAATCAAGAAGAATTATTGAAACAATATTTTTGAAGTTTTAAGCATTAAAATAGAACATGGAAAAAATTATTTTTTTCAACGAAATCATTTAATCAGATCAAGCAGCAATAAAATAATTCATCATCTTGTAGATCAGCTTTGCAGTTAGAAAATCCGGGAAAGGAAAATCCTTTCTAGGGGAAAGTTCGACAACATCAAAACCGACGACATTTTTCTTCTCGCCCAGCAATTTCAATAGCTTCATAGTTTCATCCCAGTAAAACCCATTTGGCTCAGGCGTTCCGGTAGAAGGCATTATTGACGGATCAAAATAATCCACATCAAATGTCACATAAACATTTTCCTTAAGTGCGTCCACTGCTTTGTTCTGCCAGTCATCTCCATACTTTCCGTTCCTTATTTCAAACGCGTACATTGTATTGATCCTTTTTTTCTTTATGAAATCATATTCCTCTTTGCATTGAGCCCTTATTCCTACCTGAGTTATATCGCTGCTGAATTCAGAAACTCTTGCCGCAAATGAGGCGTGTGAATACTTCGAACCTTCATACTCTTCACGAAGATCTGAATGCGCGTCAAAGTGAAGCACCGAAAGATCTTTGAATGAATCAAAGTGCGCCTGTATGGGAGCAGTAGAAATCGAATGTTCACCTCCGAGAGTAATTACAAATTTTTTATCATCGATCAGCTCCTTAACATTTTTGTAGATCATATCAAGAGCCTTCTTTCCTTTTATGTTCTTAAAGTTCAGCGGATTAAGCGAACAGATCCCTTTTTCAAAACAAAATTCCCTGTTCATCTCTTCATCAAAAAATTCCACATAATGCGAAGCATCAAGTATCGCCTTCGGTCCTTTGCCTGTGCCCTTTCCGTAGGAAGTTGTCTTCTCAAACGGAACAGGCAGAATTGTAACCAGCGATTCTTTATAGTTTGAGTACTTCTCTTCAATTGCGAGAAAATTTTTTTTGATCGAATAATACTTCGGATTCTTCTTCAAGATATTTTAATTGAATTTATATTCTTCGGCAGCGAAAAGCTCTTTCAGCTTTTCAATTATTTCGGGCTCATTTCCGGAAGGTTCTGATTCGCCGGTTTGCTTTACAATGGGAATTTCTTTTTTGACTTCAGTTACGGGGAAAACTTTTTCTTCCTTCTTTACCTCAGATACTTTTACTTCCGGTTCTAAAGTTTTTACTAATTGCTTTTCCTGCTTTTCAGTATTAACAGAAACACTCTGAACACTGCCATTACGGTTCAGAGTTTTTTTTTTAACCGATTCAATCTCGGACAGTATGGACGAAAGATCAATTACTTCAGTATTCACTCTGCATAGCTCTGCTAAAATTGCCTCAAGCAAAATCTTCTGATTCGATGAATATTTGAATCTGCTTTCCGCCTCGAACATTACTTTCATCAGACGTCCGATCTGCTCATCGGAAAATTCAACTGCTTCCTTTACATATTTCTCCTTTACCGAATCCGACTCATCAAGAAGGTCCGGCTTCCCTGTGGATTTTACGATCATGATATCACGCAAGTGCTCAGTCAGTCCGTTAAAAAAAGTCTGCATGTCAAAGCCCTGCTCGTTAAGCTTATTAAAATAGATCAGGATCTCCTTTGCATTGCCTTCACGGATGGACTTTGTAAAATTAAAATAAATTTCCTTATCCGGAATATTGAGAAAATTTTTAAGCTCATCATAAGCAATCTTTTCACCGCAAAAAGAAACCGCCATGTCAAACACACCCTGCGCGTCTCTCAAAGCGCCGTCACCAAGCTTTGCAATTAAGAACAATGATTCATCATCTATCTTAATTTTTTCTTCCTTTGCGATCAGCTTTATGTTGTCAATTATTTCCCGGATCTTAATTCTCTGCAAAGGAAAACGCTGACACCTGCTCGCGATAGTTGTTGGGATTTTTTCAGGATTGGTCGTAGCTAAAATGAACACAAGATATTCCGGCGGTTCTTCCAGTATCTTGAGCAGGGCGTTGAATGCCTGCTGTGTGAGCATATGAACTTCATCAACGATGAAAAATTTATAGTTACCTTTAATAGGAAAGAATTTTGCGGCGTCCTGTATCGCCCGTACATCGTCAATGCCACGGTTGGAAGCAGCATCAAGCTCGAATACATCGGGATGTGTTCCATTGGTGATCTCAATACACGAATCACATTTGTTACAGGGCTCACCATCCTTTAGATTGGTACAGTTCAGAGCCTTCGCAAAGATCCTTGCAATGGTTGTCTTTCCCACTCCGCGGGGACCGCTCAGCAAATATGAATGAGCTATCTTCCCGGAAAGTATTGCATTCTTCAAAGTCTGTGTCACGAATTCCTGGGATGTTACATCGGAAAATTTTTGCGGCCGGTATTTACGGGCGGAAACTTTATATCCTGACAAAATTTTTTAAAATAGATTATTATTAATTACGTGAGAGCAGATCTCAATTCCAAACAAAAATAGAACACACATTAAATCTATACAACAGAGAAATCACTGATTTATAAAATCACATATAAAGAAAGTATCTCATCTTAAAAGATCTATTTCTTGAACTCGACCTTCTTATCCTTGAATACATATTTTATTCCGTCCTCAACTTTCGAGACCGGAACGATCTTTAGCTGATCCAATATCTCTTTCTGGATCTCCACAAGATCTTTTTCATTATCCTTCGGGATCAGAACTGTTTTAATTCCGCTCCTTACAGCCGCCAGCAGCTTTTCATTCAATCCGCCGATCGGCAGCACATTACCTCTGAGTGTTATCTCTCCGGTCATTGCCACATCAGGTCTGACGGGACATTTTGTGATCGCTGATAGCATTGCCATTATCATCGTAATACCTGCTGAAGGACCGTCTTTTGGAATTGCGCCTTCAGGCAGATGGATATGTATCTCTTTTTCCTTGAAGAATGTTTCCGGAATTTTGAACAGCTTTGCGTTCGATTTGATATAAGAAAGTCCCGCCTGCGCAGATTCTTTCATTATGTCACCTAGTTTACCCGTTAAAATTAATTTACTCAATCCTTTCATGATCGTTACGTCAACATTGAGAATATCACCGCCCATCGAAGTCCATGCAAGACCAATCACCGAGCCGATCTTATCTTTGGTCTTGTCATCGGCGATCTTCTGCACATATTTTTGAACACCCAGATATTTTTCTACCTGCTCTTTTGAAATAATGATCTTCTTTTTGGAAGTGCTGTTCTGCTCGACTATCTCTCTTGTGAGCTTTCTTATTACAGAAGAAATTTCTCTTTCAAGATTTCTGACACCAGCTTCACGTGTATATTCCTGTATGATCTTTAAAATTACAGGATCGGGAAACTCGATCATTTCAGGGGTAAGTCCGTGCTCTGTGATCTCCTTCGGAATGATATGTCTTCTTGCGATCTGTACTTTCTCAAAATCAAGATAGCTTCTCATTTCAATTATTTCCATCCTGTCTAGAAGCGGCAGTGGTATGTTATAATATACGTTAGCAGTAGTAATGAACAATACATTTGAAAGATCGAAATCAACATCAAGATAATGATCATTGAATGTCGAATTTTGTTCCGGATCCAGAACTTCAAGCATCGCGCTCGAAGGATCTCCTCTGTAGTCATTGCTCATCTTGTCTATCTCATCAATAAGAATGACAGGGTTCACGCTTCCGGCTTTTTTCATAGCCTGAATTATCTTACCGGGCATTGAGCCGATGTAAGTTCGTCTGTGTCCACGGATCTCCGCTTCGTCTCTCACGCCGCCAACAGATATTCTTACAAAATTTCTGTTGATCGCGCGGGCTATGGATTTTCCAAGTGAGGTCTTTCCCACACCCGGAGGTCCGACAAAACAGAGGATCTGACCTTTTGGAGACTTTGTAATATTTTTTCCGTGAAGTAATTTCAGAACCGCTATGAGTTCCAGTATACGATCCTTTGCTTTATCAAGACCGTAATGATCTTCATCAAGTATCTTCTTCGCGTTTGAAAGATCAAAATTATCATCGGTAAATTTATTCCATGGCACACTTACCATCCAGTCGAGATAATTCCGTATGACCGAATAATCAGGCGACATAGAAGGCATCTTTTTCAGCTTGGTAAATTCTTCCATTGCCTTTGCCATCACCGGTTCAGGCATTCCGCTTTTTTCGATCTGCTCCTTCAGCTTGATAAGCTCGGGATCTGTTTCAGTGCCGTCTCCCAGCTCATCCTGCAGGATCCGGATCTGTTCCTGAACAATGAACTTCCTCTGATTCTTCTGCATTGTCTGATATATCTTCGCGTCAATTTCCTTTTCAACATTAAGCACTTCCATCTCGGATCCCATCAGATACAACACTTCATAAAACTGCTTGTGAAGATCTGTGATCTCAAGTATCTGTTGCTTCTTATGAACATCCGCGTTAACAGTTGAAGCAATGTAATAGAGCTTCCTATCGGCTTCACTGATATTTTCATAAGCGACCAGTGTCTCCTGCGGAATTGAGCGGTTAGTGTTCACATATTCGGTAAATAACTTAGATGCCTGTCTGATCAATGCCTCGAGCTCAGTATCTTTTTTGAACGCGCTGTTCTTTAATTTAATATCTGCGGATATAAATTTTTCATTGTGAAACTTTTCTATCTTCGCGGGAATGAGTCCGTCAACAAGAACCTTGATAAGCCCGTTAGGCAGCCGCAGCACCTGTATGATCTTTGCTACTGTCCCCGTCTTATACAGATTTTCAAAAGTCGGGTCTTCTATCTTTTCATCAAGCTGTGTAACAAGCATAATGAATTTATCCTTTTCGATGGATTTGTTTATTGCTGCAATAGTGCTTTCCCTTCCGGCAAGGATGGGAAACATCATATATGGAAAAACAACAATGTCTTTCAAAGGAAGGACGGGGAGCTTTGATGGTATGGTTGATTTAAGATCCGGAATATTTGTATTAGCTTCAAAAATGACCTCTGTCTCAGGTTCGCCGTTTTCATTAATGCGTTTAATTATTTCAGATTTTTCTTCTTTGCTTTTTGCCATTAATAAATTTAAATTTTTTATGTGAATAAATATAAACCTACTCTCATATAGTTTCAATTCTAAACTTATAGAGTTGACCGGAAGTTGAAAGTAAAAAGGACGGAAGTCATGCATGCTTCACTTGACCTTATCTTCTGTATTATTAATTAAATGAACCTTTTTTTCGACAAAGTCAGTTCTAATTGTTAAATTGTCTTGATTAAACTTCTTATTAAAAATATTTTAAACAAACGAAAATTTAAAATTTGAGATCTATAAAATTAATAATTCTACTTCCGGCGATCATCTTAGCATTGGTTTTTCAGAGCAGTTGCAATTTCATAACCCACAAAACCTTATCAACCGAGCAATACGACTCCACCGATGGCAGCTACGAACCGAATTACAACTCATCACTTGATTTCAGCTATCAGGACTTTGCTTCTTATCTGTTTATCGGTAACCGTGTTGAGAACTTTACTGCTTATTTCAATACATTTTTTAAATCACAACAGGATTTTGAAGAAGCAATGGATGAGTATAATATTTCACTCATATCATTTTACAACAGGCGGCTTGATTCACTCGGCATTAATCCACCGGTAGGCGGATCGGTAAAGGAAAAGCTTGATAAGGCGATCGAAAGAAGCTCGAAGATAATTCAGTTTCATAAGAACAGTAAGTTCATAGATAATGCCGTGCTGATAATAGGAGAATCCTATTATTATCTCGGAGACTATTATAAAGCCGAGCGGACGTTCAATGAATTCCTGTCAAAGTTTTCAAGCAGCCCGAGTGCCGATGAAGCGATCTTGTTTTTAGGAAGGACAAAATTCAAGCTTGGAAAGCTTGAGGAAAGTGAAAAGATCTTTCAGAACTTATTTAAAAATTCCACTGACAACGAAACCAAATCTTTTGCCGCAAGTGAGCTTGGTGTACTTTCATATAACAAGGGAGGTTACGAAGATGCGGTGAATTATTTTAATTCAGCCATAGATTTTTCAAAAAATAAAGAAAGAAAAGCTCAGAGCCAGTTCATACTTGCAAAGATACTTTCAGGATATAAGCCGGAGCTTTCGGCAACCGAATACCGGAATGTCCTGACATATACTTCGGATTTTGATCTGTCCTTTTTTGCAAGATTGAATTATGCAAAAGGACTTTTATACAATAAAGAATTTGGAGCAGCATCTGAAGAGCTTGATAATCTCAGAAGAAAATACCGTGATGAGATCGGCTTTACACAGCTTGTTGATCTTGAGATCGCGAACAATTTATTCGATCAGAACAAGATAAAAGAGGCACAGGAAAAATATTACGAAGTGATCGTGAAGTATCCAAACACTCCCGTCTCTTCTGATGCTTACTATCACCTTGCAAAATATGAAGAAGAAGTAAATAATGATTATATGAATGCTCTTGTGAATTATAAAAAAGCAGTCGGAGAAAGTATCGGCTCTGATTTTTACAAAGAAAGCTTTTCAAAATCTTCAACCTTTGAAAAATATTTTAACCTTCTCGGAGAAGTTGGAGATTCCAGCAATATTTCCATACCTACTGAAAACGCGGCGGTTGAAGAGTATCGTAAAATTTACAATGAAGAAAAAGGAATTGAGCAGATAGAAAATAAAACTGTGGATCCGCCCGAAGATGACGGAAGACAGAGAGGTGACGGAAAAGGCAAGGCGGGCGGTAAAATTTTTGTGATCAATTCCGGCGCCGAAGATTCGATCAAAGAAGATCCTACCGATGTTAAAGCCCCGACAAATAGTCCTTCCAACAGTCCTTCAAATCCCGGAAATCAGGAAAAAGGCAGAGAGATAAATACTGAAAAGAATGACACAGGAAGTGTGATCAACAATGATTCTTTGAAAGCCATCAGCGATTCACTCAAGGCAGAAGAAGAACTTCGTCTTGGAAAAGACAAAGAAGAAAAAGTATTCAACGCGTACTATTCGCTTGCAGAACTTTTTCTTTATGACCTCAACAAAAAGGATTCTACTGAATATTATCTGAAGTTGCTTACGGAAAAATATCCTGAATCCGCCAAACAGCAAAAGCTCTTATACACGCTTGCCAATTTTTATAAAAATTATAATGATTCGGCTAAAGCCAACGAGACTTTTACGAAACTTATCGCCACCTATCCAAACTCGATCTATGCGTTTGAGTCAAAGAAAATTATGGGGATAAAAATGAATGAATCCGAAATTTACAGAAATCCTTTGGAACAGCTATTTAATCAGGTAATGTATTTAATGAACAATAATAAATACGCAGAAGCGATCATCGAGCTGCAGGGAGTTGAGTCTACATTCCCGAATGATACTCTCGTTGCAAAGTCACTTTATTCGATCGGATGGATTTATGAAAATAAATTTTTCAATAAAGACAGTTCTGTTTTATATTATAAAAAGCTGAAAGAAAAATTTCCGTCTTCTGAATATGCACAGAAAGTTTCTCCAATGCTTGATTATATTGCTTCGCTTGAGATACCTGTAGATTCAACAAAAGAAAATTCCACTACTGATTCGGTAAAATCTGAAACTCCTGAGATCAATAATGAAGAAATTACAAAACCTGAAACTGAAGGAGAAAAAAAGATCGAGGAAGTCAAAACAGATTCTACAAATGTTGATGGTGAAAACAAATTAACACAGGAAGAGATAGATATGCTTTTAAAAGAATCAGAACAGCCGACCGAAACAACTCCGGACAAGTAAAGAATTTAAGTGCTTATGAATTTAGAACTCTTTCAAAAACCACACCGACCTTTTCAGCATTGGGAAGCATTTCCTTTTCCAGTCCTGAATTTAACGGCACTGCAGGCATATTCACCGAACCCACTACTTCAACCGGCGCATCAAGAAATCTGAAACAATTTTTCGAAATTCTGCCGGCAAGACTTTCTGCAAATGAATTCAATACCTTCTCCTCTGTTATTACAATGCACTTACCGTGACGCTTCACTGAATCATAGATCATTTCTTCGTCAAGCGGATACAATGTTCTCAGATCAACTATCTCAATTTGCCCCGTAAACTTTTTGGAAGCATTAAGCGCCCAGTGAACACCCATTCCGTATGTTATTACTGTGAGAGTTTCACCGCTATTGATCTTTTCTTCAGAAGCGTTCTGAACTATTCTTCCTTTCCCAAAAGGTATAATATAATCTTCATCAGGTTCGGGACACTTCGCCGCGTCCGTTCCCGGAACCTTGCTCCAGTAAAGACCTTTGTGCTCAAACATTATGACCGGGTTAGGATCATAAAACGCTGACTTCATTAATCCTTTCATATCCGCGGCGTTGCTTGGGAACGCGACTTTTATTCCCCGTATCGGAAGTATGCTTGATTCAATACAGTCTGAATGATAAGGTCCTCCGCTTCCATAACTGCCGCACGGAATTCTTATCACTGATGAGATCGGATATTTTCCCATTGAAAGATAACAGGACTTGGAAAGCTCGACCACAAGCTGATTGATACCTGCCCAGGCATAATCAGCGAACTGTATTTCAACTATCGGTCTTACACCCGCCGCGCTCATTCCGGCTGTCGAACCAACAATGTATGCTTCCTGAATTGGTGTATTGAAAACCCTGTTGTCTCCATACTTTTGCGCAAGCGTTGCAGCTTCACGGAAAACGCCGCCGAGTCTTTTACCCACATCCTGCCCGTACAAGATCGCTTCAGGATGCTTCTTAAGAATTTCATTTACGGCAAATAAAGCAGAGTCTACCATGATCACAGGTTCTCGCCCTTCTGGTTCACGAACTCCCTTTTCTTCTGTTACGGGTGTAGGAGCAAACTCGTGAATATATAAAGATGATGTATCCGGTTCTTCCGCCGCTACTGCCTTTTGAAAACTTTCATTCGCTGTCCTGATTGATGCGGTTTTTATTTTTAAAATTTCATCTTCGGTGATACCTTGCTCTGATAATACTTTTCTTAACTTAACTACAGGATCGTTCTTTTCATGCTCGACAAGATCATCACGGTACCATTCCTTTCTTACACCCGAAGTATGATGTCCGAGCAAAGGAACCTTTGCATGGATCAATACCGGCTTCCTTTTCTTTCTGACAAAATCGAGAGCTTCTGAAAATTTGTCATAGCTTTCAATGAAGTCAGAGCCGTCAACCTTCATTCGTTTCATTCCCTTGAATCCTGCCGCAAACTCATAAGCATCCATGGCACGCGTTTCATCTGAATTCGCGGAGATGCACCATTGATTATCCTGAACAAGATAAATTATGGGAAGCTGTTTTAATACAGCCATCTGAAATGCTTCCGATACTTCGCCTTCAGTGACTGAGCCGTCACCAAGCGAACACACAACGACAGGGTATTCATTTTTTTTATGAAGGTTCATCGACTCAAGATATGAAATGCCGTGAGCGATGCCCGTGGCAGGTATTGCCTGCATACCTGTTGCACTGGACTGATGTGGTATTTTTGGAAAGCCTTCACGTTTTAGTGAGGGATGACCGTAGTAAGTCCTTCCTCCCGAGAAAGGATCGTCTTTTTTTGTGAGAAGCTGAAGCATTAATTCATACGGCTCAAGCCCCATTCCAAGAAGAATTGATTCGTCACGGTAATATGGGCTTATGAAATCAATTTCCCTAAGCTGCATTCCAACGGCAAGCTGAATGGCTTCGTGCCCTCTTGAAGTCGAATGGACATACTTGCATATCTGTCGGTTCTCATCGTAGATTTCAGCCATCCTTTTGGAAGTACACATCGTAGCATAAGCTTTGAGAAGGATTTTTTTATCGGTTTTAATTTTCCTGTATTTAAAATTTTGGAAGTCATTGCAAAATAGAAACTATACATTTTGATTCAATGCAAAATGAATATTCTACATCAGATCATCGCGTTTCTCTCCGGAATACTTTTACCAAATAAGCTTTATCTAATGCTTATGGAAAACAGTGCTATCCAAAACATTTTATCAACACTTAAATAGTCTTAAACTAATAAACAATTTAGTTAATCATTATCATACATAAAAAACCCGCCTGTGAGAAATTGCCGATAAGAAATTCAGGGCAATGGCGACAAGCAGGAATTCCCGAGTCAAGCACCGGCCACAAGTCATCACCCCGTTACTTGTTGGAATTCCTGCCGCCATTGATCTGAATTTCCGGCATTTTATCACCAGCGGGAAACTTTTCTTTGCCAAGCTTTCTGGCGCCTGTCCCGCAATGCTTTTATGCGGGAGTTTTTCAAAAGAAAGCGAAGTTAATCGAAACTAAAATTTTTACTTTCTAAATCACGTTGTTTTGGGCGGATGTGATGGAAAAATAAATTTGCAAATTTTGATTCTTAATTTTTAGAATTAAAATTCATATATTACCCTATATTATTAAGGTATGCAAAACATAAGCTCCACATTCTTTATTCCGCGTGAAGGCGACGAATTCAACAAGCTATTCAAGAGAGTCCGCATCATGCCCTTATATTCATTCCCGCATATAAAAGACATGAGTGTTCATATTGTATCGCATGAGAAAAGATTTTTTGCTCACATGGATTTTGATGCTTTCTTTGCACAGGTGGAGCAACGTGACAATGTGAGGTACAGAGGGAAGCCTGTCTCAGTGGGCGGTGTCGAAGGCGGGAAAGGAATTGTAATGACTGCTTCATATGAGGCGCGTGCGATGGGAGTCGAGACAGGAATGTCTGTCCTTGAGGCAAAGAGATTGTGCCCCGAACTTGTATCACTGCCAAGCTATGGTCCTAAGTATGAAGCTATCATGGCAAACCTGCTCGCGATACTTAAGGATTTTGTTCCTGATAAGTTTATTGAGCAGTACAGCATCGATGAATGTTTTGTTGATCTTACGCCGGTGGTAAAAAATTTCTATGAAGCAAGCAAGGTCGCAGCAGCAATAAAAAGCAAAATTAAAGAGGTCGAAAATCTTACAGTATCTATGGGAATTTCATACAATAAAACTTTTGCCAAGCTTGCAACAAAACTTAACAAACCCGATGGGCTTACTGTCATCACAAAGGAGAATGAAAGCAAGATCCATGCAATGTCAGCTTCAAAGCTCTGGGGAGTAGGGAGAAGAATTGAAAAACGCCTTGCCATTCTCGGGATCAATACCATCGGAGAGCTTGCCTGCTGCGGTGAGAGATTAATAAAAAAGGAATTCGGAATCAACGGGATCATTTTCAGAAAAATGGCAAGAGGAGAAGATACTTCGGAGATCATTCTTAAAGAGCGTCCCGAAAAATCCCTCAGCCATAATCATACCATGTCAAAAAATATCTTTGAGGATCATGATGTATCAAAGGAAATAAGAAGGATGGGAGAATACATCTGCCGCAAGCTTCGCTCAAAGCAGCTTGTTGCGGGCGCCATGCACCTTTCACTCAGATTCGAAGATCTTTCATACGAGTCGGGATTAGCAAAACTTCCAAGACATACAAATGATGACCGTGAACTTTTCAATTTCGCTCTGAATCTTTACAGCAAATTTAAACGCAAGCCGGGTAAAATTCTAAGAGCTCGACAGTTTGGAATTGGCGTTTACGATCTGCACATTGATACGCGCGAATACAATCTTGATCTGTTTGAGAAAAAAATATCACTTCCTTTCTATGCGCTGGACAGGATAAAAACAAAGTTCGGGGAAGATATAATAAGAGTTGGACTGGAGAACTGATTTTTAACAGGCGAGTTTCTGACAGATATTTAGCAAATGGTCTTCACTCCTGAACCTCCTGAATTTTCACTTTTCTCAGAAAATCCCCAAGCTTATCGTCATAGTAAGTCCCGTAAGCGTCTATGATTATTCCCTTTGTTCCGCCCGCGGAAGCGACTCCGTACATTACTGCCATGTCATCGGGGTTTGAGTTTCCTTCAAACCGATATACCCTCTCGATGGTAAGTTCTTCCGGCTGAAATACTTCTTTCGTATGCCTTGAAAGCATGCCTTCTATGGTAAGTTCAAAGTCATTGCCGTATCCTTTTTTCCGAAGCTGGGGGATGACAAGCGATAACGGCGTCATGTAGTTTTCTTCAGACATTTATAAATTAATTTTAAAAATCATTTTCGTAAAAGCGCCAGTGAAAAGTCATAAAGCTCGGCGTACATTATTTTATTTAGGATTGCGGGATCGTTATCCATAATTTTTTGCGCGTCTTCTTTAGAAGTTGCTTCGAATATACATATTCCGAAATCATTTTCTGTCATCGGCTCATTCACAGTCCTGCCTACCAGGATCGCGACGCCTTTTTCGGTCAGGTCCTTTAAATAATTGAAATGATTCGATAAAATATTATTCTCCCGTTCCTTCCAGCTTCCCTGTTCAAAGTAAACCGGAAACAATTTTAACTGATAGCAATATTTTTTCTTTTCCATGTTTCAGGTTTCGTTTAGGTTTTACTGTAATCAAGTCTGATCAAAATATTTCCCGTATCCATGCCCTTTTTATCAAGAAGACTGAACCCGTCTTCAATGAACTTTCCGGTCTTTCCGAAACAAGCTTATCCGTTATTTTTCTCTCACTCATTGCTAATGTAAAGAGTCTTCTTTGCTCTTTGAATTAATAGGATCCTGTATTACTCTCGCGCCAGCGCCAAAGGTCAGGTAGCTCCATATCCAGGTGATAAGTATAGAGATTTTATTTTTAAATCCGACCATGTAATATAAATGAACGAACAGCCACGCGAACCAGCCTATCAGACCGGTCATTTTTAAAGACCTGTATTCGGCAATCGCATTCTTCCTTCCGATGGTTGCCATGTTGCCCTTGTCAAGAAACCGGAACGGAGGTGTCTGTTTACCTTTAAACTTATTGATTATGAACTTTGCGACATATCTTCCCTGCTGCATGGCAACAGAACCAACACCGGGCAGCGGCTTTCCGTTGGCTTGCCTGTAGTCCGACATGTCACCGATCACAAAGACATTATCGTATCCTTCGATCTGACAATACTGATTTACAATCACCCGTTTGCTTCTGTCAAGACTTGTTCCGAGTGTTTGTGTCAAATTAACCGGCTCGACTCCCGCAGCCCAGATGATAATATTGCCTTCTATAATTTTCTGTCCTTCATGTGTGTTAACATAAATTTTTTTGTCTTCAACATTTGAAACCCGGGCATTAAGCATCACATTAACTCCCCGCTTTTCAAGTTGTCTCTTTGTATAAACTGAAAGTTTACGGTCAAATGAAGGTACAAGGTCAGATCCTCCTTCGATCAGTATTATCTCCGCCTTACTTGTATCAATGTTTCTGAAATCCTTCTTTATAATTACGCGTGAAAGTTCGGCTATTGAGCCCGCAACTTCGACTCCGGTAGGTCCGCCGCCGATAATGATATACTTTAAAAGTTTACGCGCATCTTCAGGATGATTCTCCGCTTCCTCAAATGAAAGTAAAAGTCTCTTCCTGATTTCAAGAGCATCCGGCAGATTTTTTAACCCTGATGTATATTTCTTCCATTCATCATGACCGAAGTAACCGGTTTGAGCTCCCATTGCAAGTATAAGAAAATCATATTTCAACGATCTTCCGTCGAAATAAACGCTCTTATTTTCCTTATCGATTCTTGTAACTTCATCCATTATAACTGTAACGTTTTCATATTTCTCGGTGAGAGATCTGGAAGGAATAGCAATGTCGGCGGGGCTTAATACTGCAGTGGCTACCTGGTAGAGCAACGGCTGGAACAGATGATGATTGGTTTTGTCAATTAAGGTGATCTTGAAATTCTTCTGACGGGCAAGCTTTTTTACTGCCTGAAACCCGCCAAATCCTGCGCCAATGATTACAACATTTACCTTTTCCTGCATTAAATTTTTTCTTTAATTTACCCTTTATACTCATTTAATTAAACTAATAACCAAGTGTCTGAATTTTCAATAAAGAAAAAAATTTAAATGAAAATTATTTCAAAATTATTTTAAAAGGATCATTCTTTTCGTATCATTATATCTTCCGCCTATGTCCAGTTTATAAAAATATATTCCGCTTGCAAATTCAACTGCATTCCATTCTACTTTATAACTCCCCGCATCCTGCTTTTTATTCACAAGTGTGCTGACTTCCTTCCCGTTAATATTAAATATCTTAATACTTACATCACTTCTGCTTCTTAACTGATAACCAATGACAGTTGAAGGATTGAAAGGATTTGGATAATTCTGGTTTAGTAAATATCCCTGTGGAATGCTTGCCTGATAATTGTTAACGCCTGTTGTCTGAGAATATTTTAGTGTAATGTAATCAACATTGCCCAGACCATCGCTGCCGTAGCCGGCTACATATACATTGTCATCAATATCGACTGCAAGATCACTTGGAATATCTTTTCCGTTATCTTCGCCGTTATAAATTTCAGTCCACTGCTGAACACCGTCAGAGTTGTATTTTATTGTAGTGAAATTTTCATTTGTCTCCTGTTCATAACTATAGCCGGTGACGTAAATGTTTCCTTTCGAATCAGTTTTTACTTTTGCCGCAATATCAAAATCATCCCCTTGTCCGTTAAATCGTCGCGCCCAAACCTCGTTTCCATTCGGGTCATATTTAATCGTTGCGAAATCTTCATAAGTGGTATTGTCAAAGCTATAACCCGTTACATAAATATTCCCGGAGTTGTCCTCTGCAATAGATCGCGGGATGTCAAAACTTCCCGAAGGTCCGTCATACCGTGTTGCCCATTGAAGATCTCCATCTATATTATACTTAACAGTAGCATAATCTTCCTCGCTTCCGTTTCCGAAGCTGTAGCCGGTCACATAAACGTTGCCTGAATTATCGATCGTCATTGCACTTGTAATGTCATAGCTGTTTCCCGGACCATTATATCTCTTGTTCCACAATTCATTGCCTGAGGAATTATATTTTACGAGTGCATAATCCTCCTGACTTCCTGCACCGATGCTAAAACCTGCAACAAACACATTTCCGGAATTGTCCAGCGAAAGCGAAGTTGCAATATCAATGTCGTCGGCTTCAGGATTGTTATAACTTGCAAGCCATTGCTGTTCACCGGCTGGGTTATACTTTATTGTTGTAAAGTCCTCGCTCGTTGAGGCACCGACACTGTAACCCGTGACAAAAGTATTTCCCAGTCCGTCGATTTTAATATCACTGGCAATGTCGTTATCATTACCTTTTCCGTTGTATCTCGCTTTCCAAAGCAGATCACCCGATGGCGAATACTTTATCGTAAGATAATCATCAAAGAATATACCTCTGCTTTGTCCGGTAACATATACATTCCCTAGTGCATCCAGTGCAATTTCGTTTGCAATGTCATCAAGATTGATCTCATCATTATTATACCTCATTGCCCAAAGCTGCATACCGGACGGACTATATTTTATCGTTGCAAAATCTTTTCCGGTCCCGCTGCCTGCACTGCAACCGGTGACATAAACATTCCCGGCAGTGTCGACTGCAACGGATGTTACAATATCTGTATCACCTGCAATGCCGTTATAATTGCTCCGCCATTGTGTGGATACCTGAGAGAATGAGTGATCGCAATTAGCTGTGATCATCACAATCATTATCAGAACTATAAAAAACTTCATTTGGGGATAGATTTGGTTTGTTGGGGGAAAATGAAAATTGTTTTTATACTTTATTAAGTTTAATTTGGATAAACCAATATAAATAAACCCTGAGAACATTAAAATATAATTTCCGCAAATTATGTTTTAATGTTTTGTGATTAAGTTTAATTTTAACTTAATTTTTTGTCATAATATATTCTCCCCAAATCTTTGGAAAACTTACCGGTAAGAATTGTTGAAAAATTGTTTATAATTTATTTTTTAAGTTATTTCATTATAGACATCATTTTATTTCTGATCTTTGTCTTTACATTTAAATCCGATAAAAAAAAGTATGAAGTAGAAATAGAAATGAACGAGTTTTACCGTAAATCCTCCATCATCATCCCTGCTTTCAACGAAGAAGTATCCATTGTTAACTGTATTCAAATGCTCGAAAAGCTTGACTACCCTGACTATGAGATGATTATAGTTAATGACGGCTCGACGGACAAAACAGTTGAAACTGTTCTCACTGCTTTTGATCTTAAGCCATATAACTCCTTAAATGACAATGTTCTCAATACTTCTAATGTGAAAAAAATCTATAAATCGGATGATTCAAAAATATTCCTTGTTGATAAAATCAACGGTGGTAAAGCTGACGCAGTCAATGCAGGCATCAATTTCTCTTCCGGCGAGTTCATTTGTACGATCGATGCCGATTCGATCCTTGATGAAGGTTCTCTTAAAAAAGTTGTGATGCCATTGCTGATGGATAAAAGAGTTTTCGTTTCAGGCGGTCAACTTGTGATTTCAAACGGAGCGGTGATCCATGACAATAAGATCATCAGTTCAGCAATGCCGCATAATATCTGGGTCTTGTGGCAGATCATTGAGTACATAAAATCTTTTTTGGTGTCCCGCATCGGATTGAGCAAGATCAATTCACTGCTGATAATGTCCGGTGCATTTTCAATTTACCGTAAAGAAGATCTGCTGAACGCCGGTGGATTCTTAACATCCATCAACGATCATCAATACATCCGTAAAATTTTCCCCGCCGGAAAAGCTACAGTATGCGAAGACATGGAAATCGTTGTCCGGCTATGGCGATATTATCATGAAAATAATATGCCCGGCAGAATTGTTTATCTTGCAAAACCTCTTTGCTGGACAGAAGTCCCAGACAATTCAAAAAATCTATTTAAGCAGCGTGCACGCTGGCATCTTGGGCTTGCGGAATGTTTATTCATGCACAGTAAGATGCTCTTTGACCCGAAATATTTTTCAACAGGACTTCTCGCTTTCCCGTATTATATTTTCTTTGAATTGATTTCTCCTTTGTTAAAGCTGAGTGCTCTTGCATTCCTTGTCTATGTCAGCATTAACGGCATGATAAATTTTACATGGGTAATGCTTATGGCACTTTTAATTACTATTACAACAGCACTTATCACAAGCATAACTACAGTTATCATTGAAAGATGGAGCGAGAAACAGGCATTAAGAAACAGAGAAGCTCTGAGGTACAATACATTTGGCGACTGGGCAAAGCTGCTTGGAGCAAGCATTGCAGGTGATTTCAGCTATTCTTTTTTTAAAATATTTTCTCAGTTCAAAGGACTCATCGATTTTGTAAGGGAAAAAAGCGAATGGAATAAATTTGAAAGAAAGGGGATTCAGAGAGTTGTCTCTACAACTTCCAAAGCAGGTTAATATTAAACTGAAGAAATATTTGTCATATTGCATTCTTTGCCTGATAATTTTCTATTATCAATTCCAGAATGTATATGCCTTCAGCAATCATATTATTCTCAAAAATTCAGTCACGTTTGATCCAAGGAATAATCTTCTGCTCACGGACTTTAAAAAAAGCATTGTCAAAAGATCAATGCTCAAACTCATTGATTTTAAAAAAAATAGTCTTAAGTTTCCCGGTGAAACAAACAATTTCTTCAATGATCTTGAAGTCACATACAAAAGCGGATTCCTGCGTGAGATCGAAGAAGCGTACAGTACAAATTCATTTTATCAGAATTTAAAAATCAATAAAGTACTCAGTGATAAATTCAGAATTGGATTTGGTTTTTTACTTGAGAATGCAAAACGTAAAGAGATTGATAAACCTGACAGAAAGAGATGGTTTGACAATACTACTCTGAAGACCGACTATGACTTTAATGATCACAACACACTAAGTCTTTTCGTGTCAGGAAGTATAAGTGATACAACACTTACCTCTTACGGTGCATCTTATAAATCTTCATTGCAAATTGATAAAACAACCTTCAGTAACTATCTTACTTTGTCGCACGACTATTTTTATTACTGGAATGATGTTGCACAGAATTATGTCCGGGACATCCTTGAGATAAAGTACTCTGACTTCAATATCTCCGCGGGATATTTTTTCGGACTGGTTGATTTTAATTATGTTGACGGATACCAGGCGAAGGCAAAAAATCCCAATTCGCAAATCAGTTTTGACATAAGATATAAATTCCTGGAAAATCCGCTTATCAAGATTGGATTTAATTTTAACACAAGGGATTACAGGTATTACTCTCCGCTGTATTATTCACCTGCGGACAGAAAAGTATCCGGACTTTATACTTACCTGTATGATACCTACAAAAGTTACTATATCTATTTCGGGAGCGGCGCGCACATTGACAACAGTAATGTTTTCATCTGGGATATTGACGGAGAGCTGGGATACTTCAATGATAAATTTTCAATGTCAGTCGGACTTAGCAGGTATAACGATCCTTTTTACACAAGTTACAACAGTTTTCTCAACGTTACAAAAAGTTTTTGAAAAAACATTTGTATTAACAAACTTATGCAGACATCAGCAGCATCTTTTTTCTCGGCAGCGAAGTTAAAAATTCTCATAATACTTCTTTTTGTATTATTTCTTGGCTTTATAGTTTTTAAGATGATGCAGTTTGAAGATTCGATACGTGAAAAGAGAATCGTAAGGATAAATGTCGGAGGGGAAAAGAAAAAACTGCTTCCTGAAATTTCTTATGCAGAGCTTCAGATAAAATCCGAAAATTCCAAATTCCGGTTTAAAACTGGTAAGAAATTTTTTTCCATACAAAACAATAAGATCAAGGACGGAGAGAATATCAGTGAATGGAAAAGTCATTTTTTGAAAGGAGTGAATATGGGAGTTGCACTTCCCGGAAATTATCCTTCAGAATTTTCCGCTACTTATGAGCAATATCTTGACTGGTTCAAGAAGATCGCTGCGATGAATTCAAATACTGTAAGGATTTACACTATACTTCCTCCGGAGTTTTATGAAGCTTTTGCTCAATACAATATTGAAAATAGCAACAAGCCGCTTTACCTGATGCAGGGAGTATGGGCAGATGAAGCAGACAGCAATAATTATCTCGAAAAAAGTTATTCCGAAAAATTTCAGAAAGAGATAAAGGATGTCATTGATGTAATTCACGGCAATGCTATTATTCAGGAAAGACCGGGACATGCAGCGGGAACTTACGCGCGGGATATTTCACATTTTGTAGTTTCAATTCTGCTTGGGAGGGAATGGGAGCCGGTTACTGTTACAACAACAAACAAAAAAAATCCCGGATCAAAAAATTTTACCGGAAATTTCATTTCACTTCCTGCCGGTACTCCTATGGAATGCTGGCTTGCACAGATGATGGATTTTACTGTTCAGTATGAAACTCAGATCTATGAAGAGCAAAGACCGTTGTCGTTTGTGAACTGGCTCCCTGTCGATCCTATGTATCATAATTCGGAATTTATTGAGAACAAAAAAGTAAGAGAGTATGATAATGATATTGAAAGCATTGACTTCAAAAAATTCTTCTGCACCAATCTCTTTAAAGCCGGTATGTATTCTGCTTATCATGCTTATCCGTATTACCCGGATTTTATTTATCTCGACGACAAATATAAAAGCAAAACCGGTGCTGCGGGAGAAAAGGACAATTATCTCGAATATCTCGAAGATCTAAAAAATCATTGTCCCGATATGCCTCTGATTATCGCAGAGTATGGTTTACCTTCAAGCCGGGGCAACAGTCATTATACTCCTTACGGTTTAAGTCAGGGAGGACACAGCGAGGAGGAGCAGGCATTACACAACAAAAATCTTACGCAAGACATCTTTGATTCCGGGTGTGGAGGTGCCATATATTTTGAATGGATGGATGAATGGTTTAAGTTTAACTGGCTCGTTATAGATTTTGAAATTCCGGCGGATAGAAGAAAGCTCTGGCATAATATGGAAAATCCCGAACAAAATTTCGGACTGTATGCAATTGAACAGAGAACTAAAACAGTTGATGGTAACAGCAATGACTGGAGTGAAAAGGAGAAAATTTCTGAAGAAGGTGAATACAACTTGTCAGCAGGTTCTGATGCTGAATATTTTTACTTGAAATACAAGCTTGATAAATTTGATTTCACACAAAATAATTTGTACGCAGGCATTGATACTTATGATAAAGCCAAAGGTGATCATAAGTTACCATTTTTACCTGAACCCGTTGAGCGCGGGCTGGAATTTCTCATCACTGTAAGCAATAAAGACAGTGCGTCTATTCTTGTGGACGAAGCTTACTCGGTCTATTCTGATATTTATAATGATTATGTACCTGGCTATACTTCAAAGGAAAATTACAGCGGAAAGTTTGTAAGACAGATCCTGCTTTCAAACCGTGAAAGGGAAAGTCTGCTTGGAGAGAAGACCGGCAGAATTGTGTATGATCGAAGCGGATTGATTTACGGCAATAGTAATGAACCTGAATTCTCAAATTCAAACTGGAATTGGAATGAAAGCGATAAAACTCTTGAGATACGTATCCCCTGGCATTTACTTAATGTAAGTGATCCCTCGTCGCGCAATGTTCTTGACGATAAAGAAGATACGCGTGACATAGAGTCTTCAGAGACTGACGGGTTTTACATTTATTCCTACATCACAGATAAGAATGACAGGAATGTTAAACAAATCCCTGAAGACAAGCCCGGCTTTTTTAAGTGGGATAAATGGGAGAAGCCGGATTATACGAGTAGATTGAAAAAAAGCTACTATGTCCTTCAGGATCTGTTTGGAAGTATGCATGCAACGGAAGATTCTTTGTATGTAATAAATAATCAATTTCAAGTTTGCAAATGGTATAATGACAAAGAAGGAGCTATAACAATATCACTTGATGACGCGTCGATGACTCAGTATGAATACGGTCTTCCTGTTCTTGAAAAATACGGACTCAATGCAACTTTTGCTTTGGTTAGTGACTGGACACAGGAAAATCCAAGTCCGTCTTCTGAAAAAGGAAACTTTGCTATTGATAAATTCGGATGGAAACAGGCAAGAGAGCTGCTTTACAAGGGCAACGAGATCGCTTCACACAATCTTTATCATGTGAAGATGGACACAATGTCTGACGGGGAAGTATTAAGACAAATGCTGGAATCAAGAATAGCGATAGAAAAAAACCTGAACACTGATATTCATACTTTTGTATTTCCTTATTCATCCACTCGACAGGGAATTTTTGAACTGGCAAAAGATGCCGGCTATCTCTTTGCAAGGACAGGTGAGGAAAATATCAACGAGTCTGACAACATCAACCTGGAAAGATTATCCACTCATGCAATTTACAGCGAGGATACACCCTCATTAAACGAACTCAATGATTACATTATTAATTCAAAAGGTAAGTGGCTCATACTGAATTATCACAACATTTTTCCTAATGACTCAAAGGAGATGAATCTTATGAGATATCATAATGTAAAAGCTACATATTCGGTTACCCCTGAAATGTTTGACAAGCAGGTACGTCTCATTCGAAATTCCAATTACTGGATTGCTCCGATTAATGTGGTCGGAAGATATATCGATGAAAGACTCAATTCAAAACTTGAAATTACGGATCACGGCGACAAGATTTTTATCAATGCCGTAAACTTACTGGACACAGGTATTTACAACATTCCTCTGACAATTAAATTTATAACGGGTTGGAGTGTATTGAAGATTACAAACAGCGCAAATGACGGGATTTATAATCCGAGGAACAATGAAGTTTATATAAATTTATACCCAAACAAGGAAGTCATCGTGGAAAAATTAAATGATTGATCAGTGAAGAAATTTGTAATTTTATGTTTTATCCTGCTTATTGGAGCTGCCGCATATCTGATCATTCCTGCACTGTCAAAAAGCAAAAAGAAAGCTGCTGAAGATAAACCTTCCGGATCATTTCTGCTTCCGAAAGTCCTCATCCTGACAACAGGCGGATATGAAGGAAACGGTGAGTTGTCCGAGGGTGTTGTTGTTGCTATTCAAAGCTTCAACAAACGTGGAGCTTTTGTGCGGCTTGATAACCGCGATGTTCTTCTTAAGCCGGATGTGTTGTCGCAATATTCCATTATGCTGATCCCTACTTCTATCGGCTATCACGACGGCGATAAAAAGTACTCACTTACTTTTCTGTCGGATCTTGAAATGGAGAATATTTCCACCTGGGTCAGAAACGGTGGGACACTGATAGCTGAGGAAAATACAGGCAGGAATAATACTGATGGATCCGACAGAGCAAATCTTAATGATGAACTAAATTCAAATAACTGGAAGCTGTCTGATGTGTTCGGGATCAATATGATGGAGATTGATCTTAATGGTTTTTCAATTGAAGAAAAGGATATCAATATCTGGAACGGAAGAATCCGTGAGCCGCTGACCGAGAATGAGTGGGCGCTTATTCCTTCGAAAACGACTTCCGATAAGCTTAAAGTCCTTGCTGAATGGGTAAACGCTGAACGGCGAATCCCTGCGATCATTCAGAATGAATACGGAAAAGGCAAAGCGTATCTTTTGACATCAACTTACCTTCTTCATCCTTCTAATGATGGAGGATTTTCAGGAATAGAACAGATTGACAATTTTTACAAGTACATATTGAAAGGATTTCCGGGAAGTAAGACTGACAGGTATTCCGTAAATCCATGGCCCGAAGGTAAAAGCAGTGCCTTCTGTATAAGTTTCGGATGTTCCGGTGAAAAAGAAAGTTATGAACTCTTAACATCATTTTTGAAAAAGGAAAATCTTGCAGCAACTTTTTTTGCAGACTCCGCACTAAGTGAAGATGAAGAGAATATTTTAAAGGAAAATAAACTCTTAAGCATTCAATCGGGTCTTTACTCACAGATGGATCTGAGTACCGCCGGTTACTCCGATATTACAAGGGAATTTATTCTTGAAGAACAACACCTGTCAAGAGTTTTTCAAGGCGTAAGGTTTCCGTTTAACAGTACAAATTTTTACGGTCTGGTTTATGCCAATGATAACGGATACATATTTGACTCAAGCATTGGTGTTGATCATCTGACGAATTATTCCGGTTCTGTTTTTCCTTATAATATTCCGGTTGCTTTGAATGCCTATTACAAGGCACTGAATCTAATTGAAATGTGTCCCGTCAAGAATGATGACACTTACTACTTCCGCAAAGCAGATATTAAAGATGAATATACGGAAGATATTCAGAGAGAGGATGCAGGTTTATTTGAAAAATACCTTCTGGATTTTTATAATTATGTAATTGAAAGGAACCACGGTCTTATGATATATTCGGGAAAACCTTCTCATACCGGTTTCAGTGAGATAACACTGCAGCCGCTAAAGAAACTCATCGACACTCTGCGGTCCAAAAACTGCTGGATGTCATCACTCGAAAATGTTGCCGCCTTCCGGAATAAGTTAAAGGATCTTTCAATTGAGGCATCTGAATCCGGAGATGATGTGAGATTAAAGATCACTTTGCCGGATTCAATATCTGTCAAAACATTCAGTTTGAAATTTGAGGTGAAACCGGAAAATATATCTGCTTCTGAGAAATTTGACCTGAATGAAGCTTCAGGCAACTATTATCTCGTAACGGATATAAAGAACGGAGATGAAATTAGATTTACTTTAAAATAGATTTTACCTTTGTGTAAAAAAAAAGCCGGCTTATAAGACCGGCTTTCCAGTTTTGCAAAAATTATTAATCTTTAATTATTTTATTAACAGCATCTTTTTTGTCTGAACAAAATCCTGTGTTTCCATTTTATAATAATAAACCCCGCTTGAATAGTTTGCAGCGTTAAAAGAAACCGAATACTTGCCCGGCTGCATCCTTTCACTGACAAGATTTTCTATCTCTTTTCCAAGCATATCATAGATCGTTATCTTTACATTCTGAAGCTTTGCCACATCAAATTTTATGACAGTTGAAGGATTAAAAGGATTAGGATAATTATTCTCAAGATTGAATTTATCAGGAACGATTGAAGATATGACATTTATTCCAACCGTTACTCTTTTCAAAGTAACAAGATAACTTCCTGTTGACTGTGCCGAATCAAATCCATTGTATGCCCATCCTCTCCATGAACATCTTACAGAGTCGCCGGTTGTTCCGATGAGAGTTGCAACAGTATCCAGAAAACTATTCCTGAAAGTAATTACCGTGTCCGAACCGCTGTTATCACTTGTGTAAATAAAATCAACCGCGCCCGCACCAATTTTCCTTATCTTAAATTTGTATTTAAGGGACGGGTGTGTTCCGGTGCTGTTCCACACAAATTTATTTTGAGCTGAGGATGTTGGAGTTGTTTCAATTGTAGTAAGACTTGGCGGCGAAACAACATTAAAAGGATTGTATGACAAAAGAATCCTGAAAGCTGTATCGCTTGTATCACCTTCAGCGAGATTTGAAGAATTCAAAATTCTGACTCTTCCCTGCGTTGTAGTTCCTATGTATGGTAATGTCCATGAATATTCCCTGTTAGCAGCAGGTACATTATTCTGAATGGTGTTCCACGTTGCACCGTTGTCTGTGGAATATTCAAGATTTAATGTTCCAGTTAATGTTGTTCCCCAGAATATTTTCGTAGATGATAAAGTTCTGAAAGTTTCTCCGCCATTTGGATAAGCAGTAAAAATAGGTCTTGCCGAAACGCTAATACAGCCTGCATTCTCTGCCCTTTGTCTGATCAATGCTTCCGGCTGCTGACCGAAATCCATTACTACTGTTCCGCCTTCTGTATCACAATAGCTCATGATCGTTCCGGCTGTGGGACGTGAAGGTCCGTTATAGCATCCTCCCTCTACAATGTAACAACTGTCTATCGGTCCGCCAACCCAAACACAACTGTGAGTATGAGGTGATCCGAAATTGTGTCCGAGCTCGTGTGCAACAACAACTACATCATAAGAATATGCAGGCAATTGATTTATTGTTCCGTTAACTGAACTCAAACCGTATCCTAAACTCATGTTGCATAAAACACCAACATAAGCAATTCCACCGACATCAATACTCGATCTCCGGCTGATAAGGTGTGCAACAACTCTATCAACGCTGCCCTGTGTTGCCACCCATTCAGCTACAAACTGGTCCAGCAGAATGTTTCCGCTGTTTGAAGTATAAGGATCCTGTGTTGTCCAAACTCTCAGATAACTTACCGAAAGTTTTATGTTCATATCCTTGCAGTAAACAGCCGAAGCTGCTGAAGTAACAGCTAGTGCGTATGCAGTCGCATTTGGAACAGAATTGCCATAAACTCCATAAGTATAAAAATCCACATCGATGGCTATCTTTGCATCAAGCAAAATTGTTGTACCGTTGTCCTGATGCTGACTTTGAAGTTTGTTTATTGTTTTGGTGATCTCATCAGGAATATCGAAAACATCCGAACCGCATCTCAGGTCATTTTTGATTTTAAGCTTTTTATCAGAATAAATTACAATGTCTTCAGTTTCATGATTTGATTCATCTGACATTGCGCCGATCACAAAGCTTTCATTGTCATACTTTATAATTCCCGAAAGAGTATTGTTATAAAAAGACATGGTAACAAAAGAATTATTTTTTCCCGCGACTTCTCCTTTGTAGGATAAAATAATATTTCTCAGATCAAGGTCATTCTCCCCTTGCGCCGAACGCTCAACTATACGTGCATCAGGTGTAAGGATTTCAAACCTTTCAAGATTAAGATAAACAACCTGTGTTTTGGAGACAGGGACTGTCAGTGTAAAACCGGATTTTCTGGTTTCAATGAGATCAGTATAAGCTCTTTTTTCCAGGTTCATTATGACTGCGTCATCGACGGTATTACGAAGCAAAGATCTGCTGCTTTCCGTCTTCGCATTATTTATTTTGAAAAGATTGTAGCTGTTATCCTGTGAATATATCAGACAGGATGAAAGCAAACACATAATCAGTAATATTGTTTTCATTGTTTTTATTTTATGCTTAAAAAAAAAGTAGGAATTTAAAAATCAATTCCTACTTTAAGTTTCGTTATCAAAAAATTTTACTGCATTGTTGGATCAATATCCGCTATAAACTTTATGTTCTTCTGTGGTGCATCGGGATCATTTGTAAATATAATGATCTGTTTTTCCTGATGACCGGTTCTTCCCTGTGTATTAAAAGTAACTTTGATCTCTCCGCTTTCACCTTTGGCATATTCATTTTTGCCACCTGTGGTAGCACCGGTGCAACCGCATGACGGCTGAACTTTTTCGATGATCAATGGTGATTTACCTTTATTGGTGAACTTGAATGAAAACTCAAGCTGAGGACCTTGTGAAACTTTTCCAAAATCATGATACTCTTCATCGAACAAAATTTTCGATGAACTTACCGATGCAGAGATCTTGGAATTATTTATTACGAAGAACATTACTGTACAGATTAACAACATTCCAACGATGAAGTAACCTGTTTTAGCTGATTTTGACTGAAAGAAATTGCTCATGATTGATTCTCCTTGCTGTTTATTATTTTAGATTTTATAAAAATTATTATTGACGCTATCAGGAGTAATATGTCTTCTCCTATTCTTACTAAAATATCACTCTTTTGTCCCTTACTTTCAAGTTCGTTTTTTAGTTCAAAGCAGGCACAGTTAATATCAAGTCCTCTTATGTATGCCTGAGACAGAGCGATTATGAACATTATCAGTAATACTATTATAATCAATGAGCTACCCCGCTTATAAATTCCCAAAATCAGGAACAGACCCGCTACTAATTCAAGGTAAGGTAATACTATTGCGAATATATTTATAAATACCTCAGGCAGAAAACGGTAATTGTATATGGCTTTCGAAAAATCCTCCTGGTTAAAGAGTTTATCGTGTGAGGCATAAATAAAAAGCACCCCGACAATTATTCTCAGTGCAATTAAAACATATTTGTTTGAAAAAATTTTCATTCTTAATTATTTTTGATAGGATATCCCATTTTATTCCACTCTTTCAAACCGCCCAGATAGATCTTTACATCGCTGTAGCCTACCTTCGCCATTTCGTAAGCGTTGTCAATGCTGATCTCGCATGAGTCGCTTCCGCAATAGGATACAATGAACTGTTCTTTCTTAATATCTTTTAATAACTGCTGTTTCTCTTCAACTTTTTTTTCCTTAAAATCCTTGTAAGGTATATTTATAGCACCTTGAATGTGACCTTGTTCAAATTCATCCGGCTCTCTTCCGTCAATGAAAACTGCTTTCTCATCAAAAAGCTTTTTCGCTGTTTCAACCGGAATATTCACGGGCTGATAAAATCCCTGCTTATCAAGCTTCCCCCTTTGATTAACACTTACGCTCGACGAACTGTCGATGACAAACCTCTGGCTGTCATCCCTTACAAGAGCAATTCCCTTAGGACTAACTGCATTTACGATCAGCCCGGCTGTCAGGCTTATTATAAAAATTATTATTATTTCTCTGAATGTCTTTTTCATTAAAACTTAATTGAATGTTTTTAAGAACTGAAATTATAAAATATTTAAACAATATTTTATTCAAATAAACTTTTTTCTGATTTTGATTTAAATTTAGGTGCAATTCCAAGATGTTTATAAGCAATGTTAGTCGCTTCCCTGCCTTTTGGAGTCCTTTTTATAAACCCTTCGATCATAAGAAAAGGTTCATATACATCTTCGATCGTCCCGGGATCTTCTCCTATAGATGCGGCAATTGTTGAGAGCCCGACAGGTCCGCCGTTATATTTTAGAATAATTGTTTCAAGTATTTTCTTATCCATTTTATCAAGTCCGTGTTCATCCACGTCCAGTGATGACAATGCATAGTCAGCTATCTCCTTTGTAATACTTCCGTCACCTTTAATGATTGCAAAATCACGTGTCCTTCTCAAAAGCCGGTTTGCTATTCGCGGAGTTGCTCTGCTTCTTCTGGCAATTTCAGTCGCACCGTCTTCGGTAATTCTGAGATTCATTATTCTTGATGTACGCTTCACGATCTCGATCAGATTACTCGTAACATAATAATCGAGCTGACAATTGATTCCGAACCTATCCAGCATTGGTGAGGAAAGTAATCCTTGTCTTGTAGTTGCTCCTATCAAAGTGAACTTCTCAAGCTTTATCGGAATGCTTCTCGCCGCCGGTCCCTGATCGATCATTATATCCAGCTTATATTCTTCCATTGCCGAGTACAAAAATTCCTCGACTACTTTTGGTATCCGGTGAATCTCATCTATAAAGAGTATCTCACGGTTTTTCAATTTGGTAAGCATGCCGGCAAGATCACCGGGCTTTTCAATTATCGGACCGGAGGTCGTTATAATATTAGTTTCGGATTCATTTGCAATAATATGAGCTAAGGTTGTTTTTCCGAGACCCGGAGGACCTGTAAAGAGAATGTGGTCAAGAGGCTCATTAAGTCTTCGCGCGCTTTCGATAAAAATTTTAAGATTTTCTTTTGCTTTATCCTGCCCTATGAAATCACTGAAACGCTTTGGCCTTATAAGGGAAGTAAAATCGTTTTCCATTACATCATCTTCCTGAACATTTTCAACGGTACTCATTGTATTTACCTTGGCTTTACTTTTCATTTTTGTAAAAATAATGTTAATTTAGAATACAAACAATTTTATAAATTTTTATTAAATGACTTAAAGACTTTTACTTATGGCAGGAGAATCATTAATGGTAAAGCAGGTGCAATTTATTTCTGTGGTCAGTAAGGTTAAGATCCTTGCCGTTGCAATTATAGTTGGGATAACAGCAATATATGGTGTCGGACTGTTTGTAGCAGGAAGAAATGTGTTAGAGAATTTTGAAGTTGTAAATATAGCAACACTTGCTTTGCTAATTGCAGTTGTTCCATTGAGTATCTATATCAAAAAAATTTTGCTGAGAAAAGCAACTCTGGAAAATTTTAAGACAACATACTTTACTGCTCACATAATACCTTTTGCGATGATTGATTTTGCAGGTCTGTTTTGTATTACTACAAATCTTTTTGTTAACAGCAATACTCTTTACGCTTCAATCGCGGTGGCAATAGCTGTTGGAGGTATGATCTTAAATTTTCCAAAAGAGGAGGATTTCGAAAAAATTAAAAATGGCTGGAAGTTTCAGAATTAAATTAATTTTTATCTCAGGAACAGATACCTTAACAATACAACAAGCGTAAATCCGTCTTTGATAATACCGTCGGTGATCATTGTTTTTATCTCATCCTTTGAGAACCAATTTGCTTCAAGAATTTCATTTTCATCTAATTCGTTTGTAACCTGCTGCACATTTTTCGCAAAGAAACAATAAAAGATCTGGCTGCTTGAACCAATTGATGGATAATAATTTCCGATAAACGTCACATCTTCTTTCTTCACTTCACAACCAGCTTCTTCCTTTAATTCTTCGATAACACATTCTTCCGGGCTTTTATCAGGGGGAATTGTTCCTGCTGGAATTTCCCAACTGTAACAGTCATTAATGTATCTGTAATTTTTAACAAGCATTATCTCTCCTTTACTGTTCTCCGCGACAACACCGGTGCCGTTTCTCTGAAACTGAATCGCTTCAAACTCAATTTGAGTTTTATCAGGCAGCTCAACCTGATCCAGATTGATATGAATCCACTTGCCCTCAAACCCCTTCTTCGTACTTAGTACATTCCAGAATTTCTTCTCACTCATACTTTTTTAGCAAATTAAAAAACCCGCAATACAATTGCGGGCTACAAAAAAACTTATTCGCGACTTCCCGACTCTTACTGATTCAAAATCTTTATTCCCGATGCTTCAATCTCAAACGTCTTCTGCGGTCCCACTATGTCTTCCTCTTTTAAAGGATTCTTGGATTCTGAATTATAATGCCTGGCTTCATCTTCGGTGATCTCTGTCACTTTGAACTTTCCCACTACCACTGCATTTCTTCCTGATACATCCTTCGGAAGTAAAAATTCATGCATCGTTAAAACACGCGCCGTAGTTGAACCTTCTGTCATTGTCATCCAGCATCCCATCTTCTGACAAACTTCAGCCACGTTACCTTTTACATAAACAATCTTGCCGTCATTGTCTGAAGGGTTCTTCATTAGGTCCGCAAACTCCAAAACCGTTGCAGATGGATCTATCGCCTGACCGTAAATAATTCCGTCATCTGCATTTATTCCGTCAATGGCGGGCGCCTTCTGATGATAATCTTCCTTGTGACCGGTATCCTTGTGATCCTGTGAATATGCATTTGCAGAAAATAATATTATCGCAAAGGCACTTAATAAAACTTTTTTGATTGTATTCATTATTGAATTTTTTTTTGATTTGTATTAAAATAATGAATATCAATCTTAACTTAAACAGAATTATCAATATACCTATATCTTTATTTTGAGACTTATGCCGCCTGATAGTTTGGTTGCTTTTTTTACATTAAATAACCCGAATATGTCATTCGTACCAATATCCAGATCAAATGAACTGAAGTCCAGTCCCAGACCAAATCCCGCGGCAAATTTTTCTCTGCCTCCCGTAACTATGCCTGCCCGGAGTGATAAAATGTTTACCGGGTTCCATTCCGCACCAATTGCAATGATGGGAATGGTCGTCGATCCGTAAGTACTGTTAACTCCCTGAATTAATTCCAGTGAAATGTTTGCAAGTTCGGAATTCTCAGTGATGTCATCTGTATCTTTTACACTCGTGGTATAAAGTTTATACATGGCACCGATTCTCAGCGTTGTAGGCAGTGCCGTTGAAAATTCCTTCCCCGGAGTTTTGGTACCTTTTATTTTGTCCCTGAGTGAATCTATCTGACCCTGGTTTGTAATATCAGTGATGACAAAATTTCCGTCGTATTCATACCTGTAAGTATTTCTCTTCCATTTTATACTGCCGATGTCCGTTATGCTGAATCCGAGTTTCACATTCTTCAATCCGAAAAATTCCTTCATATCCGCATTAACACCGAGATCAATGCCCAGACCTGTACCCGAAGGTGTAAGATATGATTCCGTTGTCTTGAATTTATCTGCACCCGAATAAAAGAGATTCATCGAACCCGTTCCTCTTGCAATGTCGGAATCATTCGTGTTTATGTTCAGGTTGTTGCTTTCTGTTCCCAGATAATACATTCCAAGCTGCGGCTTCACCGAGATTCCGTAAGCGATCGAATTAATTAGTTTATTCCTCTTTTTAAATGTGTATGTATTTGCATAAGTTATGTTCACTTCTCTTATCCAGGATGCTCCGAGCTCGAGCCTTGAGAAATCATAAGTGTGATTATTCTTGTAGCCATACAATGCGATATCGACAAAGTCACCGTCAAGACGAAGATTGGAACCTGCCTTCTCTGTCAGCGCAATTCCCATCGAACCAATACCGCTGTTTACAACGATAGAGAATAAATTTACTCCGGCTTTCAATTCACTGTAACCGTCTGCTGCTTTACTCATTATGTCAGCTTTGTCCTGAGTCGTAAGGGTTTTCCTGTTACCGTTCTTATCTTTTTTAAAATACTTATCATAAAAATCTATTGATGCAAAGTCACTGTTAAAATTAAATCCAAGATTTGTTATCAGATTGAGGTAAACGGTTGCGTCATCTGTTGTTTTCTGAAGCTGAATGTTAGCGGGATTATGTCCTAAGGCATCTATGTTGTATGAATTCGCGACAGATGTTTTGCCAAGTGACAGACTCCGTATGTCAAATGTATTTTGTGCCTTAAGTTGTGCGGCAAAACATACAACCGCCATGATCATCATTAATTTTGTTTTCAATTTTTTCTCCTTTAATTTTTTAAATAGCCCCGCTGATCTATTCAATCCGCGGGGTTTAATTATTTATCTTCATGATTCAAAATGAACTGAAGAGATTTTGGGATAATTTTTACTTTACAAGCATCATACGTTTCACTTCATTGTAACCTTCTGCTTCAAGTTTATAAAAATAAACTCCGCTTGTTAGCCCACTGCCATCAAAGTCTGTTTCATAACTCCCCGGAGTTAGCTTTTCATTAACAAGTGAAGCAACTTCTTTTCCCAGCATATCATAAATCTTTAACTTTACAAATCCTGATTCTTTAATATCAAATTTGATTTTGGTTGTGGGATTGAATGGGTTTGGATAGTTTTGAGATAAAGAAAAATTGTCAGGTAATAATGATGAAATATTATTTATTCCTACTACCGGAAAGTCAGCTTTAAAAACAAATCCATTATTACTTATGACATATACTGAGACGAAATTGTTTTCAGGTTTCTCCGATGTTGTAATTGCATTTATATTTCCACAACCCGGAGAGAATTCAGCAAAGAAAGTTGTTCCCTGATCAACACTTTTAAATATGTTTCCTCCTCTTACAGTATATATTAATCCATTTACATTTGTCAACAGACCCTGTGGTTGCTGGATTGCACTATATAAATTTATCCCAGAAGAATTAAACCAACTTGCGCCTCCGTTATCAGTTTTTAGTATTCCGTTAAAGTATGAATATAATAAGCCTTTGCTAAAATCATTAAAAAATAAATCATATCCTGTCAGATTACTTGGTGATGATAGAAAATTAAAATTTACGAAATCAGTTGATTTATAATATCCGCTTCTTGTTGAATAAAAAACCCAACCTATATCTTGCTTACAAAACATATTACCAACTATCGAAAACTCTCCAGCCAGCTGCGGTAAATACAGACCCGAAGAATCCCATGTAGAACCTCCATTATTTGTTTTCCACAGTGACCACCGTCCTCCTGTAGGATCTCCCATCATATAGCCGGTATTTTCATTCATCATTTTAATGGAATTTATAAATCCGGGAGCCTGAAAAAATACCTCATTCCAGCTCACACCTCCGTTCACAGTTTTCCAGACCTTAGTAGCAGTAGACGATGAGCCCGTTATTAAACAGATATTTTCATCTATTGCTGCGATAGCCCAGCAACTAAAACCACTAGTATCGGGACGTGTGTGTACTGTCCAGGTTTCTCCTCCGTCCACAGTTTTATTGACAAAGGGATATTCTCTTAAAACCCATAAAGTCCTGTTGTTAGGGGCAGACATATATGCTGATGAGGTTTGAGCAGTGCTGACCCGTGTTTTCTCTGACCATATTGAAGATGAGAAAATACCCGGGGTATATACATCACTTGATACTTCATAGGGTCCATATAAAATACCGTTATTCTGGTTAGGTGATGAATCTGTAAATGAGTTATTGAAAATATTATCAAATTTATAATTTGCCACTAGTCCGGTCTGGCTTCCGTTAAGCGTACTTTGAAACGAATTTTGAATTTCGGATTGTGTCTTTACCAGATTCCATATCCTTACATCATCAATTAAAGAAGTACTGTTTGTGTAATTTCCTGAATAATATCTTCTCCCTATAAAAATATCAGAGGTCAAGTCTTGTATGTCCTGAGATATAAAAGTTCTTGTTCCTTTTAATACACCGTTTATATAAACTTTGCATTCATTTAAATCGCCGTCAAAAGTGAGTGCGAAATGCTGCCAGGTTTGAAGTGCAACTTCCAGATTAATTATGTAAGGAGAGTAAGTTTGTAATTTAAACCAAATTCCTGAATTAACTTTTTCAATTGTCCAGCATCCTTCTTTCCCAATTATAGGACCATTCAACATCAAGGGATTTATCCAACATTCAAACGTAAGTCTGTTATTTATTGAAATGGATGAAAAAGATGAGCTATGAAATATTCTCCCGTAAGATATTGTATCCTTTAGATAAAGTGATTTATTTTGACTAAATGAAACATTCGAATAAACCAAAATTACAAATACTATTATAATTTTAAATGATATCTTCATTTTTTTATTTTATTTAAATTTTTCAAATTCCCTCACAACACCGGGCTGTGAGGGTTGATCTTTACTGCTTTTCAAATGTTATCTGCCACTTCTCATCGTGCGGCAGATCAACTGTCAACGTCATTTTGTTTCCAGAGATCGAATATGAACATATTGCTTGTCCGGTTGTTACTGCTCCTCTTCCTGTGTAATTATCCACATAAATGGTTGTTGAAATATTTGTCTTAGTAAATCTTCCATTTGCGGAATATGTAGTACTACTGTTGCGGTCTCCCACCAGTTGCTTGATCACATTGTTAGTTAAAAATCCGGTTGCGATCCAGTTGCCGTTTGCCTGAAATGTTATCTGAAGGTCACCAACTGTTGCAGCACCCACACTGCCATAAAGCACCAGCGCAGGTTTCCAAATTCCCGGGTTTGTATCGGGTGCCGAGATCAGCTGAACATCCTCCGCCTTCCAAGTTCCTTCAAATGCTGCAGTCGTAGTGTTTCCACCTGTGACATCATCATCCGTCTTACAGGAGTAGATCATTGTTACCGTCAGTATTAAGATTAGTGTTTTTAAAAATGATGTTTTCAACTCTTTCAAATTTTATAACTCCTTTCCTTTAATTTATTTTTTTTGATTCTGTTTTGATTTGATCCACTTTTATAATTCCGCAGTCCGGATCCCGGGATACAGACTGCGGTAGGGGTTACGTCTGTGAATTCCTTTTACTCAGGGCAAATAGCGTTACCGGCAGAAATGATAACACCAATTATTCCTCTTACAATAGGATTAGTAGTTATCGTTCTCAATAATTCCAACCCTTGTCTTGTTGCCGGCCACACTGCGCAGAAATCCATTTTCTGTGCTTTAGATCCTTCGAGTGTGATCTTGTTTGCATCAAATTTAATTTCTTCCATTTTGTTCTTCCTTTAATTTAATTTTTTTACTCCGACTTAAGGATCGGTAGTTATCCTGTTGTACTTTTTATTTTACTAAGATCATTTTTTTTGTTTCCGGAACACCATCAACAATCAGGCTATAGAAGTATGTCCCGGATGAAAATTCGGATCCCTGAAGATTTACTTTGTATGAACCTGCTGACTGCTTTGTATCAACAAGTGTCTTTAACTCCCGTCCAAGCATGTCAAAGATTACTACTTTCACGTAACCACTTTTCGTTAAGCTATATTCTATTACTGTGCTGGGATTGAATGGATTTGGATAATTCTGTTTCAAATCGTAGTCTTTGATTACTTCATTAGGATTTTCAACTGATACAGTTTGTGCAGGGGTCGAAATTATTTTTATTCTACGAGCGTGAGTAATTGGATCTTGGTAGCTCCATAAAATTTCAAGAAATCCGTCATTATCTATATCTGTGATATTTTCTATTTTACCTGTATAAAAAATAGTTCCATTTTGCGAATCCACAATATGGTCTGTGGTTTGCCCATTTTGAAGATTAATTTCGGTTAGGATTAATTCATTATATCCATCGTTGTTCACATCAATTTTATTTGAATTAATTCTTTCAAATTCACCAATACCCACCAACTCATATATATTGGAAAGGTTTTGAATATTCCAGCTTTGTACTTCTGTGTAAGTCTGCGGATTAAATATTTTTATCTGACTGAGGTTTATGAAAATAAGAGAGTAGTTATTTGTCAAATTATTCAGGACTGCATAGTTCAATAAATGAATTTCGGCAGGGCTTTCCCACTCCGTAGTAAAATTTCCCTGCGCGTAAGCCTGCGTACCCGCGAGCAACCAAACCGTTAATACGGTTATAAAAACTTGTCTTACTTTTTTCATTACTTTTCCTCCTTTAATTTTTTTTAGTGTTATTTTTTAATTCGGCATCGAGCAAGAGTTGTCATGCATTCCGAATGTAGTGGTCGTCATACCCGATGACCAACCAAACCCGCTCCACTCCAGTCTCCCTGACAGATCTCCAGAAAAATTATCCTTTATGCTGTTCCATGTATCCATTCCTTTTTTGTTTAAATTCACTGATCCGATTATCTTGAATGTTATGACTACAAGTAAGATCAGCAGAAATAAACCTTTCATAAATAATTTCATTTTTACTTCCTCCTTTAATTTGTTTTTGTTGACCAATTTTTCGTTATTGGTTATTCTTACTTTTATGTTTTGCACCTTTACAATTCTTTTAATTTCTCACAGGTTAAGGTTTTATTAACCTGTGAGTTTATTATTCCGGTGCCTAATGTTAATGGATCCTGTATACTTTGATCTCAGCTATCGGGAATGGTGTTTCCCTGATAAGTTTTTCTGTTCTGTTGATACACCACTTCTTTGTTATGGTTACCCTGTGGTAGCCCATATCTCTGCTGACTCTCAGTGCTTCTCTCCTGGCATCATCGGCATTCTTATAATTTCTTGCAATGACCACGATCTTTTTGCCGTATTCATCTGTACCGGTCGACATTGCCGTCCAGTAGTTGTCTTTGAAAATGTTTCCTGAACTGTAACTTCTGAACCCGATCGACCTTTCGCCAACTGACTTCAATACAGGGGCTTCGTATATCTTTTTTGACAATGCGGCTTTCGCCTTGTCCTGTGCTTCCTGTGAATAAGAAGAATTTATGATCATCATATTCATAAGAACTACTATTAAACCTGATCTGAACTTCATTTTGTTTGCTCTCCTTTCTGTTTTTTAAATTTTTTTTTATTGCACTTTGGGGTTAACTTGTTACCTTAGAACTTTTAATTAAATAAATAGTAATTGATAATTCATGAATCCTCCTTTCTGATTAATTTCATTTTTTAAATAACTGCCGGAGCCTTTCCTCCGGCAGTCTGAGGGTGTTTGCCAAAGCTCCTTTAATTAACTCTGGCACTTTTTCTTCCCGTGTTTGTTCTTCCACCTTCTTTGCTCTTTCCTGTTTGTTCTTCCTCATTTAAACTCACTCTACTCACTCTACTCACTCTACTCACTCTACTCACTCTACTCACTCTACTCACTCTACACACTCTACTCACTCTACACACTCTACTCACTCTACTCACTCTACTCACTCTACTCACTCTACTCACTCTACTCACTCTACTCACTCTACTCACTCTACACACTCTACACACTCTACACACTCTACACACTCTACACACTCAACACACTCAACTCACTCAACTCACTCTACTCACTCTACTCACTCTACTCACTCTACTCACTCTACTCACTCTACTCACTCTACTCACTCTACTCACTCTACTCACTCTACTCACTCTACTCACTCTACACACTCTACTCACTCTACTCACTCTACTCACTCTACTCACTCTACTCACTCTACTCACTCTACTCACTCTACTCACTCTACTCACTCTACTCACTCTACTCACTCTACTCACTCTACTTAAGATAGAGGGAAGTAAGCAGCCGGTATCTTAAGTTGCCGGCTGCCGGTGATATGAATTTGTGATATGAAAATTTTTATTAACTTCCGTAAAATTACAACTCTGTACACTCCCTGGACTTACTCACATCTGTCTCTTGATTTTTATGTTGTATCCGCACAGCTTCTCTTCTTCATCCGCATGCAGCCCTATTGCCCTCTTCTCGATCTTTTGTATCACTGCCTTTTTCTCATTCCGTACATCCCTCGCCAGTTTCTGTGCCTGCGAAAGCTGCTTCTTGACTTCCGATACCTCCTTGTCAACTGTCTGTATTTCCCGTATCTCTCTTTCTATCTCCTCTGGCGACTCAGGCATCAGGCTCCATCTTTCCCTGTTTTGTGTCATCCCCTGTTTTAATTCTTGAAATCTTCCGATAAGTGTCTGAAGATATTTTGTCATAATTTTTTTCTCCTTTTGTCTCAATCAAAGTTGAGGGTTTGTTTTGATTGTTTTTATTTTAATGAACTTGTTGATACAATTTATTACTGCATCATTGCATTTTATCAGGACAAATTTTCGCTTTTCTGAAATGGATTTTTTGATAATTTCAGGTTGAAATGTGAAAATTTGTTTATTTTTAAATTTTTCTTATATATTTTGTCTAAAATTTCTGAAACAGGTGTATTTTAAAATTAAACTTTTTTTGCGAAGATCAATTTGAAAACAACCCGCCTTAACGAATTACTCTCTTCATTAAGCAATAAAGAGTTCGTTTCACTTAATGACTTCCTGAACTCACCGTATCTGAATAAGAATAAACAGGTCACTCTTTTTTATTTTTTTCTTTCTGCAAAGCAGACTCATCCGGATCATTCATCTGTCCAAAGGGAAGAAATTTTTGAATACATTTACAAAGGTCAGAAGTTTGACCCTGCTAAATTTCTTAAAGTGTCCTCCGATTTTTCAAAAGCCGTTGAACAGTTCTTGATACTCGAACTGACACAGCAAAAAGACCTCCGGAATAAACGCACTCTACTTGAAATAGCCGGCAGCAGAGATCTTCATAAAACATTTTCAAAGTATCTTAATGAAATTAATGTCACTCTCGAAAATGAATTCAATAAAGACCTGGATTTTTATCTGGCTGAATACGAAAGCAGGGTTGAGGCAATGTTGTACGAAATGAACAATAAAAGATTTGATCTTGAAAGATCACTCCTGGGGATCAATGATACAGTCGATGTGATGATCGCTCATTCAAAACTTGAAATGATGATAAAGCTTTTTCACACTTCCGGCAAAAAGAATAAGATATTCTTTGCAAAAGAAGTTGAAGAGTTTCTCGGTGAAAAAGAGGATCATCTTAAGAAGTATCATCCCATGATCTATCTCCGCGGTCTTATCCTGAAAATGTTCAATGATTCTGACAATGATATCTACACGCAGATAAGATCTTTCATTCATAAGAATGAAAAAAGGATCAGCCGGGAAAATCTCGCTTATCTTTACGACAAACTGATGACCTTCTGCAATATGAATACCGGAGACAGTTACCGGTCTGAAGAATTTGAACTCATACGCTCACTCGAAAACAATTCTATGATCTATGAAGAAGGCACAGAGCCCGACCCTGTGCATCTTCTGAAAGTCATTGATGCGGCATTGAATGAAAATGATGCTTACTGGGCGGAAAAGTTTTTGAAAAAATATGAAACCGGACTCAACGAGACTTTTCGTGAAAGTACAGTGAATCTCGCATCTGCTTCTATCTGTATCTACCGGAAAAAATTTACTGATGCACTTACTCATATCTCAAAAGTCTCTTCTCATAATGATTTTTTTTATCTCGGGTCAAAGGTAATGTCGCTCATAATCTTCTATGAGCTGGGGGATACTCAGTCTGTCAACTATACTCTTGAGTCTTTCAGGGTTTACTTAATGAGAAATAAAAACGGAAAGGAAATTGATTATGCTCCTTACAAAAATTTTCTTGCACTGTTCAAATTACTTGCCGGAAGTTACAACCGCAGACAAAAAAGTGATAAAAAATTTCTGATAAATAAAATAAAAAACGAACAAAATTTGATTAACAGGGAATGGCTATTGAGAAAGGCGGAAAGTATTTAGATCCAAAAATACTTTGAAAATAATTGTGATCTTACAAAGGATGACTATTTAAAATTAGAAATAAAAAAAGCGGGGCTGTAAAATGCCCCGCTCGTTTATTTACATCTTTCCTTTTCGGCTGATTAGTATCTTCTGTTTACCAGTGATTTATATTCACTGGAACTGATGCCGTATTTTCTTCTTACGTGCATTCTTGCTCTTTTTGCACGGTCCTTCAATCCGCCCTTGTTATCGAACAGATTTAAAACCGCGCTCCTGTTTACCATGTAGCCCGATTCCTTATCTGCCAGCTTCACCAGTGATGCCACGACTTCGGTTTCAAGCTGTTCAAGTGATTTCACTGATATGGTACCATCAGTAGGCTGATAAAATTCATACGTTCTTAATAACGCGATAAGCGATCTGAAATTTATGAGCTTTGACTTAAAGTCAAGCTGGGAAACTGAGATTGATTTAGGTAATTCAGGATCGCCCTCTTTCGCGTTTGCTATTTGGCTCTTCTTTCCCCTTGCATGCTCAATTATGTTCTGTCCTGTTATAATCTTTACGATCGAATTAACATTTCTGTATTCAACGGAATCTTCGGCTGTCCAATATGTTTTGAAAAATTTTAATAATTTTAAATCTGTTTTAATGATACTTTTGCACCAATATCGAATCTTTAAAATCAATCTTTAGATAACCTTGAAGATATAGTTATGCTGTCCAAAAAATTTATGTTAATTCTGTTAAGTGATAATATTTTTAATTCGTGATCATTCGTGAAATTCATGGCAAGTTTTTTCCTTATTTAGGATGGATGTGAAAGAATGCAGTGCTGTCCAATATGTTTTTAAAAATTTAAATAATTTTAAATCTTTTTTAATGATACTTTTGCACCAATATCGAATCTTTAAAATCAATCTTTAGATAACCTTGAAGATATAGTTGTGCTGTCCAAAAAATTTATGTTAATTCTGTTTTTTAAATAAGTGATAATATTTTTAATTCGTGATCATTCGTGAAATTCGTGGCAAGTGTTTTCCTTATTTTAGAGAGAGTGAAAGAATGGCTAAAAAGAAAAGTTTCAAGTATTGAATTTGGAAAACATAATAATTAGTTCTAAATAAATGCTTACAAAAGAAAAAAAATACATTACACAGGAAGAATATTTAAAATTCGAAAGAGAATCCGAAACGAAGCATGAATATTATGACGGAGAGATTTTCGCAATGTCCGGCGCGAGTATAAATCATAATTTGATTTCGGGAAATATTTTTGCAAATCTTCATACAAAGCTTAAAGGTTCAAAATGCACACCGTTTGCGAGTGATATGAGAGTTTATGTTAACGAAAACGGATTATACACTTATCCCGATATATCCGTTTTCTGTGGAGAAATAAAATTGCTTGATGAAAAAAATGACACTGCACTTTACCCAAAAGTAATTTTTGAGATTCTATTTAAAAGCACAAACAACTACGATCGCGGAGGAAAGTTCAAACTATATCGTGATATCAAAACCCTTGAAGAGTATGTATTGGTATCGCAGGATTTAGTCAATGTCGAGCATTACAAAAAGCAGAAAGACGGAAAGTGGCTGCTTGAGGAATTTAAAAGTTTAGAGAATGAAGTGATCTTGGATTCGATTGAATGTAGTTTGGGATTGAGGGATGTGTATGATGGGGTGAAGGTGTAATGTGCATATTATTTTTTTGAGAAACTTTTTAGCACAAACAACTACGATCGCGGAGGAAAGTTCAAACTATATCGTGATATCAAAACCCTTGAAGAGTATGTATTAGTATCGCAGGATTTAGTCAATGTCGAGCATTACAAAAAGCAGAAAGACGGAAAGTGGCTGCTTGAGGAATTTAAAAGTTTAGAGAATGAAGTGATCTTGGATTCGATTGAATGTAGTTTGGGATTGAGGGATGTGTATGATGGGGTGAAGGTGTAATGTGCATATTATTTTTTTGAGAAACTTTTTTTCTATATAAGTTTCACAATCGAATTTTTTAAGGTTAAGTCAATCTTACTTCTAAATAATTGGAATAACTAATTCCTTGAGATATTTAAATTTTTTTCCACTCTATTGCAAAATTGCTTCAACGTTAATTGTTTCAACAGGATTCATATATTTATAAGTATTTCCGGATTGATCCAATTAATATTCATCGCCTCCTTCCGTAACTGCAAATAGTTTATCTATCGGTTTAACTATTTCTATTACCAAATGTTCATCGATAAAATCCGTTATATGATTTGTTTCATCTGTAAACAGTATTTTTAGTCTTATAGGGGTTCCTGTTTCATAGTTATCAATAATTAATAAAACTTCTGACATTTCATGTGCTACAACATTAATACTATCATAACCTGTATTTGTCCATAGTGCAGTCTCAGAATAATATCTCCCTGTTTGCGGATCTCGAGTAAACCTTCTTCCTGTTTGTTTTTTTTCCAAATCAGTAGTTCTCCCTAAAAATCCTGGCCAACTAGCTTTTATTGCCCTGATTTCTTTCGAATGAATAGGAATTTTATAAACCATCTCGCCGGATTCTGCATAAAGTGGATCATTTCTACTTCCGTCGGTATACATGATCACAAGTTCCGTTCTCCTACTGCTAAACCTGTTGTCAATATCAATAAATTTGGCCATTAATCTATTTTTTAAATTTATATCTGGATTATTTATAATTTTATTCCATTGATTGCAAAATTGCTTCAACCTCAATTGTTCCATCGTTACTCACATAATTATAAGTATTTCCGGTTTGATTCATTGGAAAATTGTTATTCGATTCATCCAAAACAAATATTTCAATTATACTTTCTGTAATAGGTATTTCTAACATTGCTCCAATGGCATTTTGTGTTTCGTGCGAAGTTCCATCATCAAAATTTATCTTTAGTTTAATTTTCACATTTGGATTGGATTTATTTGATACTTTTAAAGTTTTGGCATCTGACATTTCATGAGCAACTACATTTATAACATCGGATGATTCCCAGACTCTCCTCAATGCAACACTACATTCAAAATCTGGATCATTCGCTCTTGGATTCCTCGGACTTAAAATATGTTGGTCTGCATTTATCATTGCCACGGTTTTGCTGTCATGTAAAACCATACAAGCTGACATGCCATTAGGAGCAATTATTGGTGCTATTTGGGCTGAAGGCAATACAGGGTTCTGGACATCCGTTGGTACATGCTGCCTTAATGGATGATCAAGATCCCCGGGTTCTTGATAATAAACACGTATATTAACAGGGTTCCCGGTTCCATTTACTGTTCCTATTATTTTTGACATTTTTCTTGTCTTAAATGATAAAATAATTTGATTATTTTTCCAGTCTTGCTTCAATGTCAATTCCTTCCTGATCGTTTATATATGTATATGTATCGCCTTCTTTTTTCATCTCTTTTCTGTCATCAGAATTAATACGGATATTAAGGATAGGTTTTTCTATTGGCAATTCTAATTCATGACCAATATCTTCTGTAACAATGGAAGTACTATCCTCAAAATTTATTTGTAAATTTATTTTTGCATCCTTTTTGGAATTATTTTTTATATCTAAGATTGCAACATCGGACATTTCATGTGCTACTACATTTATACTGTCACTTGTCCATGTTCTTGTACTTTTGATTGTTTTTCCAGGTTCCATCGGAAATTTATCATTGATTGTAATTCCTTCAACAATTTCATTAGCAATTATTGAAGGAGGTAATGTTCTGCGCCCGGCCACTCTGATCGGTTCTAACTGACTAGACCTCTGTCTGGGGTTAGTCGGGTTAGAAGGATCGTGTTGTCGGTTACCATTGAAGAAAATCTTTATAGTAATTAAATTTGTATCTTCATTTACGATTTTGATTTTTTTTTCCATAATTAATTTAATTTAGTTTAATCATCCTTCTATTGCTTCGATTTCAATTCCCTTTTCGTCATTTTTGTATTTGTAAACATTAGCACTCTTATCCATCTCACCATTGTTATCTGAAATAACAATTATTTTTTTTAATTCTTTTTGTAGAGAATGATACAATTGATTACCAATGTTTTCTAATTTTTCGCTAGTATTATCAACATAAATTAACTCGAGATCAACTATTGTATCCTTCTTTGACCTGTTGTTAATTTCTAAAATTACAACATCCGACATCTCATGTGCGACTACATTGATACTTCGACTAGAATCAGTCCATAGAAAGTCAATTTTTTCCTTACACATTTCCTCATTTTCCACACGTTTGGGTTTCAAAGAAAATTTGTTATTTACAACAATCTCTTTTACCCTATGTTTCGCAATCTCTAAACAATCAGAGGGTTTTTTCCCCGGAACATTGATTGGTTTTACCTGTGGTGAAGGGGGCTTTGGAGTATCGGGTTGATCAGGATCATGCTGTTTGTCATTGTCATAAAATATCTTTACAGAAATTGGGTTTTGTTCGTCGTTTACAATATTAATATTCCCCATTACAATTTATTTTATTCTTTAATTAATTTTTTATTATACTTCACTCATTTCAGTTGCAACCAGATTGATTGAAATTATCTTTGAAATTATCTTTCTTTTTTTAAATCTATAGACAGCTACGATATTAGGTTGATCACCTTCTTCCCTGCTCATGTCAGTGGAATCAACCAGAATTTTCAATATTGTTCTTTCATTCAAATCATATTCTGAATGATTATTATTCCTTGAATAAGGTCCTATATGCATGTTCCTCTCTCCATTAGTATAATAAATATCCAAAAAACATTCATCCTCGATACTATCTATAATAAGATAAGTTCTATTTTTCATTTTTTAATTCATTTATTATAGAATGATATTCAAAATTTGGGGTAAGTTTAGATATTCGTTTGAAAATTTTTAAAGCGGTATTTCTATTTGAAATTAATTCGGTCCGGTAAAATTCTTTGAAGTGTCGTTTCATTTTCCATATTTCATAATTTAAAGATGCAATATGGTGTTCGAGGGAAACATGTTGTAATAATTTTTCTGTACTTCCAATAATTTCTTTCATC